>Ga0233344_1000012_pt1 | contig 42317 bp, 39 predicted proteins | sample GEONDECOMP281_FD_180697 | JGI IMG/M metagenome (GOLD analysis project Ga0233344, IMG submission 180697) | Leaf litter microbial communities from Shasta-Trinity National Forest, California, United States - GEON-DECOMP-281 | ecosystem: Environmental > Terrestrial > Plant litter > Unclassified...
ATCCGGGATAGATATGTTCATCTCATTACAGGCATAATATGTAGCAAAGGCCAAACGCTCTACCGAAGTAAAAACTCCATCTGGTTTTAAGGTACTCAGCATATCTTTCAGTATCACACTATTTTTTTGATAGCTATTGGTACAATCTACGATTAGGTGATCGTCAAATGGAATATTATACTTTGATAATGCATCCAGATAACCCTGCATCCGCGTTTTACCAATAGAAAGATATTTATTGACCACCAGGTAAGCAATACGCCGGCATCCCTGTTTAATCAGATGGCGCGTAGCAGCAAAACTACTGTCGTAATCATTGGTGATTACCCTTGGCGTAATGATATCTTCATAGACCCTGTCAAAAAATACCAATGGCAGCCTTTTCTGATTTAATTCATTCAGATAGTTGTGGTCATTGGCCTCCCCTGATACCGACATAATAATTCCATCTGCCCTGCCATTATGGAGGTGACTGATAAATGAAACTTCCTTTTCGTAATCGTCATCTGTAGCATAGATCAGAATATGATAGCCCTTATCTCTTGCAATACGTTCAATACCATGAATCGCCTGCGAAAAGAAATTATTAGCCAGTTCCGGAACAATAACAGCAATAGTTTTACTCCGCTGCTCTCTTAAATTACTGGCGTAATGATTTGGCTGATAATTCAGTTCCTTTGCTGCAGCCAATATCTTGTCTTTGGTCTCTTTGCTAATATCACTATTGTCCCGGAAAGCCCTGGAGACTGTCGAAGTAGATAAATTAAGCGCTTTAGCCAGTTCTTTTATATTGATATTACGCATTTACGTTGCTGAAATATGATAATTATAGCGGTAAATATAGACGAAAATCTGTAATGCCCTAATTTTCTTTAATTCTTCCACTTCCATTCTCCAGCAATTCTTAGGGGCAGTTCTAATTTATTAGCTCTTAAAAAGGCTTTCAATTCTTCCTCTGATTGCTTGGTTACAGGAATAACTGGCGTATTAGCCAGCGCATAAACCAGCATGTCACTATAACGCACGGTGTTCTTCAATTGCTGTTCATCAACCAGGCTAAATTTATCACCATCAGAATGGTAAAATTGACCTGAGTTATTAGGCAGCTGACCACCTGTACCACCACCTGTAGGAATTCCTTCTAACATAAAAGGTTCGTGATCACTGTGTAATCCTGCACCAGCAGAAAATATATTTTTAAACCCGGTATCAATAGGTGTAATCTGACTTCCCCAGTTGGTAAACAGATCTTTCATCTCTGCACGTGTAGTTGAGAAACCTTTAGGATCATTAGTCATATCATAGTTTAGCATAAACTTCACCTGGTCTAATTCATGATGCGCTGCAGCAGCTTCAATATAAGCCTTCGAGCCTAACAGGCCTTCCTCTTCACCCATAAAAAGAACAAATTCAATTGTACGTTTAGTTTTCAATTTTAATGCTTTTAATGATCTCGCCATATCTATAACGGCAAAAGAACCTATTCCATTGTCTATTGCTCCGGTAGCCAGATCCCAGCTATCCAAATGCCCACCTACAACGATCTTCTCTTTGGGAAACTCGTTACCTTTTAAAGTGGCGATCACATTTCTGGCTTTGATCATCCCTGAAAAATTAGTCATGTTTAAACTGGCATATTTGGGCTTTGTAAGCAATTCACTTTTAAGCTGCATTCCATCTTCCAAACCAATACATACTGCAGGAATAGGAATTAGCTTCCCGGTTACCGAGGCTGTGCCTGTAAGCAACACACCTCCTTTTACGGTATTAATAATGATGATCCCTGCAGCCCCGTGTTTAGTGGCAATAGCAGTTTTTTCAGATCGGTGTAAACTTGGTGTTTCCTGAGCAGACCCAGACAAAACACCCAGGTAGACCAATGCAATTTTACCTTTTACTTTCTCCGGATCTTTCAGATAATCTTCTTCCAGTCCATTACCCATATCGGCGAGGGTAGCAGTAACGGATGATTTAACAGGTGAATAGGCTAATGTAACGGTTTTAATAGTCTTTAAATCACCTATTGAATCACCTATCCGGGTATCATTGGTCAGCCGGCTCCAGCTCTCTACTTCAAAAGGCTGGTAACGTACATCATAACCATATGATTTCAGCAGGCCGTAAACATATTCTTCTGCTTTAGCCCCATTAGCAGATCCTGTTAAACGGTGACCAATATTTTCTGTAGCAAATTTCAAGGTACTATATGCTTTTGAATGCTGTTGTACTTCGGTATTGATCTTTCTAAAATCTGCACTAAAATTGTCCTGTGCATAAACGGAAATAGCCGATACGGTAAAAATAAGGGAGAGAAAGGTCTTCATGGAAATATTATTTGATTGAACCTGCATCAGCTGAAAGCCATAAAGCCTTTCAGTAAAAGCATGCCAGTGAGCATTAACAATATAATTATATCGATGAATTTAACATTAAAATTAAAACAAACGAAAATATATTGAAATAAAATTGCCAATCAAACGAAAAAAACTATTTTTTGCGCTCTGTGGTATATCTTACCAACTGCTCAAGTCCGGTTCGGGCATCACTTTCTTCAAAAGTGTATAAAATATCAAATGCCTCCTGCTGATATTCGATCATTTTCTGATTGGCATAGTGAACACCATCTTTACTATTCACAAAATCAATGATTTGCTGTATTTTGGCAGGCTCATCATTATGGTTTTTCACCAGATTGATCATCTTTTTCTTTTCCGCCTTTTCAGCCCTGTTGAGTGCATAGATCAGCGGTAAAGTAACCTTTTTTTCTTTGATGTCGATTCCCAAAGGTTTGCCCACATCATCAGTACCAAAGTCAAAAGTATCATCTTTAATTTGAAAGGCAATACCCACCTTTTCGCCAAATAAGCGCATCTTCTCTACAGTTTCTTCATCCGCACCTGCCGAAGCTGCACCACAGGCACAGCAGGAAGCGATTAAAGAAGCTGTTTTCTGACGAATTACATCAAAGTAAAGCGCTTCGCCAATATCCATCCTCCTTACCTTCTCTATCTGCAGCAGTTCTCCCTCACTCATCTGCTTTACTGCTTCAGAAACAATTTGCAGCAGACGGAATTCATTGTTATTTACAGAGAGGAGCAAGCCCTTAGCCAGCAGATAATCACCCACCAGTACAGCTATCTTATTTTTCCATAATGCATTGATAGAGAAAAACCCCCTGCGTTCGTAAGCATTATCTACTACATCATCATGAACAAGGGTAGCAGTATGCAACAATTCTACCAGGGCAGCCCCACGATGGGTAGATTCAATAATTCCACCGCATAACTTAGCTGCAAAAAAAACAAACATCGGTCTGATCTGCTTCCCTTTTCTTTTTACAATATAATGGGTAATGCGATCCAGTAATGGTGCATCGCTATGCATAGAGGCCTTGAATTTTTCTTCAAAGACTTCGATGTCTGCAGCTATGGGTTTCTTAATCTGATTTATTCCTGGCATTCAGGTTTTAAAATTTGTGCAAACTTAATTAAATTCGGTTAAAAGCTGGCTTTAATAAAAAGTTTAAAATTTAAATTATGTAATTAAGCTTAGTGATATGTCCAAAGATCTGTTCTGCATGAACGCGTGAATTTTCAATGAACCATTTATGGGTATCCATACCACCGCAGACTACTCCTGCCAGGTACAGGCCAGAAAGATTGGTTTCCATTGTCTCCGGATTGTATGCTGGTATATCAGATGGTTCTTCAGCCAATTGTACCCCCAATTTTTTCAGCATAGCAAAATCAGGCTGGTAGCCTGTCATGGCAATTACAAAATTATTAGGAATGCTAAACGTACTGTCCTGCGTTTTAATGGTTACACTATCTTCTTTTATAGCGATCACCTCTGCATTAAAATATGCCGTTATACTACCCTCTTTGATCCTATTTTCTATATCTGGACGTACCCAATATTTTACATGAGGGCCAAGTTCAGGACCACGGATCACCATCGTAACTTTCGCACCTTTTCGGTAAGTTTCCAAAGCAGCATCTACACCCGAGTTATTTGCACCGGTTACTACTACATTTTGAAAGGCATATAAGTGCGGATCTTTATAATAATGGGTAACTTTAGGAAGTTCTTCACCAGGCACATGCATCAGATTAGGTACATCATAGAAACCAGTAGAGATCACTACATTTTTCACTTTATATATCCTTTTAGCTGTAATTACATCAAATCGTCCATCTATTGTTTTAAGTACATCTTTTACCCTTTCAAAAAGATTGATCTTTAAATCAAACTTTTCTGCCACACGGCGATAGTATTCTATCGCTTCGTTTCTATTGGGCTTTGGATTGATACTAACAAATGGAACTCCCCCAATCTCCAGCTTCTGAGAAGTGGAAAAGAAGGTCATAAAAACAGGATAATTGTACAAACTGTTTACCAGCGCACCTTTATCTACAATAATATAACTAAGACCGGCTTTTTGGGCTTCTATGCCACAAGCCATGCCTATAGGACCGGCACCTACAATAAGCACATCATATTCTTCCATCAGGATCAGCGTATTAATTCTTTTGAGGCGGCAGTATGATCTGTTCGCTTTAAATTTGTCGGTTTCATTGCGGCATATCCTCCCGCAATGTCAATTACATTTGTTACTCCCCTGGCTTTTAAGATAGAAGCAGCAACCATAGACCGGTAACCACCAGCGCAATGGATAAAGTAAGTTTTAGCAGGGTTAAGGTCATTTGTCCAGTCGTTGATATAATCCAGTGGATTCGTTAAGGCAACTTCCAGATGGCCGGTTTCATATTCTCCGGTCTTACGAACGTCTATAACAGCTAAGTAAGGATCAGTATCCAGTAAAGCCGCAAAATCAGCAACTGATATAGAGGTAATAGTTTCCACAGGTTTACCTGCTGCTATCCATGCTGCAATGCCGCCTTCCAGGTAACCGATAGTTTCATCATAACCAACTCTCGCTAAACGGGTAATCGCTTCTTCAGCCATGCCTTCTTCTACGATAAGTAGTAATGGCTGTTTCAGATCGGCGATCAATGCACCAACCCAGGGGGCAAATTGTCCATTAAGTCCAATATTTATAGCTGAAGGAATAAAACATTTGGCAAATTCCTGTGCATCCCTGGTATCCAGTATCAAAGCCCCAGTATGATTTACCGTTGCTTCAAATTCTGCAGGGTCCATAGGGATCAGCCCTTTTCGCTGAACTTCAGCAAAACTTTCATAACCATTCTTGTTGATAGATGCATTTTTTGCGAAGTACTGCGGCGGAGGCAGTATTCCACTGGTAACTTGTGCAATAAAATCGGTCTTATCTTTTGTTTTTAGTGCATAATTAACTTCCTTCTGGTGCCCTAACGTATCAAAGGTCTCTTTGCTCATGTGCTTACCACAGGCAGAACCGGCACCATGTGCAGGGTAGACCAATATCTCATCAGGTAAAGAAAGAATTTTCGATTGCAGGGAATCATATAAAGTACCAGCCATATCTTCCATGGACTGTACACCTTTTTGTACCAGATCTGGTCTGCCTACATCTCCTATAAACAGCGTATCTCCTGTAAATATGCAATAAGGCTTACCACTTTGATCACTTAACAGGTAGGTAGTAGATTCTAAGGTATGACCGGGGGTATGTAAGGCTGTAATAGTCAAATCGCCTATTTTGAAGGTTTCCCCATCACTGGCTATATAAGAATCGAAAGTAGTCTGTGCAGTGGGACCATAGATAATCTGAGCTCCGGATTGCTGTGCAAGGTCTACATGCCCAGAAACAAAGTCGGCATGGAAATGTGTCTCAAAAATATATTTAATAGTTGCTCCTGCCAGTTTAGCCTTTTTTAAATAAGGCTGAACTTCGCGAAGCGGATCAATGATTGCAGCCTCACCGTTGCTTTCAATATAGTAAGCGGCTTCGGCCAGACAACCTGTATAAATCTGCTCTATCTTCATGGTATATATCCTATTTAACGTGATCAACTTTATCTTCAAAAATAAGAAAATTATCCCTCAACTTATTTTTTAACTGTTCAATTTGCAGATTATTACTTTAAATACTCAATTCACCGCGTAATGATTGTTCCATCAGCGCGGCTATTTGGGCATTGTCCAGCCCCTGCCCCATTAAGTACATCAGCTTGGTGGTAGTTGCTTCGAATGTCATATCAAAACCGCTGATAATTCCCATCTGCTGTAGTTTTTTGCTCGTTTCATATTTCCCCAGTTCTACAGACCCACCCTGGCACTGTGAGATATCTATGATCAGCTTTTGCTGATCCAGAGCTTCCTGCAGACTATCAATAAACCACTTTGCTGTAGTCGTATTTCCAGATCCAAAGGTTTCCAGTATAATGGCGTCAACGGACGACCTTGTAATGGCTTGTACAGCCTGGGGGGTAATACCTGGATATAACTTTAGCACCCCAATATTAGGGTTAAAATTTGATTGTACCCTTAGTGGTTCGGTAGGCTGATGATGGATATAGTTGCCATAAAAAGATAAGTTTACACCAGCTTCTGCAAGAATATGATAATTAGGCGAACGGAAAGCTTCAAATTTCTCAGAGTTATATTTTATAGATCTGTTGCCCCTAAACAATTGGTAATCGAAATAGATGCATACCTCTGGTATCATAGCCAGGCCATTATTCTTAGTAGCCACAATTTCTAAGGCGGTGATCAGGTTTTCTTTTGCATCAGTCCTGATCTCTCCTATGGGGAGCTGTGATCCGGTAAGCACTACCGGTTTACCGAGGTTCTTTAGCATAAAGCTCAAAGCAGAAGCTGTGTAAGCCATGGTATCAGAGCCATGAAGAATTACAAATCCATCATAATCTTCGTATGTACGTTCTATAATAGCAGCCAGCTCTGCCCATATCTCCGGGTTCATATTAGAGGAATCCAGGATCGGATCAAAAGAATGGACATCCAGCTCATAATTTAACCTGGCCAATTCAGGCACATTCTGGCGGATCTGTTTAAAATCAAATGGTATTAGAGCACCCGTTAGCGGATCGTTTACCATTCCGATGGTTCCGCCTGTATAGATAATAAGAATTTTTGTCATGAATGATCAGACGTTAAATATTTTGATAGAATTAGCGGTAGTAACTGCTGCTACTTCTTCTACAGAAATGTTATAGATGTCAGCTACTCTTTGGGCAATATAAACCAGATAGCTGCTTTCATTCGGTTTACCTCTAAAAGGTACAGGAGCAAGAAAAGGAGAGTCAGTTTCCAGCACCACATGTTCCAGTGGAATATGCATCAGCACTTCATCCAATCCCGCTTTTTTATAGGTTACCACACCTCCTATTCCCAGGTAAAAGCCCAGTTCGATCGTTTTCAATGCCTGATCCAGGTTACCGGTAAAACAATGCATTATTCCTCTCAGGTCATCCCCTTTTTCTGACTCCAGAACCTCGAAAACTTCATCAAAAGCTTCCCGGCAGTGGATAACTATAGGGAGGCCTTTTTCTTTAGCCCACCTGATCTGCTCACGAAAGGCTGTTTGTTGTATGGCTAAAGTAGTTTTATCCCAGTGAAGGTCGATACCGATCTCACCAATGGCATAAATCTGTTTCCCTTCCATACTTTTATAGATCTCTGCCAATACCTGCACGTAATCTTCTTTTACATCACAAGGGTGCAATCCTGCCATAGCAAAGCAGTTATCAGGGTATTTCCTGACCAGCTCATCAATTTTTGTGATCGATGAAATATCAACATTAGGTAAGAACAAACGGTTTACATTATTTTCAAAACAGCGCTGAAAAAGTAATGCCTGTTTCTCTTCATCTGTTTCGTAATATAAATGCGTGTGGGTATCTGTTAGCAGCATAAAACAAAGTTAATAAAAAAACCCTGTCCGAAATTCGGACAGGGTCTATACTCAATATAATTAGAATTATTTTGTAGGAGCAGGAGGTGTCATTACCGGTGCTGCAGGAGGTACCAATGCACCTGCTTTAGCATGCTTAATATCAGTGATCTCTACATCAAAAGCTAAAGGAGAGAATGGAGTGATACCACCCTGAGGCATTCCACCTTCACCATAACCTAATTTAGAAGGAATGATCAACGTAACCTTTCCACCTTTTCCAATTAGTCTGATACCTTCATCAAATCCTGGAATTGCTCTTCCTAAAGTAAATGGACGAGGGCCATATTGAGCCATTGGGTTAAATTTACCAGATTCTTTAGCTACTGACTGTACACTTGTATCAAATATATTTTCTTTACCGTCTGATTTTTTAGTCAGTAATTTACCAGTATAGTTGATCATGATCGTATCCGTAGGATTGGCTCTTTGTGCATCACCAGGAGCAGTAATCACATACTGTAAGCCAGAAGCTGTAGTTTGTACTTTCAGGTTTTTATCAGCAATAAAGTTTTTGATCTTTCCTGCTTCAGCTGCTTTATGTTTAGCTACTGTAGCCTGGAAATCTTTTTTGAAAAATGCAGTTGCTTCTTTTTGGAAAGTAGAATCAGCTTCACCAGCTGCTTTATGCATTACTTTTTCAATTTTCACAGTAAAAATAATGTATTTATCTTTCTGAGTAACAGGTTTTGGCTGTTTTGAATATTTAGCCATTGAATCCAAATCAATTTTGAAAGTAGCACTGTCACCTTCAGCTAATAAAGTTAAAGCATCAGAGATATCACCTGCCCATTGTTTTTTAGAAACAGGGAATACTGCTGGTTGCTGAATATCATAAGTACTGCTGGTTACTGAATCCTTCTCAGTTTTTTGAATCGCATTGATCTTAATGATATCACCTTCAACGATTTTAGGTTTTCCATCAGTTTTTAAGATCTGATACATAATGCCACCCGGACCTTTTTTGAAGTTGTTACAAGCCGCTAAACCAAGTGTAGCTGCAAAAAGAATTACTAATTTTTTTTTCATTTGAATTGTTAATTGTTTTTAATGATAATGAAGCTAGTTATGAACAACTAATTGTCTATAAGATGTTAGTTCATAAAGGCTTCATTTCAAATTTATTGTTTTCGTTTATTAATATATTGTTCGGTTTTTACTTTCAAGCCTTAATCAGCCTGTGAATATAGTTAACATCCATCAAATTTTACATTATTGCAATAATTGCGTTTTATATTCAGGTAAAATAGATTTAAAATAACTGATCGTATCTTCCAGATTTTTATCCGAAATACCACCAGCAGCATTTCTATGCCCACCACCATCGAAATATTTCTTGCAAATTTCGTTTGCCGGAAAATCTCCTGTTGAACGCAAAGATAATTTAACTTTATCAGTTCTTTCAATGATAAAAGCAGCCAATTTAATCCCGTTAATAGAAAGTGCATAATTGACAATTCCTTCAGTATCACCAGTTACAATATCAAAACGCTTCAGCTCTTCGGCAGTAACAGAAATAATTGCTGTATTCAGTTCTCTTATTATTTCCAGTTTATTAGTCAAACAGTTACCTAAGAAACGTAAACGGTTTTCAGAAGCATTATCGTATACCAGCTGATGAATGCGCCAGTGCTCTGCACCTGCATCGATCAGATCAGCAGCGATACGATACACTGCTGAACCTGCAGAAGCAAACCTGAAAGAACCAGAATCAGTCATAATACCTGTATATAAACAGGTAGCTACATCCTTATTTACCATTGCTGCATCGTCCATCTCATTTACAATAAAATCATAAACCAGCTGAGCTGCTGCACAGGCATTGATGCTCCAGTGTCTGTAATCATCAAAATCCTCAGGATCCAGGTGATGATCGATCATAATCTTATAAGCCGATGCATTGCGGATCACTTCCCCCAGATCATTGATGCGGGATAAGGTATTAAAGTCAAGACAAAAAACAAGCGCTGCTTCAGCAACAAGCTGCTCAGCTTCTTCTTTTTGCTCAGTATAGATCATTACATCAGAATTGTTAGGCATCCAATGTAAAAAATCAGGATAATCCGTAGGAGTAATTACTTTTACATGGTGACCCTGCTGAATCAAATAAGCATATAATCCCAAAGAAGAGCCCATGGCATCCCCATCTGGTTTATGGTGTGTAGTAATTACAATTTTCTGTGGCGTGGCCAGCAGCGATTTAAGTTCAGGAAGGGATAGCATATTCGCTGCAAAGCTAATAATTTAATGAATAAATGATTCCTTTATATTTGATGTTTAATATTAACAGCAGAAAATGTAGTTTTGCAAATAAATAAACAAAAAAATGAGTACAAATAGAACATTTACAATGATTAAGCCAGATGCAGTAGCAAATGGACATATCGGTGCAATTATCAACGACATCACTGCTGCAGGTTTTAAAATCATTGCTTTAAAATACACAAAACTAACAGAAGAAACTGCTGGTAAATTTTATGAAGTTCATAAAGGACGTCCTTTTTACAATGACCTGGTTACTTTTATGTCTTCAGGACCTATCGTTGCTGCTATCTTAGAAAAAGATAACGCTATCGAAGATTTCAGAAAATTAATCGGTGCTACTAATCCTGCTGAGGCAGCAGAAGGCACTATTCGTAATAAATATGCAAATTCTATCGAAGCTAATGCGGTTCACGGATCTGATTCTGATGAAAATGCTGCTATCGAAGGAGATTTTTTCTTTACTGCTGCTGAACGTTTTTAGTTCAAAAATTTTTAATATTTATTTAAGCACCCTCATAAAGGGTGCTTATTTCGTTAAATACAAACCAGAACCATTTATATTCATGAAGAAGTTATTCATTACCATGCTGATCCCTTTGTGCGGCTATACTGCAATTGCACAAACTAAACACAAACCAATGGCAAAAAAGACAATTACCACAAGCGCTGCACCACAAAAACTGACTACAACACTAGATTCTGCAAGTTATGCTTTCGGTTTATCGATGGCTACAAGTTTGAAGAACAGCGGACTAAAAACACTGAACTATGATTTGATGCTTAAAGGATTGAAAGATGCTTTTGCAGGACATCCGGGTTTATTGACGCAGGAAGAAGCACAAAAAGCGATCGCTGATCTTTTTAAAAGTGTTAGTCAGTCAAAATTTGCAGTTAACGTAGCTGAAGGAAAGAAATTTTTGGAGGATAATAAAAAGAATCCAGGAGTTAAAACTACAGCAAGTGGTTTACAGTACCTGGTGATCACTCCGGGAAACGGGTCAAAACCAGCAGTAACAGATACAGTATTAGTTAATTACAAAGGTACACTATTAAATGGAAAGCAGTTTGACAGCTCTTATGATAGAAATGAGCCTCTTTCTTTATCACTGGATAGGGTTATACCAGGATGGACAGAAGGCATGCAGCTAATGTCGACGGGTGCAAAATACAAGTTTTTCATTCCTTATAATCTGGCTTATGGCGAACGTGGCGCCGGACAGGACATTCCTCCTTACAGTACACTTATTTTTGAAATCGAGCTGCTTAAAGTTAACGGGAAGTAAGTTTGGGACATTTAGGATAAAACCATTCAATCAGTTGTTTGTTGTGTTCAAATAAATAAAAACAAACTATCATGATGAACATTAAAAAATACTCCCCACTAGCCTTTATAGCCCTGCTAATGACTACTCTTACCAGTTGTTCTTTAGTTGAAGGAATATTCAAAGCCGGAGTTTGGTCCGGTATAATTGTGGTAGTTGTAGTGCTTGCACTAATTATCTGGGTGATCAGCAAAATTTTCGGTGGAGGCAAAAGCTAGACCATCTTTAAAGGAATACAATTTCCGTAATGACTTCTGAACCGGCACGTTCATTTAGCTTTTGAATGATGCCGGTTCTTACCATTAACAGTTCATTTTTGATCACGGAAGATTCAATACGAACAAATAGTTTTTTATGAGCGATATAGATCTGCGTTGTCCTGTTACCGATGGCAGTACCCATAATTTCCGGCCACATCGCTACTACGCCTGTTTCATCAAACTTCCCTTTTAGCCTGTAAACGGACAACATCTTTGTGATGGCATCCTTCATGGTCATATCATTAGGTTTACGCATGTTGTATGGCTCCGTTATTAACTTCAAACAAAGTTACCGGAACTTTGATTTCATTAAAAATATTTAATACTCTTTCTTTCCCCGTATCTGTAATAAAAATCTGTCCAAAATCATGATGTGAAACCATCTCCATGAGTTTGTGCATCCTGTTGTTGTCCAGTTTATCAAAAATATCGTCCAGCAATAATAAAGGTTTGAAGCCTTTATATTTTTCCACGTAGGCATATTGTGCCAGTTTCAGCGCAATTAAAAAGGACTTTTGCTGCCCCTGTGACCCAAATTTCTTCAAAGGCATGTCGCTGATATTAAAGACCAGATCATCTTTATGGATCCCGGAAGTAGTCCTCTCCAGAGTCTTATCCTTTTCTATAGACTGCTGTAATAAGGTTTGAAAGGCAGTATCGTTAAGCTGCGATTGATACATAAGACTAACCTGCTCGGCATCTTCTGTAAGATACTGATAATATTTATTAAACAGCTGGATATAATCCAGCATGAACTGCTTGCGTTTCTCAAAGATCTTTTGTCCCGAACTCACCAGCTGCTCATCAAATATCTCCAGCAAGGCAGGATCATAGCGGCGCGTAACAGCAATCTGTTTTAGCAAAGCATTCCTATTCAGCAAATGCCTGTTATATAACATCAGTTCATCCAGATATTGCGCATCCGTCTGTGAAATTACATTGTCCATAAACCTACGCCGCTCCTCACTGCCATCCATAATAATGGTCACATCATAGGGAGAGATCATCACCAGTGGGAAAAGCCCAATATGATGGGCAAGCTTATCATAATCTTTTTTATTTCTTTTAAACTGTTTTTTCTGGTTTTTTCTTACACCGCAAGTAATCTTCTCATTCTTTTCCTGCCGGTCGAAGTCGCCCTGTATCAAAAAAAGCTCTTCTGAAGTTTTGATCTGCTGACTATCAATAGGATTAAAATAGCTCTTACAGAGACATAGATAATGAATCGCATCCAGCAAATTGGTTTTCCCAGCACCATTATTCCCAACAAACGCGTTTACGGTTTTTGAAAAGCGTAAATCGGCATCAGAATAGTTTTTAAAATTGAGCAGAGTAATATTTTTTAACCACATATTTATATCATTCAAAGTTACCGTTTAGGTTTGTTAAAATAACGTGATCTATAGATTTGTTTAAGCTTTACGCTATCCCTATCACATTCAGCAGGTTCTAAATGGGGTAACTAATGAAATTTTAATCAAATACTTAAAAAAGAGGTTGATACTTTGACCGAAAAATGTATTTTTGCAATCCTTAATTTTTATTAATAAAATGTCTACAACAGAAAAAGAAGTAAATCATACTATTAGAAAGGGTTCATTTTTAGAAGAAAACTCTAAAAGCCTTTTATTCATTGCCGGTGCAGTAGTTGTATTAGTACTCATCTACTTTTGGTACCAGAATGTATATTTAAAAGGCAGAGCTGAGGAAGCTTCCGCTAAAATGTATAAAGCAGAACAATACGTTGGTGTAGATTCTCTGTCAAACAAAGCTATTAATGGAGATTCAGGTTATCCTGGATTTGAGAAGATAGCAGAGGAGTATAACAATACAAAATCAGCTAACTTAGCAAACCTGTACCTTGGTGGTATCTATTTACGTAAAGGTGAATACAAAAAAGCTACTGAGGTTTTAGGTAAATATTCTGAAACCGGAAGTCCTGTTGCAGATCCATTGGCTTTAGGAATGTTAGGTGACGCTTACAGCGAATTAAAAGATTACAGTCAGGCAATTACTTATTATAAAAAGGCTGCTGATAAATCAAGCAACAAGTTCACTTCTCCAATGTTCCTTAAAAAGCTAGGTTTGGTTTACGAAAATCAAAAAGATTTCAAATCTGCTGAAGATGCTTATACTAAGATCAAAACAGAATTCCCTGCAAGTCAGGAAGCAGTGATGATCGATGAATATATTGCCCGTGCTGCTGCAGCGCAGGGTAAATAAAATATTAATAAATAATTTTGACAAAGACCTGCATATTGTGCGGGTCTTTTTTTATTGGTAATACTTATCTTTGGAACATGGCAACACATTTAAAGAACCTATCCGACTTTTCTCATACCACTGTTCCTAACGGGAGCGCTTTTAAAATAGCTATCGCTGTAGCAGAATGGAATGCTGACGTAACAGGCAGTCTGTACAAAGGAACACTGGAAACCTTATTAAAACATGGTGTTTCAGCAGAAAATATTCTTTCCGTTGCTGTCCCAGGAAGTTTTGAATTGACTGCTGCTGCTGAGATCTTGTTGAATAAACATAAAGATCTTGATGCGGTAATCTGCTTAGGCTGCGTAATTCAGGGTGATACCAAGCATTTTGATTTTATCTGCGATGCTGTAGCCCAGGGAATAACACAAATAGGAATTAAACACAGTAAACCAGTTATCTTTGGTGTATTAACTACAAACGATTTGCAGCAGGCCATAGACAGATCTGGAGGGATACACGGAAATAAAGGTGATGAGGCAGCAATAACTGCTATAAAAATGGCTCATTTAGTGGCTACTGTGTAATATAGCATTTGTTTTTTTTCTGAAATAACGTAGATTAGCAAAAGAAAAAACAATTTGATGAAGAAAGTAGCGTTAATATTGCTTGGTGTATTTTTTACAATGACAGTTTTAGAAAGCTGCGGATCCCGCATTTGTCCTGCATACAGTTCATATCCAAAGGGCAGCCGAAGGAAATAAGCTAAGCTTAAAATTTAAAAACAATGATAGAGTGGAAGTACATTACTGATCTAAATCAGATCAGCGATATAAAATCAACAGCGGGTTACAGTTTGATCTTCAAACACAGTACACGCTGTTCAGTAAGCATGATGGCTAAAAAGCGTTTCGAGCTGGACTGGGAGATTATCCCTCCGGAAACAAACCTTTATTTTCTGGATCTGATCAGCCACCGTACAATATCTGCACAAATAGCTGAAACCTTTCAGGTTCACCATGAGTCTCCTCAGATCCTTTTAATTAAGGATGGTAACTGCGTGCTGGATGCCTCACATAGCGACATCTCAGCAGACGAAGTTGCCGAAGTGATTAATAATTAAAAGAAACCGTTTTCTTGATATCAGGATGGAGACTGTAGATTACCGGACAGGTATTTGCAGTTTTCTCTATGATCTGTTTATCTTTTTCTGAGTAACTATTTGCAGGAAAAGAAAGAACAGCTATGATCTCCTCTACCCTACGCGGGTTTTGCGCCATGATCTTTGTGATCTCGCAAGTTGCGCCATCAATATTAAATCCATGCCCGCTACTTACAATTCCTATGGTGGTAAGCATACAGTTTCCTAAAGCTGTAGCCAGTAGGTCTGTAGGAGAAAAAGCTTCTCCTTTACCCTGGTTATCTACTGGTGCATCAGTAATGATCTCCTCGCCCGACCGTTCATGTATGGAGCTGGTTCTCAATCCGCCATTATAAGTTATTTTTGAAGTTGCCATATTAAAAATATTTATACAAGATTAGCATTATTTTTTTACCCAGCCAAAACAGCTGTTTTATAACACATTTAAACAGTATATTTTTCTCGTAAACATTACAACTTACAAACATATCAAGTTTGCAACAATTGAAACCTATTGCTTAACTTTGTTCCATGATCGAACTTCCGGTTGTTTCAGCAAACACAGTACAACAACGTAAACCAGACTGGCTTAGGGTTAAGCTTCCTGTTGGTAAAGAGTATGCACAAGTGCGCAGCCTTGTAGATACCCATAAATTACATACCATTTGCGAAAGCGGTAATTGTCCTAACATGGGAGAATGCTGGGGAGCAGGTACAGCAACTTTCATGATCCTTGGTAACATCTGTACGCGCTCCTGTTCATTTTGTGCCGTTGCAACAGGCAGACCAAAAGCAGTAGATATGGATGAGCCAAGCCGTGTAGCGAATTCGGTAAAGCTAATGCAGGTAAAACACTGCGTGATCACTTCGGTAGACCGCGATGATCTAAAAGACGGCGGATCTATTATCTGGGCAGAAACCTTGCAGGCCATACGAAGAGAAAGTCCTGGCACTACTCTGGAAACATTAATTCCAGATTTTAGAGGTGTATGGGACAATCTTTACCGTGTACTGGAAGAACGCCCTGAAGTAATGTCTCATAATATTGAAACTGTTCGTCGTTTAACCAAACAGGTACGTGTACAGGCAAAATACGACAGAAGCCTTGAAGCCCTTAAAAGGATTTCAGAATTTGGACTGAGAACTAAAACAGGCATTATGCTGGGGCTTGGAGAAACTGAAGATGATGTATTAGAAGCTATGGATGATCTGGTAGCTAATGGCGTACATATACTTACATTGGGACAATACTTACAGCCTACACGCAACCACCACCCGGTAATTGACTGGATCCATCCTGATCAATTCGCAAAATATAAAGAAATCGGATTAGCAAAAGGATTAAAGTATGTAGAAAGCGGTCCCCTGGTACGTTCTTCATATCATGCAGAAAAACATCTGTTTGATTTTTAACTTTGAAAAGCTCAAACAAAAAAATGTTTGAACTTGTTACACATTCTGTATATTAGCAACATTGGCAGCGACTAAAAAAATATCCCTCTCTGAAGAAGACCTGGTGCGCGCACTAAAAGGTCAGGAAACTATTGCTATTCAGGCATTATACGACATGTATTCTGGTGCGCTATTGGGCGTAATCACAAGAATCGTACAACATGCAGAAGTAGCGGAAGATTTGTTGCAAGAAACTTTCATAAAGATCTGGAACTCTGCGGATAACTACGACAGCAGTAAAGGTCGTTTATTCACCTGGATGATCAATGTTGCCCGTAATTTAGCCATAGACAAACTTCGTTCTAAGGATTTTAGAAATTCCAGTAAAAACCAAGACATAGAAAATAACGTAGATTTCATAGACTCGCAAAAAAGGCTAACCTTCAATGCTGATACACTTGGTTTAAGAGAAATGGTTACTGCGCTTAAACCAGAATTCAATGATGTATTAAATATGGTATACTTTAAAGGTTATACCCATGTTGAGGCTGCAGAAGAACTGAATCTGCCTCTTGGAACGGTAAAAACCAGGATCAGGATGGCTATTATGGAACTTAGAAAGCATTTTAATTAGGTGGAAGAATCAAAGGCATATATCGAAACAGGCATACTTGAACTTTATGTTTTAGGGCAGTTAAATGCTGAAGAACAAAGAGAGGTGGAAGAGATGGCAGCTAAATATCCTGACATAAAACAGGAGATCAATTCCATTGAAATTGCTATGGAACATTACGCAGTTATCAATTCGATACAGCCAACCCTAGGTTTAGAAAAGCAAATTTTTGAGAAAATAGCGCCTTTATCTAAAGACGGAATTAATAAAGACAAAGTAAACGTTAATACAGAAAGAACTACATCTAAAGTAGTACCTCTATATAATGATGACCATTTGGCATCAAAGATCAGATCTTTAAAATTTGCACTCGTTGCCTGTATAGGTTTACTCGTTATTAGTTTGGTAGCGCTTTACTCAGCACATGACAAGCTTAGTATTGCTAATCAGCAAATTGCCTCTTTGAGCATAGACAAACAAAAATATGCTGCTACGGTAAGTTATATTAAAGATGAAAATAAAGACCTGCAGGAAATAGCAGTAATTTCTAATGATCCTACCTGGACACCTGTTAAACTATCCGGCACCAAGATTTCACCAAAGGCCAACATGATGGTATATTGGCATAAGAAAGGACAACATGTGATGCTTGATGTTACTAAAATGGCTCTTCCTGAAAATGATTCTACTCATCAATACCAATTATGGGCGCTGGTACAAGGGAAACCGGTAGATCTTGGGGTTTTTGATGCACAGTCGCAACCTAAAAAATTATTGGTTGTTATGAAAGAAATAAGTGGAGCCCAAGCATTTGCAGTAACCTTAGAGAAACGTGGAGGCAGCATCAGCCCGACAATGGAAAAGATGGTTGTGATGGGTGGTGTCTCTATTTAATTAATCCTTTTAGCGTTATTGGTAAGTGCCGTGCTAACTGTGAAGCAGTTAAGCTTATGCTATTGTCGGCAAGTTCATCTCCTGATCTCCCATGTAAGTAACAGGCAATAAATGCCGCCTCATAAGGAGTATAATGCTGAGCCAGGAATGAAGAAATTATTCCGGTCAATACATCTCCCATCCCTCCCTGAGCCATAGCCGGATTACCTGTTGAGTTGATGGTAACCTCTCCAGTTTCATCTACGATAAAAGTATATTGGTTTTTCAATACTATCACACATCTTGTTTCAGCCGCTTTTTTTCTTGCAGTCTGCAGACGCTCCCACCAGGAAGAATGATCACCGAACAAACGGTCAAACTCTTTCATATGCGGGGTTAAGATAGACCCGGCAGGCAGCTGTTTAAGCAGCTCCGAATGTGTCGCAAGGATGTTAAGGGCATCCGCATCAATGATTAGTGGCAATTGAAGCTTCAGCAATTTCTCTAAAAGAGCTGTACTTTCTTTATCTGTACCTAAACCAGGTCCAATAGCAACAGCATTGAATTTTTTCAGGTCATCGAGTTTATTCCTTTTGATATACATTACTTCGGGAAGAGCGGTATTTAATGCCGTTAATCCACTTTCGGGTATAGATACAGTAGTTAATCCTGCTCCTGCATGTAAACATGCTCCTGAAGCCAGCAGAGCGGCTCCCATTGTATCCTCCTGGCCGGCAATAATAAGTGCATGACCATACGTACCTTTATGGCTAAAAGTCTTCCTTGGTTTTACCAGCTTTGTTATGGAAGCAGCGTTAATAAGTTGATAAGGAGAAGCTAACCCCTGTATAAATTCTTCATCCAGACCAATGGGAACAACCTTAAAATGAGTGAGTGCATCAGCAGATTCAGGAAAAAAAAAGTTGAGTTTAGGACGCTGAAAACAGATCACAAGATTAGCTTTCAGATAAGTGCCATCTTTATGAATCATTCCTTCTGAAGGAAATCCAGTAGGTACATCTACAGCTATAATTTTTCGGTTTAAGCCATTTACAACTTCCGCCAGCTCCCGATATGAACCTTCCAGTACTTTATTTAATCCCGAACCTAATACAGCATCAATGATTACCTTATCTTTAAGATCAACCAGCTGTAATGCAGAATTAATTTCTACCGGTGTTATTCCTGCATCTTTTAAACGCTCCAGGTTAATTGTGTACTCTTCCGTTTGCCGGGAAGAAAACAAGATCAGATATACAGATACCTTTGAATAAGCGGCATCTTTAAGTAATCTGGCAACAGCCAATCCGTCTGCTCCATTATTCCCTTTGCCAGATAAAATAGCAATGGGCAATGACCTATCCTTTACTTCTTCTATAAAAGCCCTTACAAAAGCATGACAAGCCGATTCCATCAAATCTATAGCACTTATACCCTTATTCTCAATGGTATAAGCATCTACAGTGCGCATTTGTTCGGAGGTGAGCAGATTTTGCATAATTAGCCTTTCATTTCTTTCTTTAAAAATCTCCCTGTTAAACTTATAGGATTTTGGATCAGGCCTTCGGGTGTACCTTCAAAAATGATCTTTCCACCACCGGCACCACCTTCTTCTCCCAGATCAATTACCCAGTCGGCAACTTTTACCACATCCAGGTTATGCTCAATGACTAGCACTGTATTTCCTTTATCAACCAATTCATTTAATACGCCCAGTAATACATTGATATCTTCAAAATGAAGACCTGTTGTAGGCTCATCAAGAATATAAAAAGTACTTCCGGTATCTTTCTTGGATAGTTCTGTAGCTAGTTTAACCCTTTGCGCTTCTCCACCAGATAAGGTAGTAGAAGATTGGCCAAGAGTAATATAACCCAAACCTACATCTTTTAAGGTCTTAATCTTACGATAAATAATAGGCATATTCTCAAAGAAAGTACAGGCATCTTCAATGCTCATGTCCAATACATCACTGATAGATTTACCACGGTAACGAACTTCCAGTGTTTCCCTGTTATATCTCCTTCCTCCGCATTCTTCGCAAGGCACATGTACATCAGGAAGGAAATTCATTTCTATCACTTTCATTCCTGCACCCTGGCAAGTTTCACATCTTCCTCCCTTAACATTAAATGAAAAACGCCCCGGTTTATAACCGCGTATCTTCGCCTCAGGCAACTGTACATACAGGTTTCTGATATCAGAGAAAACACCTGTATAGGTAGAAGGATTTGAGCGCGGCGTTCTGCCTATCGGTGCCTGATCAATTTCAATTACTTTATCAATCTCCTTTAGCCCATTGATCTTCTCATATGGCAGAGGGTGTTTTTTCGCTCTAAAGAAATGATGATTTAATATAGGATATAGGGTCTCTGTAATTAAGCTTGATTTTCCGCTTCCCGAAACCCCGGTCACGGCGATAAATTTACCCAGAGGAAAATCTACTGAAACATCTTTTAGGTTATGTCCATTCGCTTTAATAATAGATAGTTTATGACCATTTCCCTTTCTTCTCTTCTTTGGAATAGCAATTTCTTTTTCTCCATTTAGATATGCAGCAGTTAAGGTCTTCGATTTTAAGATATGTGCCGGTGTTCCCTGCGCAACGATCTGTCCGCCATGTAAACCAGCTGCGGGACCAACATCGATCACGTAATCTGCTTCCAAGATCATATCTTTATCATGCTCTACAACCAGCACTGTATTTCCAAGGTCGCGCAGGTTCTTAAGCGCTCCGATCAAACGTTCATTATCGCGCTGATGCAGCCCTATACTAGGCTCATCAAGAATGTACATTACATTCATCAGCTGTGAGCCGATCTGCGTTGCCAAACGAATCCTTTGTGCTTCACCACCAGAAAGTGTTCTGGCTGTACGGTCCAGCGAAAGATAATTCAATCCAACATCAGATAGAAAACCTAATCGTGTCCTTATTTCCTTTAAAATCTCTTTTGCAATAATGTTTTGACGTTCACTTAAACGGTTTTCTACATCAACAAACCATTGTTTAAGGCTATTAATATCCATTTCAGCAAGCTCAAAGATATTCTTACCATCAACCTTAAAGTGAAGACTTTCCTTTTTTAACCTTGCCCCGTTACAAACCGGGCAAGTTTTAAGCTTACGAAAGTTCTCCATATCATCAACTGCTCCCTCACCCTTCTTTTCATTCTGCTCTTCCAATAATTTGATGATGCCATCAAAAGTGATCTGATAGTTCTGAACATTCCATTTATTGTATTCTACAGCTACAGAAAGCAACTCTGGAGTACCATTCAGGATCATATCTATATGCTCTTCACTCAACTTTTCAATCGGTGTAGAAAGAGAGAAACTATATTTTTTTGCCAGCGCTTTAATTACCTGGAACATCCAGATATCCCGGTATTCTCCGAGCGGAGCCAAACCACCGTTCATGATACTTAGTTTAGGATTAGGCATTACAGATTCCCTGTCTACAACAAAGATATATCCCAACCCGTCACAGCGTTCACAAGCGCCGTATGGTGAGTTAAATGAAAAACTATTTGGCTGCGGTTCATCATAAGAAATGCCGGTAGTAGGGCACATCAGGAACTTGCTAAAGTGAGAAACATTGTTCTCCTTATCGCTAATTTTAATGATCCCTTTACCTACACGCATAGCAGTTTGTATAGAATCAATTAAACGCTTATGATCTTTACGGTCTATTAACAGGCGATCTACAACTATTTCAATATCGTGGATCTTATACCTATCTACCTGCATCTTTGCAGTAATATCTTGTATATCTCCATCAATACGGACTTTTACATAGCCCTGTTTACGGATCTGTTCAAATAATTCACGGTAATGTCCTTTACGTCCTTTAACTACAGGCGCAAGAATATTAACCGCCAACCCCTCGTATTTTTTATAAATATTATCCAGGATCTGATCTTCACTCATCCGCTCCATTTTTTCTCCTGTATTGTAAGAGAAAGCATCAGCGGTACGCGCATAAAGCAAACGCATAAAATCATAGATCTCTGTAATAGTACCGACAGTAGACCTTGGGTTTTTACTAGTTGTTTTTTGTTCGATAGCAATTACAGGACTCAGTCCGGAAACCTTATCTACATCCGGCCTTTCCATGCCGCCCATAAACTGACGTGAGTAGGCACTAAACGTTTCCATATAGCGACGCTGTCCCTCCGCATAAATTGTATCAAATGCCAGAGATGACTTACCACTGCCACTTAGTCCGGTTATAACCACCAGTTGGTTTCGTGGAAAAGAAATATCAATATTTTTTAAGTTGTGGACCCTGGCACCGTATACTTCAACATCTTTTTGCTCGCCCAGGTCGATGGTATTTTTGCTCATATATATTTAAAACCGCGATTGAAATCTTTTGAAATTAAGACAGCAAATTTTCAGCCACAAAAGTACCCATTATTCTTTTAATGGCATATCCTTATTTATAGCATCCCCTTCAGGGATAACTTAGAAAAAAATCTCCTAAAATAAAAAAGCCGGCAAAATTTGCCGGCTCTCCCCAATAGCATGTCAAAATATTTTATTCTCGGTCTGTATTTGCTAACAACGCTCGTTTTGGTGACTGATCACGTAAACGTTTAGGATCTTTCAAAATTTCCTTCATTGAAATAAGCTTATAAACATAACCACCAGTCTCACGATTAAGTTTCATTTTGAAATAATTATCCTCGCTTTGCCTGTGGATCTGCTTTTTCATGTGGTTATCACCAACATTATAAGCAGCTGCAACCAGGGTCCAGCTATCAAAGACCCCATAAAGTTCTTTAATGTATTTACAAGCTGCGATAGTTGATTTTCGTAAGTTTTTACGTTCATCTACTTCTGAATTTACTTTAAGGCCATAACTGCGGGCCGTACCTGGCATAAACTGCCAGAATCCATTGGCTCCTTTGGGTGACATCCCTCCTTGTATACCTGATTCTACCAGGGGTACATACTTGAAATCGTCGGGGATACCATATGCTGCAAGGATAGGTTCTATAATAGGGAACCATTCTGCCGCCATTCGCTGTAAATGAGTTGTTTGGAGGGAACTGTAACTGTGAGCAGCAAGAACTTTTTTCATTTTTCTTTCTACCCTTCTATCACCTAAGGGTAAAGTTTCTTCTGCAAAATTTAACAAGGCCATTTGAGATACCGGCTCTTTTTTTATAATGGTAGTGGTAATGGTTTTTTTACTGGTATTAACTAATTTTTCTTGACTTTTTGTTGCTTGGGGCATGTAGTAAGCAAACACTTTTGCCATAACCAATAATCCTAAAATTATCGAACATGTCATGATGTGTTTCTTTATCATTTTCCTCCTTTTTTTGGTGAACAATTATTAAAACGCCTGCAAACATACAATATATAAACCTAATTATCAACTAATTAGGTTTTTTAGGGTCAAAAGTCCCGTTTAAACATGCTTAAAGCACGATTTTTATTTTAATAAACTAGCTCAAAATATAAGAGGTGATTTGATCGTTTTTTATTAAATTTGCACCCCGCATTAATTATGTGGTTAACAGCGTATCATGACAAATAACAACAACAGGAACAGTCGGGATGACAAGTCCAAACCGGGAAACCGAAGCACAACAGGTAATGGTCGGAGTGGAACAGGTAGTTCTTACAAAGGTAAAAGCAAGTTTGAGGGGAAAGAGGGGGATGATAAGAGTAAATCTGGAGCTGGTAAAGACAACTACAGACCAAGAGCAGCAAGAGAGGATGATCCTAAAGATTTTAAAGCAAGACCACCAAGAGACGGTGAGCGCAGCAGCTTTAGACCGGGAGCAGGAAGAGATGGAGATCATAAAGATTTTAAAGCGAGACCACCGAGAGATGGTGAACGCAGTAACTTTAAACCAGGAGCAGGAAGAGATGGAGAAAGAAGCAGCTTTAAACCAAGAGAAGGTGATAGCAGCAACTTCAGATCCAGAGCTGGTAAAGATGGTGATGCTAAAGATTTTAAAGGCAGACCACCAAGAGATGGAGAAAGAAGCAGCTACAAACCAAGAGAAGGTGATAGTAGTAACTTCAGACCAAGAGCTGGTAAAGATGGAGAGAGCAACAGCTTCAGACCTAAAAGTCCAAGAAGTTCAGGAGGCCCTTCAAGCTTTAAACCACGTGCATTCAAAGAAGGTTCTTCTAGAGAAGAGCCAAGAAATGAAAGCCGTAGTTATGTAAAAAAAGACAATTACAGTACTGATGGAGAAAGACCATTCAGAACATTCGATGATAAAAAAAGCAGCACTTCAAGAAGTACTGACAGCAGGCCTTTCAGAAAAAGAGAAGATTCAACACTTCTTTCCGGAGGAAAGCCTTTTTCTAAAGACCGTCCGGCACCAGCGCCTACTATGCGCAGCAGAAAAGAAAGCAGTAGCGTGGATGATGGTAAAATTCGTTTAAACCGTTATATTGCTAACTCTGGTATTTGTTCACGCCGTAAAGCAGATGAACTGATCGCAGCTGGTGTGGTTTCAGTGAATGGAGTACCCGTTTCTGAATTGGGTCACAAAATTGATCCGGGGAAAGACGAAGTACGCTATAATGGTGAACTGCTGAAACGTGAAAAGAAAATCTATGTTGTCTTAAATAAACCTAAAGATTATATTACGACAACAGACGATCCTCAGGAACGTCGTACAGTAATGTCACTGGTAGAAAAAGCAAGCAGAGAAAGAATCTATCCTGTAGGACGCTTAGACCGTAATACAACAGGCCTTTTACTGATGACAAACGATGGTGACCTGGCAGATAAATTGTCGCACCCTAAAAATGGCATTACTAAAATATATCATGTTGAGCTAAGCAAAAGCTTAAGTCAGGGTGACCTGAACAAAATCCAGTTCGGGCTGGAACTGGAAGATGGTTTAATCAAACCTGATTCAGTTTCTTACGTTACAGGAGGCTCTAAACGTGAAGTAGGTATTCAGATCCACAGTGGTAAAAACAGAATTGTACGCAGAATATTTGAACATCTGGGCTATGAAGTGGTTAAATTAGACCGTGTGGTTTATGGTAACCTAACTAAAAAAGATCTTCCCCGTGGCAGGTGGCGTTATTTAGAAGAACATGAACTGATCCAGATCAAACATCTGATCAAGTAATAAAAATTATATGAAACAACTATTTTATGTATTAGCCATCGCTCTTTTCACATTGACTGCAAAAGCACAAACACAAGATTACCACCTGGTTATCGGCACCTATACGGCTCCAGGAATGAGTAAAGGTATTTATGTGTATGATTTTAATACTGCTAATGCAGTATTTAAAGAAGAAACAGTAGAAAAGAATGTGATTAACCCAAGTTTTCTGGCAGTAACAAAGGACAGGAAATTCATCTATGCCGTTAACGAAGACGGAGATAAAAGTGGGGTTAGTGCCTTCAGTTTTGATGTGGCTAATGGTAAATTAGATTTCTTAAATAAACAAGATGCAAAAGGTACAGATCCTTGTTACTTAATTGCTGATGATAAAAATGTATTGATCGCCAATTACAGCAGTGGCAGCATTGCTGTATTTGGAAGAGATGCAAGCGGTGCTTTAACACCCGCTAAACAGGTAGTTCAGCATACTGGATCTGGAATCGATACAGCCAGACAAAAAGGGCCGCATGTACACATGGTACGTTTCACGCCTGATCATAAATACATTGTTTCTGATGATCTTGGAGAAGATAGGGTTTACTTTTACACGTACAATAAAGATGCTGACGAAAATGTCCTCACCCTAAAAAACAGTGTTGACGTTAAACCCGGTAGTGGACCAAGACATATTGTATTTAGTTCAAATGGTAAATTCGCCTACCTGATTCAGGAAATGCATGCAGATGTAACCGTTTTTAGTTATAACGATGGAAACCTTAAAAAGATTCAGCAAACAAACCTGGCTACACCGGGCTTTAAGGGGCAGAATGGCGGTTCAGATATTCAGTTTTCTGCTGATGGGAAGTTTCTTTATATCTCTAATAGAGGAGACGCCAATACCATCACTACTTTTGCAGTAGGCGGGAATGGAAAATTACTGAGAAAAGGACAAATGAGTACTGGCGGTAAAGGCCCAAGAGCTTTTGTTATTGATCCCAGCGGAAACTGGCTATTAATGGGCCATCAGCAAAGTAATGATATTGTGATCTTTAAACGCAATAAAGTAACTGGTGAGTTATCCAATACAGGAAAAAAGATCGCTATAGGTGCGCCGGTATGTTTCGTATTTGTACCTAAGAAATAATTAGTAAAACATACAACAAAGCCCCGGCACCTTTAAAGTTACCGGGGCTTTGTTGTATGTTTTACTAATTAAACTTGTACCACATCTGCTGTAGCAGGATGAAGCAACAAATGTTTAGCGATAATCTTATTATAAAATTCAATATAGTGAGGAAGGATCTTTTTCAAATCAAAATCCTGTGCCCTGGTAAAAGCATTTTCTTTAAACTGGTTGAGTACCTCGTCATTTTCCAAAATACTTATTGCTTTTGCAGCCATATCATCAATATCACCTACGTTACTCATATATCCGCAGAAACCATCTACATTTAACTCAGGCAATCCGCCTGCATTAGAGCTGATCACAGGGACTTTACAAGCCATTGCCTCTAATGCTGCCAAACCAAAACTTTCTGTCTCTGAGGGCATTAAAAACAGATCTGCAACGGAAAGGATTTCTTCAATCGCATCTTGCTTTCCTAAAAACCGAACATGATCACAAATACCAAGATCTCTGCACAATTGTTCATTATTTGCACGATCAGGGCCATCCCCTACCATTAATAATTTGGAAGGGATCTTTTCAAGGATCAGCTTAAACATCCTGATCACATCTGATGTCCGCTTTACCTTACGGAAGTTAGAAGTATGAATTAATATTCTTTCATTATTAGGGGCTATTGCCTTCTTAAAATGATCCTTCGCTTTTAAGCTAAACCTTGTGAAATCTATGAAGTTAGGAATAACTTCAATCTCATTCGTAATATCAAAATGCTTTTTGGTATCTTCTTTCAGATCATGTGATACTGTAGTTACGCCATCAGACTTATTGATAGAAAAAGTAACTACCGGCTTGTACGTAGGGTCTTTCCCTACCAGCGTAATATCTGTACCGTGCAAAGTAGTTACAAACGGAATATGGATGCCATATGTTTCCAGTATCTGCTTAGCCATAAAAGCCGCTGAAGCATGAGGTATCGCATAGTGCACATGAAGTATATCGAGTTTTTCAAATCTTACCACGTCAACCAGTTTACTGGCAAGGGCAGATTCATACGGAGCATAATCAAATAAAGGGTAATCTCTTACAGATACCTCATGATAATACAGGTTAGCAGAGAAAAAATCCAGTCTTGCTGGCTGGCTGTAAGTAATAAAATGAACCTGATGACCTTCATCAGCCAATGCCTTTCCTAATTCTGTAGCAACAACACCACTACCACCAAATGTAGGGTAACAAACAATGCCTATTTTCATTAATATATATTCTATACAGCTTTTATTAAACTGCTTTTATAATTGCAAATTACACTACTATACCTGAGTTTAATGTTAAACAATTGCAATTATTTTCTAACTAATGAATTTAATCTGCTATTTCATGTGCTATATTACTTTATTAGCTTGATAAAGCCTAAATTAGCTATTCGTAACTTTTTTAAAACATGATCTCAGGAAGTTCTCATTTCAGACTGAATAACCAGATACATCTCATTAGGCCTTTGCGTTCCAATATAGTATTCTAACCCATCTCTATCAGTTAATACAACAGCATCTTTACCAGAAGAATAGAAACGTATTGTTCCTTTATGGTGTAAATTATAAACGGGATTATTGAACAAATAACTGCTATAGGTATCTTTCCTAACGCTTACAATACTGTTAAGGTCTATTTTAACCCTTTTTGCTGTCCAAAGCCCATCGATAATAATACTTCTATTCAAAATAGTAATCTTATACTGAATCATGAAAAGTAATATAATAGAGATTCCTATGATCCCAAATCCGACTACAAGGAATAGATCCTGTGTATTATCACGATCCCTTTCATATACATAGGCACCAAAACAGAACGCAGCCATTAACAAGCGAATACATATCCTGATGTAATCGCGTCCAATATATTGTTTCTCCAGAAAAGCGGACTTATTGCTCATTTAATTAAAATTCTGTTCGAATATAACGACTTTTTTTGTTGTTGCGGTCACTTTATATCTATTGTCCTGCCGTAAACCTACTACCCATACCACCTGCCCATTTCCATTGATTAGGATCGGAACAAACTCTTTTTCGGGGAGAGGTATTTTTTGATCGATAAAAAAATCACTCAGGTTCTTATAGTTCTTCATTCCCATTGGCATAAAACGATCACCCTCCTGCCAGGATCTGATCACCAGCGGAAAAATCAGCAGGTCTTCATCTACAAATGCTTTACCCCGATCACTTTCAAAGAAAACTGTATCAGCATAAGTAATTTCAATAGACTGGCCATCTAATAAAATACGCGGATCTCCGCGATGAACGATCCTATTCTCATGAACATTAGCAGAAATTATACTGATAATTAAATCTTTCCTGTCGATAGTCATCCGATGACTGGAACTATAGAACGAGGTTCCGCTTTGTTTAGCTAAAGAACTCAATAACTCTTCCAGAACAGCTTCTGTAAAATTATAATCCTTCAGAAGTTCAAACAATAATAACTTTTTAGGATACAGTACATTGATCTTCTCCATGGAGATGTAAATACTATTATGCTTTTCTTCACAGATTTGAGATCTTACCTGTGTTACCATTTGCTGTAAGACTATTTCTGTTTCTGCAAAACGTTGAATATTATGCTCAAATGTCTGCTCCAGATTAGGATTGATCTCTTTAAGTAGAGGAATAACATTTAGTCTGATTTTATTCCGTGCATAATTAGCACTCCCGTTTGAACTGTCTTCTACAAATTCAATCTCATTGGCAATGATCAGCTCATCAATAATTCTGCGGGAAAGGAAAAGTAATGGTCTTACCAAACGATCTCTTTTGGGCAAAATGCCATGTAAGCCTGCAATACCGGTACCCCTCACTAAGTTGAGTAAAACTGTTTCTGTTGCATCATCCTGATGATGAGCTATAGCAACCCTGTCAAAATTTTCTTCTTCCCTTAATTGCTCAAACCAATGATAACGCAGATCTCTGGCAGCCATTTGTGTAGAGATCTTTTGTGCAGCAGCATAAACCTTAGTATGAAAATGAGTAACATAAAAAGGTACCCCTAATACGGCAGCAAGTGTACGGACAAAGTGTTCATCCCTCTGTGACTCCCCTGCTCTTAGCCCAAAATTGCAGTGTGCAATACCAATATCATATCCTGTCTGCTTAAAGAAGTGAGCCATCAGTACAGAGTCCTTCCCGCCACTTACGGCAAGTAAAATCCTGTCGTTCTTACTAAACAAGTCATTTTGATTCACATAATCAACAAAGCTTTCTAAGGGTAACATCTTTCAAAAATATTTAATTTAACCCATAATGCGCATACACTCACAAAAATAATGAAACCTGCATAAGATTACATCTTACAAAAAAACTAACTTTGTCCTGTGCAAAAAATACACATTTACAGTAAACAAAATTTGTTTCCTAACCTTCATGGTATTTTCATGAATTTATTATCTGCTGCCCCTGTGAAAAAAACGGCAGTCTTTTTACTGTTCATTTTATTTTCTCTCTGCCTTTCTGCTCAGCAAAAAACCAAGATCATTCTGATCAGTTCATTAAGAAGTCACGTAATTACTAAAACTGACATTACTTATCTTAGAAACCCGGTCTTCAAACAGGACAATGCAATTCTTACCTGTGACAGTGCAGTCTTTTATACGGCTAAAAACTACTTTGAAGCTTATGAAAATGTCCACATCAACCAGGCTGATACGATCAATATTTACTCTGATCGTCTTACTTATGATGGAAATTCAAAACTGGCGCATTTAACCAGTAATGTACGCCTGATCGATAAAACTTCTACCTTAACTACCAATACACTTGATTATAGCATGGTTCCAAAAGTAGGGACTTATGTAGATGGAGGTAAGATTGTTAATAAGGATGGTACGGTGATCACCAGTAAAAATGGTTACTACTTTGCCAATAGCAGGGATGCTTATTTTCGCTATAATGCAGTGGTAGTTACCGATCAGAGTACCATAAAGTCTGATACACTGCGCTACAATACCTTTACAAACTGGGCTTATTTTTATGGCCCTACCAATATTCAAGAGAAAGACGGAAACCTCTATACAGAAAATGGGGCATACAATACAAAAACCCAATATGCCTATTTTGGTAAAAACAACTTGTATACCTCAGGAAGCCGTTCAATGAAAGGCGACAGCTTATATTACGATGGTAAAGCGGGTTACGGCAAAGCAGTAAAAAACATCACCTTTAGGGATACCGTTGATAAAATGGTGATGCGCGGGCAGCTGGGATTTTATTATAAACTTGATCAGCGTACTTTGGTTACCAGGAAAGCTTATGCTGGCATGGGTACAAGCGACTCCATTATGGTTAAAGACATTAAACAGCCAGATAGTTTATGGCTTGGAGCAGATACACTGGAAACGCAGATGGTATTGCTAAAAACCGTTAAAGTGCTTAGAGGACCCGCAATAAAGAAAGACAATGAACTTGGAGAAGAAGAACGGGATGGCTCCACATTTGGCAAAAACAAAAAGACCAAGGCTGTAGCTAAAAAACCGGGAGGAGTACCTCCGGGAGGTGCCAAAAACCGGCCACCAGCAAAACCAGATGATAAGAAAAAGCCAATTTCTGACGGGAAAACACCCCCTCCAGGTCTCAAAAAAGATAGTTTGGCAAGAGATAGCATAAGTGTAAAAAAGATCGATTCTTTGAAGAAAGGAGATAGTGCTGTCCTGAAAAAGCCAGATTCTCTGTTAAAAGTAGATTCTGTACTAAAAAAGGCAATCCTTATCGTAAAAAAAGACAGCTTAAAAAGTGACAGTGTTAAACTGAAAATGCAAAAGGCTGCAACTAAAACAGCAGATAAAATAACTGGTAAAATACAGCAATTGGGACCGGTAAAACAACCGGCGGTGAAACAGCTCGGGCTAATTAAAACGAATTCTAAAGATAGTATACCATTTAATCCGCTGGATACGGTAAGGACACGGATCATTAAGGCATACCATCATGTAAACGTATTTAAAACGAATATGCAGGCTAAATCAGATTCCTTGTTCTATACAGGAGCCGATTCTACCCTGCGCTGGTATAGAGAGCCTATTATGTGGTCTCAGGGATCACAGCAAACTGGCGATACCATTTATTTGCAGTTAAGGAACAAAAAACTAAATTCAGTACAGATCATACATAATGCATTTGCAGTAAATGTAGAACCCGACTCGGTGAAGTACAATCAGGTTAAAGGAAAAATTATTACCGGGTTCTTTAAAGATGGAGCATTAAGCAGTATGTACGTAGATGGGAATGCTGAAACTGTTTATTTCACCAAAACTGAGGATGGTAAAAAGTATGATAAAATGAACCAGACCATTAGCAGCCGTTTAAAGGTTATTTTCAGAAATAATGAGATTGCCGATGTAGTTCCTATAAAGGATGTAGAAGGCGCAACTACACCTGTTGCAGCTATTAAACAGGATGTCATTTTAACAGGGTTTGTATGGAAGCCAGAGCTTCGCCCACGATCAAAGAAAGATATTACTAACCCTAAAGTTGTAGCTAAGCCCAAAAATCTGGCAGATAAGCCCGGAGTAAAGACACTGATCAAAAGTCTGGGTAAAAAAATTCCTAAGGGGCCTCAGCCACTAATCACTAAATCAATTACAGATCAGCTGCCTGCTGCTTCAGGGCTAATCAAGCAACTCACGAAAAAGGCTGATTCACTGCATTTGAATAAAATAATTACCCCTGTACTGATTGATACTGCGGTAAAAGCAATGCCTAAGTTGAAAGAGAAGGCAGACTCACTAATTAACGAACACTCTCCTTTAAAAAATCAATAAGCTTTCGCATCGCGATAGCACGATGGCTGATCTTATTTTTCTGCTCCATGGTCATTTCAGCAAATGTTTGCTGATATCCATCTGGCTGAAAAACCGGATCGTAACCAAACCCATTCCCACCGGTCGGGGTTTCCCTGATGGTTCCGCGAACAATGCCTTCAAAAAGATGTTTTTCACCATGTTGAACCAGCGAGATCACGGTTCTGAATTGTGCTTTTCTATTCTCTAACCCCTCCAGCTTCTTTAAAACCAGCTCCAGATTTAATTGATCGTTCCGCTCTCCTGAGTATCTGGCAGAGTAGATTCCAGGTTCCTTATTTAGTGCATCTACTTCCAATCCGCTGTCATCAGCAAAACAGTCCATATGGAAGTTCTCTGCAACAAATCCACTCTTCATCTCTGCATTCCCGGCAAAGGTATCTGCTGTTTCAGGAATATCAACTGTACAGCCAATATCATTGAGATTAAATACTTCAAACTGACCAGAGAGCAAAGTGCTTACTTCAGCCGTTTTATATTGGTTATTTGTTGCAAAGACTAATTTTTTCATTTGAATCTATTATTTTTAAAAGTAGTATTTATTATTTTAAATGTCTTCTAGCTGCCTTCGGCGGTTTATCTGTTATAAAGTTATCACAATAAAATTTGTTTAAGACTACCCCACAAAGCTTTCTTTCCACCCTGATCATCTGCAAGCAGATTCAGGTTTCCAGAAAAAACCACTTGCGTTTTACCTTTCATATGAATCATATGCTGCGTATGTTCCCGGAGGCCTAAGTGTGAAGGCATTACACCGAATATCAATACCAGATGACAAGAGAAAAAATCATTTAAGTCCTCAAATGCTACATTTTTGTAAGCAGAATAGTTTAATAAGGCAAAATCATTTGCAGTAAGCTGCAATGATTTTACGATATTTCTCAGCAATTCCCTACCCTTCTCGGTACTTACGTCGTTCTCTTCATCATTGACCAGAATGAGGATATTCTTTTTATTTTTCCCAAGATATTTAAAAACAACAGGGATACCAGTCTTTACCTCAGGTAGCGGCGTCTGAGCAGGCAAGTATTCTTTAGTGTTTACCAGATAAACATCGTCATTAAAAAACAGACGAAGTGCTTCAGCACTGGTGGTGAGTTGGTTGCCCATAAATTATGCTTTTTTGAGAAATAATTTTTGTGTTAAAATTAGTTAAATATCTTATTATAGTGCCTTAATTTATTACTTTTATACCTTAAAACTACCATAGTTAAACCTCTGTGAGAAAAACCTGCTGCTTTATTATTCTCTGTTTTTCCTATTTCGGTACTGTCGCACAAAGCGTTGCTGTAATTAATGGCAATCCCGTTAGCCAGAAAGAATTTGTATGGGTCTATAAAAAGCATCGCCCGGGAAACCTAAAACCAACAATATCTGATTTAATTTCATTTCTGAACATATACATCGATTTTAAACTTAAAGTGCTCGATGCCAGGGAGACTGGGTTAGATAAAGACAGCACTTATCTTGCTGATGTTAATAATTACCAGGAAGCACTGCTTGCCTCTGTTCCGCCAGAGGCAAGGAAAGCAGATTATTCGTTGGTCATTAATGAATATCGGGAGGCCGTTCTGCTGTTCAATATCTCACAGATCAAGATTTGGGATAGAATAGAGGACAATGAAGATACCATAGAGGAATATTATAAGCAGCATACTGAATTATATGGCTCACATCCTTATGATGATATCAAAACCGAGGTAACGGCAGATTATCAGAAAAAGATGGAGTGCGATTGGGTAACGTCACTGAGGAGTAAATATACCATAACCATAGATCAGGATGCACTCAAAAAGCTAATCAGATAATAACAGCTACACAAATCATTGAATAATAGTAAATTTGCAAATAAAATATAATTGAAGAAAATATAATGAAGAAAGTTTTATTGATGGCAAGCGGGTTGCTCTTCTTGTTTTTAAATGTACAAGCCCAAAAGAAAAGCGTAGATAAGGTAATAGCGGTACTTGGAAGTGATGTTATTTTATTGTCAGAATTAAACCAACAATATGTAATGTACCTTAACTCAGGAAATCCGGTTGATGAAAAGGTTAAATGTTATATTTTACAACAAATGCTGGTTCAGCATTTGCTAAAACAACAAGCAGATATTGACTCTGTAATGATAGACGATAAAGCAGTAGACGATGAGTTGGACAGAAGGATGCGTTACCAAACCCAGCGTGCAGGTGGAGCAGACAAACTGGAAGAGTTTCTGAACAAATCTATTTTGCAGTATAAAGATGAACTGAGACCAGATGTTAAAGATCAGCTGCAGGCAAATAAAATGCAGGGAACAATTACAGAAAAGGTAAGTGTTACCCCATCAGAAGTACAAAAATATTTTGACTCTTATAAAAAAGACAGTCTTCCTGATATTCCAGCAGAATATGAAGTTGGACAAATTGCTATTCAGCCTGAATTGACAAAAGCAGAAAAACAACGTTTTTATGACAAGCTAGATGCGATCAGACTGCGTGTTAAAAGCGGAGAAGATTTTGGTTTCTTGGCAAAAACATATTCTGAAGATCCCGGTTCTGCTGCAGAAGGCGGAGACCTTGGTTTCTTTGACCGTACCATGATGGCAAAAGAATTTACTGCATGGGCATTTAAACTAAAACCAGGCGAACTTTCACCTGTATTTGAAACAGACTTCGGATTTCATATCCTGCAAGTTGTTGAGCGCAGGGGTGAGCAGGTACATGCCCGTCACATTCTGATCCGCCCTCAAACTACCCCAGGAAGTCTAGAGCGTGCAAAACTACACGCAGACAGTATTTACAATAATGTTAAGTTCAATAAGATGAGTTTCTCTACCGCAGCATCATTGTATTCTTCTGATAAAGACTCTAAGTATAATGGTGGTATGGTTCTTTTTTCTGATAATGTTACAGCGAGAACAACCTCTATTCCTGCAGATAAATTAGATCCAAAAGTATTCCTTGTAGTAGATACGATGAAAGTTGGTGAAATATCAAAACCAGTTCCATACACAGGAGCTGACGGAAAAGAAGGTTATAAAATTGTACTGCTAAAATCTAAAATACCTCCTCATAAAGGAAACCTTGACCAGGATTACACAAAGTTTAAGGAAAAAGCGCAGCAGCAAAAACAAGACCGGGTAATGAGTGAGTGGTTCGAAAAAAGAAGAAAAAATACATATATCAGAATTGACGAAGATTACCAGAGCTGTCCTGAGTTAAAAATATGGACTAAGGCTGAAGTAGCTACCCCAGTTGAAACAGCTTCGACTTCAACACCTGAAATCGAAACACCAACTAAGAAGTCAAAACGGGCAAAGAAAGTAAAAGCGCCAAAAACGATTCCACCAGCAACGACTACAGTAGAGCCATTAACACCTACAGCGCCACCTGCAGCACCAGGAAAAAGTAATTAATATGGAGTACACTAACGACATCGCAGCAGTTGATGCCCTGCACCAATCTTATCTGAATATTAAAAATGAGATCGGTAAAGTCGTTATTGGACAGGATGAAGCCGTTAAAGCAGTATTGATCTCCATATTCAGCAATGGCCACTGCCTATTGGTTGGTGTACCGGGACTGGCAAAAACATTACTCGTTCAAACAGTAGCGGATGTGCTAGACCTTAATTTTAACAGGATACAATTTACGCCAGATCTGATGCCTGGCGATATCATAGGCGCAGAAATATTAGGAGAAGACAGGACCTTTAAATTTATAAAGGGTCCTGTTTTTTCTAATATTGTCCTTGCAGACGAGATTAACAGAACTCCTCCAAAAACACAGGCCGCTCTTCTGGAGGCGATGCAGGAAAAAGCAGTTACCGCAGCAGGATTCAAACATATCTTACCTAAGCCATTTTTTGTACTGGCTACCCAGAATCCAATTGAGCAGGAAGGCACTTATCCTCTTCCGGAAGCTCAGCTTGATCGTTTCATGTTCAATATTCAATTAACCTACCCAAGCTTTGCTGACGAGCTGATCATTGTCAAAAATTCTACTGGCAGCGACATGGTAACACTCCGGAAACTGATTAAGGCAGAGCAGATCCAATTCTTTCAGCAACTGATCAGGAAAATCCCTGTAACGGATCACGTTTTAGAATATGCAGTAAGACTGACAGGAAAGACCCGTCCGGGAAATGTACTGGCAACCCCAGAAATTAATCAGTATGTAAATTGGGGAGCAGGCCCCAGAGCATCTCAATTTCTGATTTTAGGAGCTAAGTGCCATGCTGCAATATCAGGCAAATACTCACCTGATATCGAAGATGTACAAGCCGTAGCAGAACCTATACTCCGCCACCGCATTGTAAGAAATTACCGCGCTGAAGCAGAAGGCTTATCGGTCGAAATGATCATCAAGAACCTTTTATAAACAATTTATTTTACTGCAGGAATCTCCAACGATTGAAATAAATTCGGATAATCAGTGATGATACCATCCACACCAAGACCGATCAGATAGTTCATCTCCTTTAAACTATTTACTGTCCACGGAATAATCTGTATACCGGCGGCATGACAGCGGTCTACTAATCCTTTGCCCACAAGAACCGAATAAGGACTGTAAACAGTAGGGTTAAATCCAAGATCTTTAATATTATTTTCAAAATCTTCCTTTTCATCAATCATTAGGTCGGTTTTTATCTTTGGATATTTTTCATGTACATATTGAAGGCTCCTGATATCAAAAGCCTGAATAATTGTCCTTTTACCTATCTTTTTCTTTTGCACTACGTCCATAACCAACTGTGAGAACTCAGCCGGCTCAGGATGAAACTCCAAATCGCCTTTACGTATCGTTTTAATCTCTATGGCATAATTAGGTTTAGGCAGTTTATGCAATTTTACATAGGCTTCAACAGAATCAATAACCTCGGTAAGCAATGGCTTATAAGCTTTTACCTTTTGCTGACCAGGAAAACGTTTATGAAATTTACTTCCCACATCAAATTTTCTGATCTCCTCATAATCCATTTTGTAAAGGTTATACTTCTTTTCATCTGCCAGTGAAATAGGCTTTCCCTCTGGAGTAAGACTAATTTCATTGTTAAAATAAGGCTCATGGGACAGTACAACCAGGTTATCTTTGGAGATTACTACATTCATGCCTATCGTTGTTGCTCCAAGATCCAATGCTCTTAATACACTACCAATAGTATTTTCTGGCATCAATCCTCTGGCACCTCTATTTGCCTGTTTATCGAAGACCTGTGCATGGCTCTGCAAGCAAAACAATATTGCAAATAGTAATAATGTATTTTTTATCATGTGGTTCACTTTAATATTAAAGTTCAAAAAGACGAATTTTTGATCAATAAAAAAGGGTCTCTTAATCATTTTTTTAAGAAACCCTTTTCTATCTTGTAACAGAATTAACGTTCTGCAGGCGTATAAATTTGCTGAATCAAATTCCAGTTGTGGTTAGCCTGGCGTTCATAGATAAATACATAATTAAAACTTTCCCTGAGGTCTGTTCTATAATCCACAGTAGCTATACCATAGGTATAAGCGAGATCGCCACCTGCAGCTCTATCTGCCTGGGTGGTCTTAAATGAAATTTTACTGATCAGACTATTATAAAAAGCAACGATCTTATCCTTACCTATCACAGGCTCATATCCGGGAAAAATTACCCGGGCATCAGGACTTAAAAATCCACCGAAAGCACCAACGCCATAAGATTTCAGCATGGCATCAAGTGTTTTTTCTGTAGTCAGAATTATTTCCTTTTTTGCGGCTATCTGTTTCGGTCCGTCAAGCACAGGCTTATAATAATCTATAGGCTCTATAAACTTTTCTGTCACCGGATGCAGAGGCTTATTGTGCGTAGTTTCCAGATCAAGCACCATTTCCCACTTACCAAAGTTAGCCTTCCAAACGGAAAGAAACTGGCCATACGTTTTTTCTATCCCATCAACAGTATAAGCACCAGTAATAAATCCCCAATCACCGCTACGGGAAACTTTTCCATAATCAGGTGTGAAAGTGATATTTTTATCATTTGGCTGATTAGCATAATAAGATTTTGCACTTACAGGATTCGGCCTAAAAGCAAGTGCTTTATTTGAACTAAAAGATGTATAGGCAGATTTAATACCATTTTTTACCGCACTTTCGGTAAATTCATGTTCAGCCTTTACCAATGAACTTGTAGTTGCATCGCTGTGTTGTGCATAAGCACCAAGAGAGAATGTTGCAGCCATCGCGGTGCAAATAAATTTATTGATCATATGATGATAAGTAGTATTAAATATAATTTTTCTAAATTCTTGTTATTGTTTATTCCAGGTAGTACCATCTTTACTATCCTTTAATTGAATCCCGATATCCTGCAGGCCTATACGGATCTTATCAGAAGTAGCGTAATCTTTATTTTCCTTCGCATTTTTTCTGATATCAATTACCATATTTAACACAGCGTTCAACTCTGTATTGGAGCTATCTTCATCTTTTAATCCAAATATATCATATACAAAGTCCTGCATCAACTGTTTTAATATTTTAAGCTCAGCCCCAGAGATACTTCCTTTTCCATCATAAATAGTATTGATGATTCTCGCAGCCTCAAATAATTCTGCAATTACAACAGGACTATTAAAATCATCATCCATCGCCTTTACACAATTTAATCTGATCGGCTCGATTTCGAAATCGCTAGTATTCGCAGGCACAAGTTTATCAAGCAGACTCAATGAATTCATCAATCTTCTAAAACCTTTCTCCGAAGCATCCAGTGCATCATTTGAAAAATCAAGTGTACTGCGGTAATGAGCCTGAAGCATAAAGAATTTAACGGTCATTGGGCTATATCCCTTTTTAAGTAAAGGATGGTCACCACTAAACAATTGTAAGGGCATAAATCCATTACCGGCAGTTTTAGACATCCTGGAACCATTTACGGTCAGCATATTGGTATGCATCCAGTATTTAGCCGGATGTTTATGGTAACAAGCTTCTGATTGTGCAATTTCGTTAGTATGATGCGTAGCTGCAAGGTCCATTCCACCACCATGAATATCAAATTCTTCACCCAGATATTTCGCGCTCATTGCCGAGCACTCGATATGCCAACCCGGGAAACCTACTCCCCAAGGAGAAGGCCAACGCATTAATGTTTCTGGCTTGGCTTTAATCCATAAAGCAAAATCCAATCGTCCGTGCTTTTCATCCTGTCCGCCAAGTTCCCTGGTATTAGCCAGCATATCATCAAGATTTCTATTAGTTAAAATCGTATAATTATACTGCTGACTATATTTTTCTACATCAAAATAAACCGTTCCACCTGCTTCATAAGCATAACCATTAGCAATGATCTCTTCGATCATTGTTATCTGCTCACTAATATGTCCGGTTGCAGTAGGTTCAATACTCGGTGGCAGTGTATTAAACATTCGCAATACATCGTGAAAACCTAAAGTATACTTTTGAACGATCTCCATTGGTTCCAGCTGTTCAAGTTTCGCTCGTTTTGCAAATTTATCATCACCCTCATCGCGGTCACCCTCAAGATGACCTGCATCAGTAATATTACGGACATAGCGAACTTTATATCCAAGATATTTTAAATACCTGAAAATTAAATCAAAAGAAATGAACGTACGGCAATTACCCAAATGTACATCACTGTAAACAGTAGGCCCGCAAACGTACATACCTACATGGGTGCCATTTAGGGGTTCAAAGTTTTCCTTTTTGCGTGTAAGAGTATTATATAGCTGTAAGCCGTTTTTCATCAGAATATATTGATTTTAATGGTTAGGAAGCTATCATGATCTTGTATTCATTTCATTTTATGATCTGAAAGATCTTGATGGTTTCATTTGAATATAATTGATTTATCAGTAGTATTTATTGTCTTTTATCTGCTTACGATGGTTAATGTTGATGAAAGCCTGTAAAGGTAGAAATTTGCAGATATATTAATCGATCCTTAAGTCACTTCTTACAGGAAAATGATCCGATAATTTAGCCTCTATAATACGGTGGTTAATTATTTTTATTGTTTTAGTAGCAGAAATATAATCTATCTGAAAATTAGGGAATTTCCCATTATAGGTACGTCCTAGACCAGTTCCTTTTTGAACAAAGGAATTATTCAGCGACTTTGTCATTTGTGTAACTGCATATGAAGCAGGTGTATCATTAAAATCTCCGGCGATAACAAAGGGGGTTTTACATCCTTTCATTTCGGCTTTCATGATATCAACCTGAGCAGCACGTTTTTTAAAAGCTACATCTAACATCCTTAAAATTCTTTTTGCAGGTGTGATCTCAGGGTCCATATCTTTGGTTACTTTATCCAAAAATTTATAATCCTGCCTATCAAAAGCTATAGATTGCATATGAACGTTATATACCCTCAACACCTTTTCGTTCAACATTATATCTATATAGATACTTGCATTTCCTCCACGTTCATTAGTAAAATTAATGATTCCTGTGTTCACTATTGGATATCTTGAATAGATGGCAAAGCCATTGGCATTACTTTCTAAAGGAGGAATAAAATAATTTTTCTGAGATCTGATATTTAAAATATCTTTCAGGCTATCGGTAACATCAAAAGGGCCCTTGCGCATAGAAACATATTCCTGAAAGCAAATGATGTCCGGATTTTCGTTTTTCACCAGTGCAAGCATTTTCTGTTTGGTGATTTCCTTATCTCCATTATCATCATAAGGGCCAAAGCTATGTACATTGTAGGTCATTATGCGTACAAGATCAGGAGAAGATTTGGCTCCTTCCCCAGCTTCCCCATTAAAGCTTACCGTTGCCATCATCGCATGCCATCCTATTCCTATAACACCTGCTGTAAGCAATGCGAAAAGCAATTTTCCACGCAAAATCCATATCACGATCATGATAACGTTTAAAAACAGGATAAAAGGATAGGCCAGGCCAAAAAATGCAATCAATATATGACTGCGAGGATCAAAATTACCAGCAAGGATTCCCATGATCAGGGCAAAGGCCAATAAAACTCCGATCAGCGGATAGATCTTCCCAAAAAAAGTAGGCTCCTGTTTCTTCATTAATTCTTACTTGCTTTGAATAAAGTTTCTTTTTCCTCTTTGCTCAATTTATCATATCCAGATCTGGAGATCTTATCAAGAATAGCATCTACTTCTGTCTGATGAACAGCAGTGTTTTTACGCTGCCCCCCTGTTCTGGGAATATCATTTTTTACTACCTTTAAATTGGGCTTTTTCTTAAACCAGCTGCTCCAGTCATTTCCGCCCTGCAGCAATTTAATATAAATAAAACCCATAAATGCACCACCCAGGTGAGCAAAACTACCGCCAGCATTGGTAGAAGCAATTCCAATCAAATCAATAACAATATAGGCCAGTACCAGGTACTTCAATTTCACATTTCCAATCAGCATCAGGCTCAGCGTATAATCAGGTACCAATGTGGTAGTAGCTACAGCGATAGCCATTACAGAAGCAGATGATCCAATGATCGTTGCGGCATAAACACTACCTGAAAACGCAGGGAAAATATTATAAGCAAGCGCAAAGAATATAGCTCCCATTACACCTCCCGAGAGATATACGAAATGAAATTGCCTTGGTTTAAGGAAATCTAAAAATATCCTTCCGATCCAGAATAGCCATAACATGTTAAAGAGTATATGCAAAATATCCTCATGTAGAAACTGATAGGTGAAAACCGTATAAAAACGGATAGGAAATTTAGGCAATGCCGCTGGAAATGCAAGATACTCCTTTGCATAATCCAGAAAGCGAATACTTGTATTTCCGGCTAAAAAATAGGTTACACCAAATAAAGCAACGGCAACAAATACGATCGTATTCATACCGATATAAAAGAATACAGGATTTCCCGACTGAAAAACCTTGTACTTTAAGTCTGCTAAAACATTGTTCTTAGTCATAATAGTCGTAAAATGTTTTTTTTTCTTTCCAAAACTTAACCAGAAGAAAGCCCAGCAAAGCACCGCCCAAATGAGCATAATGTGCAACGGAATCTCCCTGAAAACTTGCTACTCCCAAACTTAATTCTATCAATATATACACCGGAATTATATATTTCGCTTTTACAGGTACAGGAATAAACATGATATATAACTCTGCATTGGGATAAAGCATTCCAAAAGCCACCAGCAAACCAAATATTGCACCAGATGCACCGATCATCGGGCCCGAATAGATACCGAGTAAGGTTTGTCCCTGTACAGGTGTTAAGCCACTGAAATTTAATGATGACATTCCCTTATAAACATCTATCGTTACAGCACCCGGGTTAAATACAGCGCCTGTGATCTGGTAAACCTCAAAAGCCTGAACGCCCCATTGCAGCGCCAATGCTCCCAAACC
>Ga0233344_1000013_pt1 | contig 41234 bp, 24 predicted proteins | sample GEONDECOMP281_FD_180697 | JGI IMG/M metagenome (GOLD analysis project Ga0233344, IMG submission 180697) | Leaf litter microbial communities from Shasta-Trinity National Forest, California, United States - GEON-DECOMP-281 | ecosystem: Environmental > Terrestrial > Plant litter > Unclassified...
TGGTATGGAAGCGACTCTCCAAATCCGCCCAATCCCATGGTCCACATGCCCGGCTGCGTCATCTGATCTTTAAAATCACCACCAAAAGCCAGCTCAGCCACATCCTTATGCCATCCGGTTCTGCTTGCACCACCCTGGTAACCGAAGCCTCTCAGGTAATCGCGTTTATCATTACCCATATTCTGATACCTTGGTATATAAATACCATTTGCCCTTCTGCCATAAGTATATTTATCTTCAAAACCTTCGGCCTCGCCAGAAGCACCGCAGCGGAAATGGTGGTCCATTAAATTATGTCCCAGTTCACCACTTGCATTACCCAGTCCATTTGGATGCTCTGCCGATGTAGAATTAAGCAATAAAAAGGTACTGCCTAAAGTTGATCCGTTAACGAAAACGATCTTTGCAAAATATTCAATATGTTCTTTTGATTCTGAATCGATGATCACCACACCAGTAGCCTTTTGGGTTTCTTTATCATAAACGATATGATCTACCAGTGAAAATGGGCGTAATGTAAGGTTACCTGTAGCTACAGCAGCTGGCAGGGTAGAAGACTGGGTACTGAAATAAGCGCCGAAAGGACAACCTCTGCTGCATAAATTACGGTACTGACAGCTGCCTCTTCCTCCATGGGGTACAGTAAGATTTGCTGTACGTCCAATCGTCATGATCCGTTCTTTTTTCCAGTGGTCTTCTATGCGTTTTTTTACATCTTTCTCTACACAGTTCATCTCCATTGGCGGCAGAAACTGTCCGTCAGGTAACGCCGGCCAGTTTTCTACCTGACCACTTATACCTGCAAAACGTTCTACATAGTCGTACCACTTAGTCAGGTCTTTATATCTGATCGGCCAGTCACTTCCATGACCGTCTTTCTTATTGTCTTCAAAATTAATGTCGCTGAAGCGGTAACTTTGCCTTCCCCACATTAACGATTTGCCGCCAACATGAAAGCCGCGGTACCAGTCAAAACGTTTTACCTCAGTATACGGGCAATCCAGATCATTTACCCAAAAACTTTCATTGAACTCCTGGTAGGGATAATCCCTTTTTTGAACAGGGTGTGTTCTTTTCTGTTCTTCAGTTAATGCACCACGGTGTTTAAACTCCCATGGTTTCTCCATGGCTGTGGTATAATCTTTTATATGTTCAATGTTCCTGCCTCTTTCCAGTAGCAGGACTTTTAATCCTTTTTCTGTTAATTCTTTTGCTGCCCATCCGCCACTAATTCCAGATCCTACCACAATGGCATCATATGTATTTTGTGCAGTTGCTTTAGTATTTAAATTCATTGCTTGTTTTGTTGAATAGATTTATGAAGAATAAACTCTTTGACCTGGTTTCAAGTCCACACAGCCATCATAACGTCCCGGAATAGCAATATATTCCAAAGCCTGTGTAGCGCCGATTTCTGAAGTGAAATAGCCCAGCATGGTCAGATCCCTGGTCAGCGCGAAGAAATAAGGAGTGGATTTAGAATATTTATCCTTAGCGGCCAATGGTCTGTCCAAAGGTTTTGCACTTTTACCCGCTGCAGCATTTTTATCATTCTCCGCTTTTTGGGCTGCAACGGTTTCGTCGCGTAATTTCCCTAGCAATTGTTCACGCTGTTTTACAGAAATCTTTAAGAATGAGTTGTCAAACTCCTTTTTAGAATGCGATTCAAGGTCTTCCAATCCTTTTACAAAAGCATCCTGTGCTTCTTTAGGATAACACTCTTTGATCATCATGGAAATAAACGGACCTACACCTGCAGCTTTTGCTCCCGGTGTTTTAGTGGTCGGAATAATGATATCTGCCATTTCTGTGATCATTCCTTCCTGATCCGGTGAAAATAGATTGCCTCCTTTATTGGCCGAAGGCGTAGTGCATCCGTCCAAAAAGACGCCTATAGTGGTTGCAGAAAGCGCGCCTCCCATTAAAAAAGCAACACTTTTAACTGCCTCTCTTCTGTCCATAGTGTTTTAATTTGGTTTTTTTAAGTTCTATTGTTGTATTATGGTCATCCTAAAATAAGAAAAAATGTTTACAAAGTGTAATATCAACACTGTTATATCATGGTATTGTTACTTAAGCTAATTTCCATTTTTCCTGGCTCCATGAAATATATTTTATATTTATTTCAGTAATACTTTCCTTATGTAACTGATGCTTTGGGTGATACTCTGATAAGGGTCGCCTTTAATTACATCCTGTTCTATAAACATGTACTCCAATCCTGACGATTTAGCCTCACTAAAGATACTTTTGAAATCTATGCTTCCAGTACCCACTTCAGTAAATACACCTTTATCGGCCTTGTCCATATCCTTCACATGCCATAACTTAAAGCGGCCGGGATTTTTTGCAAACATAGCAACCGGATCAAGGCCAGCATTTACCGCCCAAAAAAGATCCAGTTCAAAATTTACCAATGCCGGATCTGTTTCTTTTAAAAGGATATCATAACCCGTAGTACCATTTCCCTGATCCTTAAATTCAAAATTGTGGTTATGATAAGCCAACTTAAGTCCATGCTTTTTACAGATTTCTCCTGCATGATTAAATTTTACTGCCATCTCCTTATAATCATCCAGTGTACCGGATTTTCTGATTTCTGTAGGAAGAGCAGGTATAACAAAATATTTTTGTCCCACTGTAGCTGCAGTTTCAATATGGCTCTTTAAAATCTCATCATCGCCGTTCTTACTTAAAAATGCGCTCACATTATAATGCCCGCTTGGGGAAGTCAGATGATTTGCTTCCAAAAGCATTTTAAACGCTTTAGCATCTAATCCCCAGAAACCCGATGCTGCATATGCTCCAGGATAGCCATAATAAGTTTCCACCTGGTTGTAACCGATTCTGGCTACCTCGGCAATCACGCCTTTAACATCCTTTAAAAGTTGCTCTCTTAAAGTAAATAATTGAATCCCTATTTTATTCGCCATTGCTTTTTCAGCAGTCCCGGCCAGGGCGGAAGATAAAATTGAGGGGCTCAAAAGTGCAGCCAGCGCTGCAATTCCTGTTTGCTGCAAAAAAACTCTTCTATTGTTCATACGATATTTGATTTAAACTATTAATATACAAAAAGATAAAGACCAGATATAATATCTGGCCTTATTTATTTAGAATGAGTAAGCGAGGGAAACCCAATAAGTACGTTGAAGTAATGCCCTGCCGATTTGCAGCGTACCAGGTGCCAGGCTAGAAAAATCTCTGAACTGATCTCCGCGAACATCTCCTTCTGTCAATACTCTCGCATTTAATAAATTATCAACCCAGAAGCGGGCATCTAACTGTTTAGTGAATTTATAACCTGCACCAGCATGCATAATCATATAAGCAGGTAATTTATAGCTGTCGCTTGGAGAAGTATACCTGCTGCCCACATAATTTCCTGAAACATAAAGATTGGCCTTTCCAAATTCATAATTGGCAGAAAGCTCTGTATTTACTACGGGAACCCTTTCTGTCCTGTTGCCGGTAAAACTATAGGTTTTGTCCCCTAATTCGGCAGCCACTGCGGTATTAGAGGCAGTAGAAGCTGTATAATCTGTATACTTGGAATCCTGAATGGTTCCAGTTAACCTTAGACTTAACGGATTAGCGATTTTGTAAGACACTTCATACTCTGCACTCCAGGTACGCGTAGAACCAAAGGCGATCAAAGCCTGTGTACCGGCAGTCGTTGTAGGTACATTGATGGTTAAAGAAGTATTTTTAATGGCAGAATAACTTCCTGATGCAAATATAGCAAGGTTGTTCTTTGCATACTTATATCCTAATTCTGCGAGGTATACAGGACGTTTTTTAATATTTGCAGTATTATAAGCAGTAGCATTATAATCACCGATATTTGGTGCATTATAAGCTTTAGTTACCCGTGCAAACATACTCTCTGTAGCGTTGATCTTATAATTAGCGCCCATTGATGCCGCCCAATTGGTGATCGTTTTATTATATGCAGTGTAACCTGCAATAGTAGGTGTAGCTGCAGCCTTATAATTTGGCGTTCCATCAGTATTAAAAGCATAAAATGGTCTTCTGCCCTCTACATTCTGATTATCAACCCGTGCACCGATATCCAGTCTCCATTTTTCATCCAGTTTGATCTCATCACTGCCATAAGCAGAAAGTGTCCTGGTATTACCGGTCACCGTAGTTTTTGTCTGTGCAATCCTCGTATTATCTGCTGTATTGGCTAATAAAATACTGGGATTCTCTTTAAACTCAGAAAAGGATCTGAATGCATAACGCAGGTCGTCCCTGTTATACTGATGAATGCCTGCTCCCAAAGTAAAACTATGGCTCTCCACGGTTTTTTTGAAATCCAGGTAATCTACTACCTGCTGATCTCTGTTCAGCTGAGCATTAACGGATGAAGTGATTACCTGGTCGCCAGCACTAAAAGGTGCCAGTGTACCGTTAGGATAATAATATGGGGTAAGTGCAGTTCTCGCTTTTATCCCGCTGGGTACAGAGTAAGTACTATTGGTCTCTGTTTTCTGATAGCGGAAATTATTTACAATTCGCCATCCGCCATCAGTAAGATAATTAAACAGAAATCCTCCGGAACCTAACCTTGTATGTATACCATCTTTAAGATCAAAAGAATGTGCTGTTCCGGTAGGGTCACTATAATTCCATTGTGTTTGTAAGGGCGTAATAGATTGGGTAACCATATCGTAAGCGCCATACTTTGTTGGTTTCCCGGTTCCATCATAAGGATAATAACTGGTCAGCAGCCACTGTACCTTGTCATTTAAGTATTTTCCATATACCCTGATAAACCCTTTGTTGTTTTTGAAATTAAAGGTCATGTTGCCTTTGATCTGCCCGCCTGCATTAGCCGGGGAAAAGCCGGGAGAAACAACACCGTTATCACGACGGTAAAAACCTCCGATATTAAACTTAACCAGATCGCTGATCTTACCTCCGGTATTTCCATCTGCACGGTAAAGGCCCTGTGAAAGACCAGAAGTTAGCTTAAACTGTCCATAAGCCTTGTCTGCACCGGTATAACTAATATTATTTACCACTGCTCCAGGTGTATTGGCTTGTATGATCGCTGCATTTCCACCCCTGATGGCTTCAATATTCTGGATGGTCAGATCAGTTTTATAATACTGATCTACAGAAGGGTTAGAATTAAATCCCGTAGGTAATAAAGGAAGTCCGTCTTCCTGTATTCCCAGGAAAATATAACCACCCTGTTGCGGGAAACCACGTACCCATACATTTCCTGGTCCGTCTCCTCCGGTACTTTCTACAGTAAGGCCCGGAATTGCTTTCAACAGGTCGGTACTGTTTAGAGGTGCCCTGTTCGCAATATCCTTATTACTGATGGAAGTGATCGCAACGCTGGATTCCAGCTTCTTTTTAGGATTGCCGCCTCCGGTTACCACAACCCCATCCAACTGCAAAGCATCCTCACTTAGAGAAACATTTACAGGTTTGCCGGACAGAGTTGCATCTACGTTCATCTCCTTTGTAATATAACCTACGTAGGTAAACGTAATAATATAATTATTTGTGTTGGCAGTTTTTAAAGAGAACTGACCATTTGAATCAGTCAGTGTTCCACTAGTACTGCCCTTTATAACAACACTTACACCAGGCAAGCCATTGCCTTTACTATCAGTAACTTTACCTGTCACTACACCATCTGCAAAGAGGTTAGCAGCAATAGGAGCAGGACCATTGCGGGTATACAATAAGATCTGGTCGTCAATTACCTTATAATTTACTTCATAAGGCTTTAGCAGCTTTTCTAAAAAGCCCCCGAGTTTTTCATTAATAGCATTGACAGATGCTTTCCTGGTTGAATTGATCGACCTGGAACTATATACAAACTTTACATTCGTAAGCTGTTCTACCCGATCAATTATTGTTTTGATATCCTGCTGGTTAGCCTTAATAGAAATAGGTTTGTCCAGTAAACCCTGTCCGTCTGCAGGTTTTGCTGAGGCACCAACGGTGAATATGGTAATGGCTAGTAGCTGATATATTGAAAATTTCATTGCATAGATCGCTAGTGATATAAATAGCTTTTTTTTCATAACTTTAATTATTGTTCATTAATTGATCAGATTTATTGGACATAGTAATCCCACAATACCTATAAAATGTATTTTTTGGGTTCGCCGGCAATGCCCTACATTGCCGGCTTTTTTGTGGATTATAAATTGTGGTGGTCTCCTGTGTTATGGAGAGTGAGTAGTAAAGCTTGTTTTCATAGACTATTGGTTTAAATTTGGTTTGTTGAATTTAATTGCAGTTTTTTCCTGTGATAATGATGTTCGTATCTTTTACCTGATAAGATCCTGAAATGGACTGACAGATTAAGTTTAGTTGCTCATGTAAGCTTTTATGCTCAAGGTCTCCGGTAAATGCACAATCATAGATCTTATGGTCCTCCAGTAAGAAAGATATTCCGTATGCCCGCGATAGACGATCAAAGACATCTTTAAGTTTAGTGTCTGAAAATTTGAAACTAATAGATTCGGGCTCCTTGTTTAGCTGATACAAAGGTATGGGTTCGTCGACCAATGTCTTCTGAATATGGTGCTGGCTATCGTCAAATATTGCTTTTTGATTTGGTGTGATCAGCACTCCTTCAGCATGCTTTTTTCCCGGTAAGGTAAATAGGGCTCTGTTTGCATTTTCATTGACCTGAACTTTACCTGTACGCACGCTTACCTGTGCTTTTGCTTCATTAATGAAAAAGCTAGTTCCAAGAACTTTAACCTGCAATTCATGATTGTAAACGTAAAATGGTTTTTTATGATTTTTACTAATGAGAAAGAAAGCATCTCCCTGGAGGTAGACCAATCTTCTATTGTTGGCAAATACAGTAGGGTAGGTAATTTTGGCATGTGGCTGCAGCGTAACCAAACTGAGGTCGCTGAGTTTGATCAAAAGGGTATCATCAGAATTATTTGTTTTAGAAATTAACGTTCTTCCTGCATTTTCATTTTTGAAGGCCCGTTCTGCGTTATTGTAGCTATAGGTGTATAAAAAGGTACAAACCATAGCTAAAATAATGGTCGCTGCAATACAGAGTTCGTGCCATGCAATATGATCTCTCACTTTATTTGTCTGACGCTGCATGTTGGCATAAAGGCGCTCCAAAATGCGTTCATTCATTTTTTTAAGATCCAGGGAAGTCAGCAATAGATGTTCTTCCTTATTTAAGGAGCCATACCACTGCTCAATTACCAGTTTTTCATCTTCCGTACATCTGTTTTGTTGATAGCGATCGAGTAAATCTAAAAAAGACTCCTTGTTCATAGCACTCCATATTTGGTTATATTAATGAGTAACGGAACTTGGATCAAACCCTAAGGTTAAACATCTATTCTTTTAAATAAATATGTAAAACTCTGATTTACAGGTGTAAAAAAAGAAGGATAAAAACGTAATAATTCTTTAAGTAAGCTTTTATAAATTTTAGTGAGCGGGTGATATGGTATTCCACGGCTTTCTCTGATATCTTTAATCCTATAGATATCTTTTTTGTTGACTGATGTTCAAACCTGCTTAACCTAAAAACTTCCTGGGTTTTGTCTGGCAGGGAACTGATCCCCTTTTCCAAAATCTCAGAGAGATCACGCAGATCCATTGTACTGTTCACCTCTTCATTTGAAGTATGGATCTGCGTAAACTCAATATATTTATTTTCCATCACCTGCGCGCGGATATAGTTGATCACACTATATTTCAAACAGCCGGTTAAATATTGCTTCGCATCTTTTACCTCTAATTTTTCTCTTTTTTCCCATATAGAAATAAAGATATTTTGAACTATATCTTCTGCTATTAATTTGTCTTTTGTTTTATAATAGGCTATTTGCAGCATGAATTTACTGTATGTATGATAGATTTCTTCATAAGCAAGCCTATCACCTAATTTTAGGCGGGAGAATAACATATCATGCTTTTCTGACTCTTCGTTCATACAATATTTGGTAATAGGTGAAGGTAAATATAATTAATAACATTTTTATTTAGGTTTGTATCGTTTTTCTACCTTTGCCAAAATATATATATTTAATGAATGAGAAAATAATAGTATTGGGTTCTAACGGACAAATTGGTACCGAGCTGGTTACCGCTTTACGTAAATCCTATGGAGAAGATAGTGTTGTCGCCTGCGACATACGCCGTCCTGATTATGATATTAAAAACTCTGGACCTTTCGAGTTTGTTAATGTACTGGAAAAGGATACTTTAAATGCCATTTTTAATAAATACAAGCCTACCCAGGTTTACCTGCTGGCGGCTTTACTATCGGCCACAGGGGAGCAAAATCCAAAACTTGCCTGGGACCTGAATATGAATGGGCTTTTAAACATACTAGATCTGGCTATTATTTATAAAACAGCAAAAGTTTACTGGCCAAGTTCTATTGCTGTCTTCGGACCAAATTCTCCGAAGGACCAAACGTCACAGTTTTGTGTGATGGACCCAAATACTGTTTACGGAATTAGTAAATTAGCAGGTGAAAGATGGTGTGAATATTATCATCAAAAATTTGGTCTTGATGTACGCAGTATCCGTTATCCTGGATTGATCAGCTGGAAGGCTGCTCCTGGAGGAGGAACTACAGATTATGCCATTCATATTTTTCATGATGCGCTGAAAAAAGGAAGTTATGCATCGTTTCTCTCTGCAGAGACAGAATTGCCGATGATGTATATGGATGATGCAATCCGTGGTACAATAGAACTCATGGATGCACCGGCAGATAGGATTTCTATCCGTTCAAGTTATAATTTTGCCGGGGTAAGCTTTACACCAGAGGTACTGGCTGCAGAGATCAGGACTCATATTCCGGATTTTAAGCTAACTTACACGGCTAATGACCCGCGTCAGCAGATCGCTGCCAGCTGGCCACGCTCTGTTGATGATCAGCTGGCTAAGCAGGACTGGGGATGGAAGCCTGAGTTTGACCTGGCAAAGATGACTGCAGATATGTTAGATAATTTAAAAAGTAGTAAATAAGGGTAACCCCCTCAATTAGTTATACAATGGGAAGAGCATTTGAGTTCAGAAAAGAAAGAAAATTTAAGCGTTGGGCTAAAATGGCCGTACAATTTACCCGTATAGGAAAAGAGATTGTAATGGCTGTGAAAGACAATGGTCCAAATCCGGATACCAATTCACGCTTACGTACAGCTATTCAAAACTCCAAGGCAGTGAACATGCCGAAGCATACAGTAGATGCTGCTATTAAAAGGGCTTCAAATAAAGATGAAAATGGCTATGAAGAGCATGTTTATGAAGGTTATGCCTTACATGGTGTAGCGATTTTAATTGAAACTGCTACAGATAATACAAACAGAACTGTTGCCAATGTGCGCAGTTACTTTAGTAAGACGGGCGGCGCATTAGGAAAAACAGGTTCCCTGGATTTTATTTTTAACCGTAAATCTATTTTTAGATTTTTACCTGGTGAAAAGGATTTGGAAGAACTGGAGTTTGAGTTGATCGATGCAGGCCTGGAAGAATTATATCTTGAAGCTGACGAAGAAGGTAATGAGATTGCAGTGGTGCAAACAGCATTTGAAGATTTTGGCAGTATGCAAAAAGCCCTGGAAGAACTTGGCTTTGAAATGAAGAGCGCCAAGCTGGAACGTATTTCTTTATCTACAGTGCCTATTACTGAAGAACAGGCGGTAGACGTGATCAAGTTACTTGATAAACTGGAAGAGGATGATGATGTACAGGCTGTTTACCATAACATGGCAGAATAGGGGGGAAGCCCAATAGGTTTAACTCATAAAAAAAGCTATCCTTCTATTTTGACTGCGCCCCTTTGAAGGAAGGGCCAATGTCAAAATAGAAGGATAGCTTTTTTTATTTCAGGATCCAAATTGGACACTGAGGGGAAGACCGGAATAGCAAGGTGGAAGGGAAAGAGCAAACAGATAAAATTTTATGGTAGAAAAGGAATAAAAAAAATAGAGAAGGTAAAATAATAATGGTAAGTAGAGAATAAGGTAGAAAGGAAGAACAGGCCGGTGAATAAATAAGGTGGAGAAATTTAAAATAAAATTGACAGCTCTTTGACGACAAGCAGCCTTTACTATCAAAGGCTGAGGAGGCAAAGAACTATCAATTTTATTTTAGAATACGAGACAAAAAACCTTTCCTTTTTTCTAACTGATGGCTAAATAGCCAGGGTAAGAACTGAGGCTCTGCGAAGGCAGAATCCCAGCTGTTGTGGTTATCATCAGGGTAATAGCTGAATTTAACTTCTTTACCGATAATTTTTAGCTGATTAGAAATAGCAATAGAATAGGCGGGACTTACTGTGTCGTCTTTTCCACCATGAAATATCCATAGGGGTACTTGTTTGTATTTATGTACATTGGCAAGGGTATCTGCTCCGCAAATAGAAAAGGCTGCGGCAAAAGTTTGAGGTCTGCGTCTAAGTATTTCATAAGTACCCATACCACCCATAGATAAACCACCAACATATACCTGTTTGTGGTTGATATAAGGTTTGTCTAAAAAGTTATCTACCATACCCAGCAGGAGCTTCATGATTGGTGTGGGTTCTCCATCCGTTTGAAAATGAAAACTTCTTTTGCCAGCAGAATCCACAGTAAACTTACCATTGGTCCAGCTGGTATTTTCAGGACATTGAGGAAAGATGATGATAGCAGGGAATTTTGAACGTATTTCAGCTCCTAAAAATAGCTTACCGCCATGGATCAGCTGCTTCTCATTGTCATTTCCCCGCTCTCCGCTGCCATGAAGAAAAAATACAACCGGATACGTTTGTTTGGGATCAAAATGTTCAGGATATAATATCCTGTAAGGGATGCTATCCTTTCCAATACTAAAACTGCCTTTATCAAATGCTTTAAAATCCTGTGCACTTAATTGCATGGTAAACAGAAGGATGGAAAGACTTAGAATTAGTTTGAAATATTTCATGGTGCTAAATTAAAAAACCCGCCTGTATAAAGGCGGATTATTGAAAAATTAATATTAGATGATAATCTGATACAGAGATTGTTTAATAACCGGGACTTTGCTTTAATACGCCCTGACTTCTGTCTATTTGATCTTGTGGTAAAGGGAAGTAATCATCACGCGCTTCAATTACTATTCCTTTTAGGTAGCTGAAATAATTACCTTCAAAATTAAAATAACTTTCCAGCGTTTGTTTAGTGGTACCCCAGCGTACCAGATCGTAAAACCGGTGCCCTTCCATGGCCAGTTCCAGCCTGCGTTCAAATCGAACAGCTGTTCTGGCGTAATTTGAACCTGAGAAACCTGGGTACAGACCAATTTTATAGGCAGCTACCGGTACTCCATTTACAGCTTTCGGACTCAGTAGCGCCGCTCGCTGTCTAACTTTATTAACCAGCGTCAATGCGCGGTCCAGCCCCCCCAGTTCTACCTGGCATTCTGCGGCCATCAGATAAATATCTGCAAGACGGATCAAATTCACATTAAGACCAGTAATATTTGTATTTCCAGGAGCGGTGTTGCTGGCAACCTGTGCCGCTTCAATTACATTTTTATAAGGTACAAATGGTCCGCCGTTACCTACATCCCTGATCCAGGTATCACCAGCCATTATTCCCCAATCGCGATAAGGAACACCTCTTCTACCCATGGTATAATCAATTCTTGGGTCAAATGCGATGGTATTATCCACCTGATAGCTGGCTTTTTGAGCTGCTGTTAAACCAAAATCTGATTGATAAGGATTATTACGATACGATCCATCTAATAAAGGTAGTCCATTGACATCCACCTTAAAGGCATTTGCCAAATCTACGGAAGGCTGAAAAAATCCACAGCAGGTAATGGGTAAGCCATTACCATAGGGGAAGTTCAGTACATCACCTACATTTCCATTGTCACCAGATGTACCATCTGCCCCTACAGAATGCTGTACAGCCATCACAGATTCTGGTCCATTTTCTTTGGTCACATCAAAATTATCTGTATAAGGAAGAATGGCCAGATCAGGTTTAGCAATAATAACGGTATTCAGCAGATCATAAGCTGCACTATAGTTTTTTTGATATAAATATACTTTTCCCAGGTATGCTTGTGCAGCATATTTATCCACTCTTCCAATATCGCCTTTAGGCTTTGAAGTATTGAGGTTAGTTACGGCGGCCTCTAAGTCTGTAATAATATTTGGATATATATCTTTATCATTGGCTACAGTTGCCGTTGTAGTAGCTTCGGTAATGTAGGGGACATTTTTAAATATCCTGACCAGGAAAAAATAATAATGGGCACGCAGCAGCTTTGCTTCTCCCTGTATCTCATTAGCACGGGCAGTGGGAAATCTGGCAGTTGAAGGGCCTCCCTGAAGTGCAGCGAGAAATTTCAGTGTATTGTTGCAGCGTTGTATACCCTCAAAACAATTGTTCCATAAATTGGCCAGGTTGTCATTGGTGCTGGTTGGTGCATGCTGCTCGATCAGGTTCATATTTGGCTGATCACCATTACTGCTTCCTTTGTGGGCATCATCAGAATCTACTTCACCCAATAACCACTGACTTGGTGAAGCCCCATAAGTACCATACTGCCCATTTACGTTGCCGTTAAGTAATCCATAAGCGCCAATAAGCAACGCTTCTACTCCATCCTGAGTAGTTAATTGCTCTGTAGTCAATTCACCTTGAGGGTTTTTGTCTAAAAAGTCTTTTTTGCAGGATAAGGTACTGCACAGAAAAAGAACCAGAAATATATATGTTATGTGTTTCATCTCTATCTATTTTAAATTAAAAAGCCGCATTAATACCGATTAAATATTGACGTGGAGAGGGATAAATACCCCTGTCTACCCCCGGAGCAGAAAATGTATTCGTCTCCTGACTTACTTCGGGATCGAGGCCCGTGTATTTGGTGATCGTAAAAATATTAGTCGCGCTCACATAAATCCTTAGTTTGCTGAATCCGGAATTTGAGCCAAACAGTTTCTTTGCCGGGATGGTATAGCCAACCTGTAAGTTTTTAAACCGTAAGAAACTGCCATTCTGCACATAATAACTAGAAGATGCATATTCAAGATCTGATACACCTACATAGGGAGAAGGTATCATACTGGATGTATTGGTAGGGCTCCATGCATGGAGTAAACGGGTGCTCCTTGCACCGTCAAAAGTTGGGAAGTCGGTAAAATACCGCGTGGCTTCATATAAGTCATTGCCTTGCACACCATTAAAAAAGGCGGCAATATCAAAGTTTTTATAGGATACATTCAGGCTGAGGGAATACAGGAAAGCCGGATTTGGATTTCCGATGATGGTACGGTCGGCCGGAGTGATCGCTCCATCCCCGTTTATATCCATATAGCGAAATCCTCCAATCCTGGCACCGCTATAAGAAGCGCTATTAGTAATATCTGCTGCGTTTTGATAAATTCCCTGTACTTTATAACCATAAAAGGAACCAAAAGGCTCACCTGTTTCCAATATGCTGGTCGTTAAGCTTCTGAAAACCCCATAAGGCTGTGAAGATACTGTTGGTGCCAGCTTAGTGATCTTGTTCATATTTCTGGAGAAGTTGAGCCCTATATCAAATTTTACGGCATGCTCATTTTTATGTCCATAATGATAACCCAGGGAAATTTCAAAGCCCTTATTATCCATGTCCCCAACATTCACATATGGAGAGCTGGCTAACCCTACAGCTGTAGATGGCAGTGGGACAGGATATAACATGTCTTTTGTTTTCCTGTCATACCAGTCAAATGATCCGTCAAAAGTCCCCTCCAGCAATGTAAAATCTGCACCCAAATTGATTGAACTTAGTGCTTCCCATTTAACATCAGGATTGGTATAGGCATTTTGCCATACGCCAGTAGTTACTGCATTTCCTCCTCCGGTACCATATGCAGAATTAATAATCGAACTTTGGTACCTGTTGATATACTGAAATCCTGGTATCCGCTGATTACCTGTTTTTCCATAACCTGCACGAAGCTTAAAGTCCGTGATCCACTTCATGCTTTTCATAAATGATTCTTCAGACATCCTCCAGGCTATACTGGCTGCAGGGAAATAACCATATTTATTTTGCGGTCCAAAGTTTGACGAGCCATCCCGGCGCATAGTAATACTGGCCAGGTAACGGTCATTATAAGAATAATCTGCTCTTCCAAACAGAGAGAAGAGTGATCCTACACTTCCAAAACTTCCATTACTGATATTTGAAGATCCTGTATTCAGATAACTATAGTCGGGGCTGCCCAATATGAAGTAATTATTTCGTCCTCCATCCAGTTCGCGGCTTCTGTTGCTAATAGATTCAGTACCTGCTAAAATGGTTAACCTATGTTTTTCATTGAACACCTTTTTATAGGTCAGGGTATTGGTCCAGGTCCATTCTGTATTGTAACCCATGTCCTCATTCAAACTATTGGTATTGCTGCCTTCAGAAAATTCCAGGTTGGGATAGATAAATGCCAGTCCGTTATAATTTTCATAACGTAATCCAAAACTGGTTCTAGCTACCAATCCATCAATAATATCCGCTTCTCCAAATACATTGCCAAAAAAGAAATTGCTTTTGTTTACATTGTCTTTAGCCCGGTATAAAAAAGCAACCGGGTTTTGAGCATTTCCGATCCCGCTGCCGCGGCTGCCGGCAAAATTACCTTCTATATCGTAGACAGGTATAATCGTAGGAATGCGATAGGCAAAGCCGATAGCACTTCCTTCGTCCTGATATTCGCCGGATACATTTGGATTTACTCCCAGGCCGTGGCCTTCAGAATAACTATATTGTGCATTCTCTCCAAAACGTACTTTTTTGTTAAAAGCAGAGATTGTTGTGTTGGATCTGAAATTATAACGCTTAAAGCCTGTATATTTCAAGGTACCATCCTGATTAAGATAACCACCAGAAAAAGTATAAGTGGCATTTTCGCTGCCCCCGGTAGCACTTAACTGGTAATTTTGGATGGGTGCGGTATGTGTCATCTCTTTAAACCAATTTGTACCCTGCTGATTGGCTCTTGTAATTTGATAAAAAGTAGCCGGATCACGACTGTAATTGTACTTAGAAGGGTCGGCATCCGCTGCGGTGATGTTCTGACCAGTTGCTGATCCGGCTACCAGATATTCAGGTAAGGTAGGTGTAGGGCCCGTTCCATAATTAGTTCCGGTGGAAACAGGAAGTCCGGCATTGTGGTAAGAGGTATATAGATAGTTTGCGTATTGTATAGGACTCATCATTTGAGGAAAGCTGCCTGCTCTTGGTGCCTGTACGCCATAATAAGCATCCAAAGTGATCTTTGGCGGGCCATCTACTCCTTTTTTAGTAGTGATGATCACCACCCCGTTATTTGCCCTGGCACCATAAATAGAAGCAGAAGAAGCATCCTTCAATACCTGGAGGCTTTCTATATCATTCTGGTTAAGCCAGGAAAGTTTCCCTTCATAAGGTACACCGTCAATTACATACAGAGGATCATTATTATTGATGGTACTAAAGCCACGGACTCTGATCTGCGGTGTAGCTCCCGGCGCGCCATCAGTTACGATCTGAACGCCGGGTGCTTTACCCTGCAGCGCTTCTACAGCACTTGCCGCCGGCTGTGCCTTTAGCTGTACCACATCCACAACAGAGACTGCACCTGTAAGGTCCTTTTTGCGCTGTGTAGTGTAACCAGTTACCACTATTTCTGTGAGGTTGTTATTCGTTGGCTGCAAAACAATGCTGAGGTTTATCTGCCGGCCAACTGTAACTTCTTTTGGCGTATACCCAACAAAGGAGATAACCAATACATCTGTAGTTTTTGCTTCCAGTGTAAATAAACCGTTTCCATCGGTTATCGTACCACCAGGTGCATTTTTGATTTTTATGGAGGCACCGATGACTGGCATTTTATCGTCACTTGACGTAACCTTACCGGTGATTTTAGATTGAGCCCGTGTTGCAAAAGCAAGACACAGACTCATCAGCAAAAGGATGGCAGTCCTCTTGAGAAGAAGTAGTTTTCGTTGCATAAGTTAGTATTTGGTTAGGTAAATAATTGGTTCTTCTACATGGTCTTTAAACGGGTACGGGCTAAAATGCGATCTCTAATATAAAGAGGCTAAACAGCTAAAATTGGGTTTTAGTATAGTTATTTATCTATTTGTTAAAATTTGGGACATCTGGCCCAAAATGCCATAAAAAAAGCAGCTGTGCCCAATTCTGGCACAGCTGCTTTTTTTATGCTGTATTGAATCTATTACTTAATAGCTTTTCCTACTTTGTCAGGCTAAACTTAGCTGTAGTTACATCCCTGGAATTTGAACCTGTAAATACATTAAAATCTCCCGGTTCAGCAGCAAACTTTAAATCTGCATTGTAGAATTTGAGCATCCCTGTATTGATCGTAAAGGTGATATGTTTAGTTTCTCCTTTTTTAAGGAATACCTTTTGAAAACCTTTTAATTCTTTAACCGGACGGGTAATAGATCCATAAATATCCTGAATATATAGCTGTACTACTTCCTGTCCGTCAAATTCTCCGGTATTTTGTACATCTACGGTAGCTTCAATGGTCTGACCATCTTTCATCGCCATTTTATTCAGCTTAACCGGAGAGATAGCGAAGGTAGTATAGCTCAAGCCATAACCAAAAGGATACAATGGATCGTTTGAACTGTCGATATAACGCGATTTATATTTTTCATTGGATATACCATCATATGGACGACCTGTGTTTTTATGGTTATAATATAGCGGAAGCTGGCCCACACTTCTGGGGAAAGTAGTGGTGAGTTTACCAGCAGGATTATAATTACCGATCAGCACATCAGCGATGGCATTTCCGGTTTCAGTACCACCAAACCATGTTTCCAGAATAGCAGGAATATTGGCATCTTCCCAAACCAATGTCAATGGACGACTATTCATCAATACCAGTACAATTGGTTTGCCGGTAGCCGATAGTGCTTTTAAAAGGTCTTTTTGGTTAGGTAAAAGATCAAGGTTAGTACGGCTTGTGGCTTCACCCCCCATTAATGCACTTTCTCCCAATACTACAACGGCTATATCAGCTTTTTTAGCTGCCGAAACGGCCTCTTCAATTAATTTTTCAGGAGACTTTTCATCAGCAACAATATCAGCACCATTGGCATTGATCTGTTTTAAAATGGCAGGATCATCTACCAGATTAGCACCCTTTACATAAGTAATATCCATATCCGGTGCTGCATTTTTCAGCCCCTCCATTACGCTAATCGCCTTTTTCCAGTCGCCAGCGGCACTCCAGTTCCCAATCATGTCACGCTGATTATTAGCCAAAGGGCCGATCAATGCAATTTTGGCATTCTTTTTTAAGGGTAACAACTGGTTATTGTTTTTTAACAATACCATTGAAGCCTCTGCAATGTTCTTCGCCGCGAATCTATTCTGTTGTGAAAGTATTTCTGTTTTTGCGCGCTCTTCGTCAATATATTTATAAGGGTTAGCAAATAAGCCAAGTTTATATTTCGCTTCCAGGATCCTGCGGCAGGCAAGGTCAATCACCGACTGGCTGATCTTTTTTTCCTGCAAAGATTGTTTCAAAGTAGTCAGGAAACCCTCACCAACCATATCCATGTCTGTTCCTGCTGTTAAAGCCTTTGCACTTACGGTCTGCAAATCGCCTAAACCGTGTGGAATTAGCTCATTAATACCCGTATAATCACTTACCACGAAACCTTTAAAGCCCCACTGATTACGTAAAAGATCGGTTAACAGCCATTTGTTTGCAGTTGCAGGTGTTCCGTTAATATCATTAAAAGAAGCCATTACTGTTGCGGCACCAGCATCTACCGCAGCTTTATATGGAGGCAGGTATTCATTGTACATTTTGATCAGACTCATGTCTGTGGTATTGTAATCTCTTCCAGCTTCAGCAGCGCCATATAAAGCAAAATGTTTTACGCAGGCCATGATCGCATCTTTATTCGAAAGGCTATTGGTTTGATAACCCTTTACCATGGCAGCGCCGATCAGAGATCCTAAATAGGGATCTTCACCAGAGCTTTCTGCTATTCTTCCCCATCTTGGGTCTCTTGCAATATCAACCATAGGGGAGAAGGTCCAGTTTAAACCATCAGCACTCGCTTCTTTTGCAGCAATCCTTGCACTTTTTTCAATCAGGTCCAGATCCCAGCTGGTACTTAAACCAAGAGGTATAGGGAAAATAGTTTTATGTCCGTGGATCACATCGTAACCAAACAACAAGGGAATCTTTAAACGCGATTTAGTAATGGCTAGTTCCTGTAATTTACGGACAGCCTGTGGCGTAAAGGTATTAAAAACGCCTCCTGCTAAACCTTTTTCAATTTTTTCATCTACACCCTGACTAAGGATAGGGCCAGTTACATCAAAACCTACTGCCGGAAGATTTAATTGACCAATCTTTTCGTCTACAGTCATCTTTGACATTAGATTGGTGATAAAAGCATTCATCTTCTGGTCGGCCACTGATACAGTCTTCTTTTGTTGTGCAACTAAAGTATTCGCACTGAAAATAGCTGCCAGGAAAAATAAGGAAGTCGATTTTTTCATGGTATGTATAATTATAATTCTATTTAATTGCCGGGCTTTCAATACCCAGTTTGTTCAAGCCTCTTTTAACATCAGGACTGCTCATGAATAATTTCCATAACAATCCTGTCCGGTAGTTCTCTATCATACAGATCTCGGGGCCCTGATCAATTGACAGGTATGATTTTGCATACCAGTTGTGCTCCTCGCTAAAGCCATCTACAAAGCCATACTCGCCCCATATCTTATCTCCAAGATCAAAGTAAAAATGTTTTAAGGCCTTCATGGAATATTCTGGTGTATAAGGAAAAGCAGATAAAGCTGCGGTAGGGCTGATCACTCCAAGATCTTCTGTTGGAGAATGTGCCGCATAACCCTGCCAGCTGTCGCTTGCCGTTAAACCCCAGCTATTTTCTCCGTAGCCTTTGTAGTGTTTGGGGTTCTCTATACAATAAGCGCGGTTAATTAAAGTGTGGCTTTTATTCTGTTCAAAATAATCAGCATAATTGTCTTTCAGCCCGCGAGGATCTAAACCCAGAAAAGAATAATGGGTAAAAAATAAGGGTCCTCCAAAATCAAAACCTAAAGGTAAAGTGATGCCAAAATATTTCTTTCCGTTAAAAAAGGTATTGCTGTTTGCCCAGCCTTCATCATAAACTCTTTTATCGATGGCAAACTTTGGAGAAGATGCTGCAAGTACATAAGTAATAAAACATTCATTCCATCCCTTGAGCTGATGATCCATACTCCAGCCATTGTTAGGGCTCCAGTGCCAGTACAATACATGCTGCTGCTGTGTAAACCAGTTCCATTCTATACCTTCCCACATCCATAGTATTTTATTTCGGATATCATTTTCTACCGCATTGTCTGCTGTATAATACTGACGGGCAGTAAGCAATCCCTGGAAGAGGAAAGAAGTTTCTACTAAATCTGCTCCGTCGTCCTTCGGACTAAAGCGGATCACTTTACCGGTAGCACCATTCATCCAATGCGGGAAAGCACCATGAAACATGTCTGCTTTCCATAAAAAGTCAACGATTTTTTTTGTTCTTGCAGCCGCCTGCTCACGGGTAACAAACTTACGCTCTGAGGCAACAATGGTTGCCATGATGCCAAATCCTGTTCCGCCAGTAGTCACTACTTCATCGCCATAATCAAAAGACTTATTGCTGCGCTCACGTGCCATTCCGCTGATAGGGTGACCAAAATCCCAGAAATATCTAAAAGTTTGTTTTTGTACCAGGTCCAGCAGCTGATCATCAGTTAGGTTTTTCTGTATTTTAAGTTGCGGCGTAATATGATCACTCGTACGGTTCTGTGCAGTTGCGGTGCCAAACAAAAATATAGAGACCGGAACGCATAACCATAAAAGCAATGGAGATCTTGATTTTAACATGTAAGTGGGATTAAAAAAAAGGTTGCCGGCATAAGCCGGCAACCAAACTTATCTGGTTAGAAAAGGTTAATATCCTGGGTTCTGAGTCAGCAATCCGCCGCTCAGGTCAATTTCAGTCTGCGGAACAGGCCAAACTTCATTTTTGTTGGCTTTCCATCCTTTGACGCCAAAAACTTCAGCACCTCTGCCCTGACGAACAACGTCGAAATAACGATCACTTTCCATAGCCATTTCCACTTGTCTTTCTTTATATATTGCTGTACGTAGTGCAGTTTGATCGGTGGTGGTTACATCAGGAAGAATACCGGCATTGCCATTTCTTGCCCTTGCACGAACTTTATTTAAAGAAACTAAAGCCAAGGTTGCATTTCCTGTTTCATTCGCTGCTTCTGCATTCATTAACAGGATATCTGAGAATCTCAATACCCTGATATTTTGCTGTGCGCCCTGATTAAATCCGGATACATACAAACTAAAAGGTACATACGATTTTTGATTATAATAAGGGTTCACTACTGTAGTAGGGATCAAATCACCTTCGGGAGTAGTTTCTCCTCTAAACAGGATCGTTCCATCTCTTCTTGGATCTCCGGTTTCAAAAGCTGTTGCTAATACTTCAGATGGAACGTTGAATCCCCATCCGCCTGCAGGGACACCAGCTACACCCTGTACCTGGCTGTATTGCGAAGTTGACGCAACAGGGTTGCCAGGAACTAATTCCGACTGAATTTCAAAAATAGATTCTGTACTATTTTCATTGGCAATACGAAATTCCTGTTCAAAATTAGGGAACAAACCGTATCCTAATGCGATTACCTGATTGGTATAGGTTAAAACGTCGGCCCATTTTTTCTGGTACATCGCCACTTTTGCATGCATTCCTAAGGCTGCACCCTGTGTAGCACGTCCCAGATCTGATGCTGCATAAGAAGTAGGCAATACCGCTGCCGCATCGGTCAGATCCTGTTCAATTTGCGCATATACAGTAGCTTTCGGGCTCCGTGGTATGTTATATTCTGTAGAGTTTGCAGGTATTTTTAACCGCAATGGAACATCGCCATAAGCTCTTACCAATCTGAAGTACGAATAGGCACGAACAAATTTTGCTTCCGCCAAATAGCGTTTCTTCAAATCAGCATCCATAGTAATTCCCGGGATATTGTCCAATACCTGGTTACATAAATTAATATTCTGATACTGGCCTGTCCAGAAGCTTTGTAAAGATCCTTCTGTAGAAGTAACGGTAAAAGTATCATACAGATTCCAAAATGAGGCATCAGACGGGGTACTTCCTTTGTCTGCTTCATCAGAGGCTACACTTTCAATCACTAAGGCAGGGAAAGCTACATTTTCCCAGGTACGTAAATGTCCATAAATCGCATTTACAGCTTTAGTAGCATCGGCTTCTGTTTTCCAAAATTGGGTAGCGGCCTGCTGACCCTGAGGAGGAACATCAAGAAAGCTTTTCTTACAGGATGAAATGGTCAATATGGCCGATAAAAGACCCATGGCGCACCATCTTTGTATATTTATATTTGTTTTCATGTTCAGATCAATTAAAAGGTTAGGTTAACACCGATGTTGTAGGTAGCATATAGCGGATACACATTGTTATCGATACCTGCACTAGTTGGTGAATTTGAGGTGCCACTGGTAGGTACGCTGTTCACCTCAGGACTAAATCCTCTATAACCAAAGAAGTTCAGTGCATTTTGCGCATTAGCAAAAACCCTTAGTTTCTTCATTTTCCACTTTTTAGTAATATCCTGTGGTAAAGTGTAACCCAGCTGGAAATTTCTCAGTCTGATGTATGCTCCACTTTCTACATAGAAGGAATTAGGGGCATTATTTAAGCCACCTGCAAGATTTGTAGATGGATAAGTATTGGAAGAACCTGCAGTGGTCCAGCGGTTATCATAGAATTGCTGAGTGAAGTTTTCATTTCCAAGACGGTTGCCTAAGTTTGCATTGTAAATATCTACACCTGCAACACCCTGAATGTCTACTGTTAAGTCGAAATTCTTATAGTTGAAAGTGGTGTTTAGTCCATAATTGAACTTTGGATTAGGATTTCCTAATTCTACACGATCCTTACCGTCAATAATACCATCATGGTTTTGATCTACATATTTAAAATCACCTGCTAAAGCTCCACTTTGGCCAGAAGCAGCTGCTTCTGCTGCGGTCTGGAATATTCCAGCTACTTTATAGCCAAAGAATTCACCAATCGGACTTCCTTCTACAGTTCTTGTCGCTAAACCACCACCCGTAAGCCCATCGCCGCCAGAATAGATTGGATTGGCACCAGAAATTACATTCAGTACTTTATTGCTATTGGTACCCACGTTTCCACTAATAGTGTACACTAAACCACCATCAGTTTTGTCTGACCAGCTGGCTACGAATTCAAATCCGCGGTTCCTGAAATCTGCCTGGTTACCGATGATTGAACTGTTGCTTGTTCCCAATGAACCTAGAATAGGAATATCAAAAATTGCCTGCTGAGTTTTTCTGCTGTAATAATCCGCTTCAATGTTCAGGCGGTTTTTCAGGAATCCCATTTCTAAACCTATATCTGTTCCTGCACTGCGTTCCCAGAAAAGTGCTGGCGGTACGATAGTAGTCACACTAGCCCCTGTATGGGAAACACCGTTATAAAAGGCAATCAATGCTGCGCTCTGGTCTACCGTTAAAGTAGTAGGATTGATCGGTACACCTGCGTTTCCTACTTTACCCCAGCTTCCACGAAGCTTTAAATTACTGAATATGGTCTGATCCTTCATGAAATCTTCATTGGTAATCACCCATCCACCACCGATAGAAGGAAAATATCCCCAAAGGTCACTTCCACCAAAAAACTGGGAAGCAGCATCTGCTCTCATCGAAGCATTAAACAAGTATTTGTTTTTATAAGAATAGTTTACCCTTCCAAAGTAGGAGGTTGCTGTATTGATCGTTCCTGAATCCTGGATCGTAGCACCTACTGTATTACCTAAACTCAGGTAATCATTACCACTGCCTTCGGGTACGTTTTGGGCAGAGCCAGTAAAGCTATACGTTTGGTAACGCTGTGCAGTCTGACCAGCCAAAACTGTTAGGCTATGGTCACCCCATTTGTTATCGTAATTAAGCGTGTTTTCCAGAATGTAATTCCTGGTCTCCAGTCTGCTCATTGATAAAGTACTGATGTTTGCAAACTGTGCATTAGTCGCAGTATATACAGGCACATAATTTTTAACTTCCTGCTGGCCAAAATCACCGCCAGCGCTAGTTTTAAAAGTGAAGTGTTTAGCAAACTTTAATTCTGCATATACATTACCTGTAGCTTTATATATTTTAGTAGTCTGGTGATAGAAATCTATAGTTGCCTGTGGGTTTACGGCACTTCCATTTCCTAATTTATAAGTGTTCGGATCTCCATAACTTCCATCAGCATTAAACACTGGCACCACTGGTGAGGCTGCGAATAAAGCATGAAAAATTGTAGGAGGTACATCTTGCGAGGTACTCGAGATCCCTGTAACGTTATAACCTATTTTTAAATTTTTAAACAACTGGAAGTCGTTAGATAGACGGGCAGTATATCTTTTATAATTGTTTTTCTCCACGATCCCATCCTGATCCAGATAACCAAGAGAGAAGTTATAGCTGGATTTCTCTGTTCCTCCATTAATGGAAACCTGGTGAGTAGTTACCATCGCTGATCTTAAGATCTGTTTATACCAATCGGTACCTTCTCCTAAGTTGGTGTTTGTAAATAATGGATCAGCACCCTGAATTTTATATAATTCATTTATTGCTGTGGCATATTCTGATGCGTTGGCCATTTTTACTGCATTGGTTACACGCTGAATACCGACAGAACCATTGTAGTTAATGGTTGGATCACCTTGTTTACCGTGTACCGTGGTAACGAGTACTACACCATTTGCTGCCCTGATCCCGTAGATCGACTGACTGGAAGCATCTTTTAAAATACTAATGTTCGCGATATCCGCAGGATTTAAAAATTGAATATCATCGTACCACACTCCGTCTACAACATACAGTACACCCGTATTACCATAGATAGTACCAGTACCACGAATCGTGATCTGAGGTGAAGCACCGGGACTGCCGGCATTATTGATCGATACACCTGCTACTTTACCCTGTAAAGCACTTACCGGGTTGGTAGAAGCTTGTTTAGAGATGTCTTCTCCTTTAACAGTGGCTACAGATCCTGTTACATCGATTTTGCGTTGTGTGCCGTAACCTACAACAACTACCTGTTCCAGTTGCTGAGAGGCCGAGGCCAATGCAACACTAATGATGGTACGGTTATTTACAGGTACTTCTTGTGGTGTATAACCTATATAGGTAAATACTAATGTGCCTGTTGCGGGAACGCTGATAGAGTAATTCCCGTTAACATCTGTTTCTATTCCTGTAGTAGTGCCTTTTATTTTCACACTTACAGATGGCAAAGTGGTTTTATCCTTACTATCTGTAACTACACCCTTAACAGTAATGTTTTGGGCTGATGCTACGTTAAAAAACAATAAACAAAGAAGGCTTAAAACAGAAAATTTTGTAAAGATTCTTTTCATGCTCGTATTTGGTTTTGTGTTTAATTGCTCGGTAAATCTCCGGTAGATTAAGATGACAAACAAAGAAATGACCTCTACATTATTACATCAGTATAGCTTTGTGTATTTTTTACAATAAGTCATGATGATGAAGAAAAGGGATTTAGCGGTACTGTTATCCATGATATGCTGGCTATTTCCTGAAACATGTTAAAACACTAATAAATTAAGGTTTTAACAGTTTGTGTAGTAATGATGTAGTCCTAAAGCTCCATAAAGAACTCTGCAAGGTTCTTATCATGGGGAATATTCAATTTTTTCCTTAGCCTGTATCGCCTGATTTCAACTCCTCTTAAAGAGATATTGAGCAATGAAGCCATCTCTTTACTGCTCATGTTCATATGCAGATAAGCACATAATTTAAGGTCATTCGGTACCAGATCCGGATGATTAGCTTTTAGTTTTTTAAAGAAACTACCGTGTGCTTCGTTAAAACTATTCTCAAATAAACTCCAGTCGCGCTCATCATTCATTCCTTCATCAATGATCTTATGGATTTTGCGGAGAGAAACTTCTTCAATCTTTTTACCGTTTTCATCTTTAAGCTTAATCACTTCTTCACTCAGCTTTTGAAGCAGCTCATTTTTGTACACCAGGCTCATGGCAGAATTGGCCAGTTCCCGGTTTTTACTGTTGAGTTCTGCCTGCAGTTTTTCTGTCTGTATTTTAATGATCTGTTTTTCTGTCGCTTCAGTCTCTCTCTTCAGGAATATTTCTTTTTCCAGCTCTACTTTAGTCAGGATCTTTTGTCGATCGTGCAGGAGTTTATGTTCGTATTGTATTTTAGCTCTGTACAGCACAAAAAGGATCAGCAGGATATATACAGCAATTGCCCAGTTGCTGCCATAAAATGGCGGAAGTACGGTAAATTCAAAAACACTGGTCTTACTGATCAGTACATCATTTACTTTGGCACGAACCAGGAACCTATATTTTCCTTTAGGCAGGTTGGTGAAATCTTTTTGTGTAGAACTACTCCACTCAGACCACTGGTTAGAATAACCTTCCAGATAGAACTGGAATTTGATTTTTGCCTGCCGGTAATAAGGCAGTGCATAAGAGATTCTCAGGTTATTCCTGTTATAAGGTATCTCTATTTCAGATCCGCTGTTTCCATTTTCACTCAGGATATGATAGGTGTCGGTTACATCTTCAACCTTTCTGATCAGCACTTCCGGGAGTTCATTTTTTCTTTCTACTGGTTTGATCCCTTCAGCATCATAGATCACGAAACCATCGTCCACACTAACCAGGTACATATTATTGCTGATCTGACTGATGTTTTCATAATACTGTACCATTCTTCCGTCCAGTAAACTCAGCCGGTTAGAATCTATAATCAGCTTACCGGGCTCTTTAAAGTCTACCAGAGCAGTTTTTCCATGATTGATGAACCAATATTTTTTTGCCCCGGCACTGATGATCTTATTTGAGGTAGAAAAGCTTCCCAATGCCTGATTAAGTTCCTTGTAAGGACTAAAACGGTTGCTAATTTCATCGTATAGCATAAAACCAGTATTGGAAGAAAAAACGAGCCTGTTTTCCAGTTTAAAGATATTGATATTAAAATCGCTGCTTAGGCCGTTAGTTTCATTGTACTGAGTTGTTTTTACTACTTTTTCGAAATCATTACTCAAAGTCAATTTATATAAGCCTTTATACGCATGGCTTACCCAGATATCTCCACGGGAATCCTGTTCTACATTGCGGGAGGGCTGAACAAAATTTTCAATCTTCTTATAGAATTTCCATAGCCCATTGCCATCTTTTTTAAAGAGTACCAGCCCGTTATATGTTCCCTGGATTAACTCGTCAGGATTATTGTTCATCTTTTTTATCGTCCAGCCACCACTCATGCCGGATATCTTTTCCAGCTGATCACCATTTACCCTGAACGTACCTTCATTATGCCCGCAGAGCAGCTGGTCGTCGATCAGGCTTAGATCCCATACCTGTCCCTGTGAATTTGGAATCAGCTTAAAATCAAAAGTATTGATCCTGTTTTCATTTCCGGTGACCCATGGACTATAATATAAGCCCTGGTTGGTACCCAAATAGATATTGTTTTTATAAATAAGACTGGAGTAGACAGTTCCAAACTGGCCTGCTTTATCCAAATAAAAATAGAGGGAAGAATTGAGCTCTACACGGTCTATGCCATTATCCAATCCCGCCCATAAGTTCTGTTCTTCATCACTGAATAAGCTTAAAACCGTATTGTTCTGCAGACCTCCGGTTTTGTTGATCTGCTGCACAATATTTCCATTTTCATCAATCAGGATCAGCCCATTTAGAATAGTGCCAAAGGCATAGTATTTATGGTTGATCAGGGCGCCATTATTGAGCTGATAAGTTTTTAAAAAGGTATTTGCAGGTGTATTAAATTGGCTGAATGCAGATCCATCATAAAGATAAAGGCCGTCTTTACTTGTTCCAATCAGGAGACCACCGTTTTTGTAGGGGAGTATGGTTAGTATGTTGGCTGGGGCTACACTTCCTGTATGCGGTAAAGCTACCAGGGAGTTTCCTTTCAATTCAAAAAGTCCTTTGTTGAGTACTTCTATAAAAAACCGGTTGCCCACATGCTGCAAAAAGAGAAAAGTGCCGGGACTTTTAAGGATCGTTATTTTATGATCCTGGTAAATATATATGGAGCTAAAGGATTGAAAGATTACTCTTTTTCCTTCGGTAAAGATCTTCCATATCTCATCCGTTATTGGATGTGTTTTAGGAACCAGGCTGGTGAGAGAGGTATAATTAAGCTGTTTGTTTTTTTGCGACCAGTATCCAAACTCTCCAAAGCTGCCCGTATAAATCATACCATCACTGCCTGTAGCAACAGCGCGTACGATCTGGCGGTTAGGCATCACATATTGCTGCCAGTATTTACCATCATAAGTAAGCAGTCCCTGTGCATTACCGAAGTACATAATACCTTTTTTGTCTTTTGCTATGGCCCAGTTCTGGTTGCCAGACAAGTAAATAGATTTAGGAAAATTCTGTACATAGGGGATACCGGCACTTTTTATGTACCCGGCTTTAACAGTTATGCTGAGCAGAATAGTGCAGAGAAGAAATAGAAAATAGCGAAAAAAACGGGTTTTCATTGAAAATGGGTACTCGAATGTTAAATCAAGCCGCAAATTAGCCAAATAATTATAACATTCGGGTACCCATTGTTATTCTGCCCTTAGACCGTTTTTCTAATTGGCAGAAAATGATTCCAGTGGAGGAAGTGACTTTTTACTAACTCCCCATTTGTAGTTAGGTTTTTTGCCCATCACAAATTCCAGTGTACCGCCTTTGGTGAGGTCATTTTGCGTGATATAGGTTTTATCGTACACTATTCCATTTAGCTTTACCGACTGGATATAGATATTTTCTTTTGCAGCGTTTTTAGTAGTTACCGTAAATTCTTTTCTGCCCACTTTTAATACCGCTTCTTTCAATACCGGAGAACCTAATAGATAGATGCCGCTTGCAGGATTAACAGGATAAAATCCCATTGCACTGAAGATATACCAGGAAGACATTTGCCCGCAATCTTCATTACCGGCATATCCTGAAGATGAAGTATTGTATAGCTCATTCATGATCTTTGCCGTGTAAAACTGTGTTTTCCAGGGTTGGCCAGCAAGATCATACAAATAAGCAATATGGTGACTTGGCTCATTTCCATGTGCATACTGGCCGATAAATCCGGAAGCATTGCCATTCACCTCTCCGGGAAGATCTTTCAGAGAGAAAAACTTATCCAGTTTTTCACTGAATAATTTATTGCCGCCAACCATATCAATCAAGTGAGGTACGTTTTGCGGAACATACCAGAAATACTGCCATGCATTTCCTTCAGTATATGGATTGCCGCCATTACCGCCATATTTTAGCGGATTGAAAGGTGATAACCACTCGCCATTTTTAGTTTTGGCTCTAAAGAATCCTGTTTTTTTATCATACAGGTTCTCGTAAAAAGAAGAACGTTTCATGAAATGCTCATAATCGGCAGTCTTGCCCAATTTCTTAGCCAGCTGCGCCACACACCAATCGTCATAAGCCATCTCCATCGTGATAGAAACAGATTGTGATTGTACATCTTCAGGGATATAGTTGTATTTTTCCCACGTTGCAAAAGGGGAGCCCGGATGGTTTAAAGTAGATGATCCCTTAACCGCTTCATAAGCTTTATTTACGTCAAAGCCCTTGATGCCTTTTAGTGCAGCATCTACAATCACAGGGATAGCATGGTTACCGATCATACAATAGTTCTCATCACCCCATAATTGCCAGATAGGAAGATAGCCATAGGTATCATACTGGTTCATCATGCTGTTCACAAAATCTGCTGTACGTTCTGGCTGTGTTAAAGTATACAGCGGATGTGCTGCCCTAAACGTATCCCACAGGGAGAAAGTTGAATAATGTTTTTTATCAGCGGCATTTTTAATGGTTAGATCGCTGGATTGATAATCACCATTTACATCTGCCATATTGTTTGGCTGTGTAAATGCATGGTACATTCCCGTATAAAAGATTTCTTTCTGTACTGGTGTTCCTTCAATAGCGATCTTACCCAATTCTTTTTCCCACTTTTCCGCGGTCTGGCTAATTACTTTATTAAAATCCCATCCTGATAGCTCTTCTTTCATGTTCTCTCTTGCATTTTCTACACTAACCGGAGAAAGTGCAACTTTTACCAGCAGCTGCTTTTGAGATTTAGTATCAAAGTTTAAGGCAGCTTTTACGCTTGATCCATTAACAATGCTTGTATTTTCCAACGCCTGTTTACCATTGAACAGCACAGAACTTACAATAGGCTGTGAGAACTCTGCGTGAAAGTATACTTTTCTCAGTTTTGCCCATCCGGTAAGGATTCTGTAGCCTTCAATTGTTCTGTCATTCACTACTCTGATCTCTGCACCAATGATCTTGCACGACCAGTAGGTGCGGGCCTTATCCAGTGTATGATCCAGGTCTAATATAACATGGGCACTTTTGGCAGCAGGGAACGTATAACGGTGGAAGCCCACGTGTTCTGTGGCGGTAAGTTCTGCATTGATGTCATAATCCTGCAGTTTAACCTGGTAATAACCCGGTTTTGCAGTTTCATCTTGATGTGAAAAACGGGAACGGTATCCGCTGCCTGGTATCTTTTCGTCACCCACAACAGATTTTATTTCACCGGTGGTCGGCATCATTAAGATATCGAACAGATCGGCTACGCCTGTTCCGCTCAAATGTGTATGGCTAAATCCTACGATCGTCTGGCCATTGTAATCATAACCAGAAGCAGGATCATCTGGTTTATCTTCCGTATCAGGACTGAGCTGTACAAATCCGAAAGGAGTAGTTGGTCCGGGGAAATTACTGCCCGAAAGGCTGTTTTTATCAACGGCTCCGGTACCAATAAACGGATTTACATAGTCTATTAATTTTGAGTCTTTTTTTTGCGCATTTACAGTTGCCGTAAACAGCATCAATGCGGCGAGCAGGGTTTTTTTCATGATTTTAGGATAACAATTAAAATAACACAGGCTGAAGAATTTATTCTTCAGCCTGGACAAAACAACACTTATTTATTAAAATTAAAACTATTTGTTCAATTATCTTGAACCGGTATAGGTCCATGTCTCGTCAAAGAATGATCTGTCACCCCCATTTTCTACCATAATGTATTTTACTTTAAAGCTAACTGGCGTAGTACCATCAGCAGACATAATGAACTTGTTGTCACCTGTTGGATCAAGTCTGGCAGAACGGCCGTTTGTAGCTGGCTGACCATAGTAATTCACTGCACTGGTAATTATATTAGTTGCTGGATCCATCGTGAAAACAGGACTGAAGTTTCCATAAGAAGTACCTGAAGTACCGCTTAAAATACCATGTGAAAAGGAATTATTATCTGATAATGCATCTGTTACAGGACCCTGTGTTACCAACTGGAAAGTTCTTGGGTATTCACCAGTCAGACTACTGTTAATTTTGTCAACCATAGTTCCGGTAACCGAGTAAGTTCCATCCCATTTGTTTTTGAGGGAGATAATTGTAATCAAAAGACCAAAATTACCACTTACAGTAAAACCACCTCCATCAACAATAGCTAGTGGAAATGCATATGTTTTGGTGGGATCAAGGTTAGCAGTATTGATTTTTACGGGGAATTGGACTTTTCTCTGCCCTTTAGGTATCGTAACCTTATTAGACAGCAGCGTGTATGCATCTGCAGGCAGCATTGTGTAAGCCTTACCATTTACCTGGTTAAATTTTGTCACGGCTGCTGTATCTACCGCAAGGGTAACTACTACATCCTGCGCGTTTGCATCCGGAGCAGCATAATTAACATAGATAGAATAATCAGTAGGCGTGTTGACGATCTTAAAAGCTGCTGCTATCGAATTTCCACCGCTATTACCTGCAGAAGAGCCGATAGGCAATTCTATAACGGGTTTGTTGGTCGTGAAATCCGGTTGTGTCGAATCTTTTAGACAAGAGGTAAGGCAACTGACTAATGCCATACCCAGTATTGCGGTATATAGGGATATTTTTTTCATTTTTGATTTTTCTTTAAATTCTTGTTCATTCCATATTAATCAACATCCCAGAAGATCCGGGAAGTAAACTGGCTGATTGCTCCCTGTGCCAATACATTATCCGGATTGTAGTTGTATTCACTTTGCGGATAAAGCATACGTACAGGTACTTTACGCACTGTTGCTGCCGGATTATTTGAAATTGGGATGTCTGACGGTATATTCAAGCGGCGATAATCAGACCATGATTCTATGTCATTAATCCCGTTCATAGCTGCCCATTTTTGGGTCATGATCAATGTTATTTTATCTGTTGTGGCTAAATCCCAGCTGCTCACCGAACTTGCCGCAAGATATTCGCTAGCGCTTCCAGCACCGAGGTAGGTGAAGTTCTGTTGTACGGCCAATTCATATAAACTACGTGCATCTCCGCTGATATAACCACGCTGAGCAGCTTCTGACTGTAGAAACAGACTTTCAAAGTCAGTCATCAGGTACTGTGACTGAGCTGCTGATTGTAATAAACCAGTTCCTATAGCTGATTTATTTACAGGGCTATCAGCTATTGTGGCAGTGGGGCCAAAGGGGCTTCCTGAATAAGTAGATCCTGCACCATCATTTATAGTGGTATATAATTTTGATAATCTCGGGTCGTTATTATTCTGGTAAAAAGCAAGTCCGTATGTGCTGGCAATATAAAATCTATGACCATCAACAGGGGCAGATATAGGTGAGTAGCCGAACTTTGACCAGAATGGGTTTTGTTTGTTCACAGAATTGTTGTATCCGGGATTCACTGCTGCGCCATCTCCGGCGATGATATATCCTAATCCGTTCGCATTGATCTTTGTGATTTCTCCAGCAATATAGGATGCCCTTCCTGACATTTGAGACTGTCGCAATAATAACCGTAACCTTAAGGTATTTGCAAATTCACCCCATTTTTGTGCATCACCTTTATACATAATATCATATGCTGCATCTGCTGAAGTTACCTTGCCTATATTGCTTTTAAAAATATTAGCTGCAGTATCCAGCTGGCGGGATAGATCCTCATATATATCCTGCCCTTTATCATAACCAGGTCTGATAATAGCAGTAGATTTTAAAGCCTGGCTGTAAGGAATATTTCCAAAAATGTCTACCAGGTTCTGATAATCATATGCTTTCATGGTTTTAGCGATTCCTACATAAAACTGAGAATTACTGGCTTTTGATTTTTTTTCTACATAATCATAATCTTGCAGATTATGATATAAACTATCCCATGTACTTACAGCAGGACTATAATTGGTGGTAAACTGATAACTGCGTTCTTCAGCAAATGCAGATACTGCACCGCTATAGTCCCAGTAACCTATCCAGGTAGAAGCAAACTGATAAAAATTTGTAGAGCCTGTAGTAGTTTTTGCTGTAAAATTTAAGGCATTTGTTAACACTAATCCTGGTAAAACATCTGTTGGTTTATTTGGGTTAGTATTGATATTAAGATAGTCTTTTTTGCAGGCCCCTATCATGACAATAATTGCTATGCAAAGTATTTTTAATTTATTGTTCATCTTCGTTTAGATTGAATTATAAAGTGATAGTAGTAGTGAAACCGTAAATACGTGTTGGCGGAGTTTGGTTGTAACCGCTTGATCCCTGGGCATTATCAGTGTTATTACTAAATTCAGGATCTCCATAAGGATTGTCCTTTGGTCTGATCATTAATAAATTACGTCCTACCAATGCAAAAGTTGCCCGTTTGATAAATTTAGTACGCTGTAAATATTTAGCGGGTATTTCATAAGCGATAGACATTTCACGAAGTTTCCAGAAAGCGGCACTCGTTACATAATTCTGCATTACCCCATAACGTGTAGTTGATCCTGCCCAATAATCAATTCCACCAGAGTTAGTGGTGATATTTGTGTTGGGAACAAAAACACCCGGAGAAGTTTGGATCACAGAATTAGGATAAACAAAACGTTCACGTCCGTTGGTTGCTGAAGCATAACTGATCCCGGAGAAATCCATCGTACTTGCCGCACCGTTGTACATTACACTTCCGCCTCTATATTCTGCTGTTGCCGCGAAGGTGAAGTTTTTATAGTTCACACTAGTATTGATCCCCAGTATATTCTTAGGTGTAGTTTGTCCGAAATCAACATTGGTGGCACTCAAAAGAGGGTAACCAGTAGTAGGATTTATAATCGTTCTGCCCTGCGGGTCTTTTTGGAAGCCACTGCCCATCAATTGGGGATAGGATTCACCCTGAACAATATAGTTGTTGTTGCCAATGCTTAGGTTAGGTAAACCCTGGTATAGACTAGTTGCTTTGTTGTTGTTATAAGAATAGTTAATTCCTAAGTTCCAGGTTACTCCCTGGCCATCTTTACTTAAAATTGGAGAACCTTTTAGTTCTACCTCTACCCCGTGATTCTTACCTGATCCTGTATTGATCACAGCATTGGTAAAACCTGTAGCGCTGGAGATATTGATCCCCTGGATAATTTCCTGATCTTTTGTAGTTTCCCAATAAGCAGAAGAGGACACCATAATGCGGTTATGTAAAAAGCCCAGTTCCAATCCTATCTCATTGGAGATAGTTTGCTCAGGTTTTAAATTAGGGTCATAAACTAACTTGCCTGAACTATAGCCGGCAGTACTTCCATAAGGAAATCCCTGGCCAACATCAAACGTAGATTGTAAAGAATATGGAGAAAATTGTACGGCATAAACTTTAGCCGATCCACCACGGATTTTACCGAAAGACAAGATATTGTTGTCTTTTAATGATTTGAAGGCATCAGTGAATATGAACGATAAATCTGCTGATGGATAAAAGAAAGAGCGGTTTGCTTCTGCAAGTCTGGAATCCCAGTCGTTACGTCCCGAAGCATGTAAAAATAAATAATCTTTGTAGCCAACTGTTAAATCCCCAAAGGCACCTAAACGTCTGTCTTTTGTATTAGACTCACCAGCATTAGCATCACCCGAACGGTAACCAACATTATAAAAATCTGGAATAACCAGGTAACCTGTTCCTGTTGTTAAGTTTCTGGTTGATTCCTGGATAGTTTGTGCGCCAAGAATCAATGTAGTACTGAAATCGTTGAATTTCTTTTTAACTGTAGCCAGGAAATTTCCTTCCATGCGGCTGTTAAAATAGCTGTAATCACTCTCAGTTCCCGGAGAATTTTGGGGGTTAGCAATTGATTTACCACTTGCAGTTGCAAAATCAGAATAGCTAATTGCCTCTCCAATGTTTTTACCATTCCTGGTATAGGTAGTAATACCACCTCTTGCTGTTAAGTTTAACCATGGGGCAACATCATAAGATGCAGCCAGATTTCCTAAGAAATCGTCTCTGCGTTCTGTATTTCGGGATTGTTGTAACGCGTAGTATGGATTTAGCCCATAGTCGTTAAAATAGTTATTCAGCGAACCATAAGTAGAATTAATATCACTGTATTGTGTTAAAGGAATGTTTGCCGGGGTATTGATGATATTATTATATACCGGTGCATTGGATTTGTCAATATTTTTTTGCGTGTAGTCTAAGTTATAATCTACTTTTAGCTTATTATATATGCGTGACCCATTAAACCTGGCTGCTGTACGGTTAGATTTATCACCGGGCACATATCCTTTACTGTTTACCCGTTGAACATTGATATAGGTAGACCCTTTATCATTTGCGGTACTTAAGCTCAGGTCATTCTGTTCATCCACACCGGTGTTAAAGAATTTTTCTTTTTCATTAGATAAGTTAGAATAGGGAACCATTTGTATGGTGCCATCAGGAAGGGTTCTTCCAATTGGACGAAGGGAACCATCAAAACGGTCACCAAAATTTTGATTTTCTATAGGTGTATATTGAGGAAATCCATAAACATCTTGTCCGGAGCCGCCGCCAAATTGCGTTTGCATTTTAGGGAAATAAGAAAGCTGGTTAAGCTGGGTAGTATTGGTATAAGAGATTTCCAGCGCATCTTTGGCACCTTTTTTAGTAGTTACGATCATTACACCATTTGACGCATCAGAACCATATAAAGCAGCTGCATTTGCGCCTTTCAGCACATTTACACTTTCTACGTCATTTGGGTTGATAGAATTCAAGTACCCCAAAGGAACCACTACGCCATCCAGTACCAGTAAAGCCTGGTTATTTCCCTGGAAAGATCTGTTTCCACGCAATACCACCCTGATCTGATCTCCGGCGTCGATTTGATTGTTGGTTTGTACAATTTGTATACCTGCAATTTTACCTGATAAACCTGCTGCCAGGTTGGTAGGCTTGCTTTGGGTAAGGTCTTTTGCAGTTACCTGCTGTGTTGCATATCCCAACTCTTTGGAAGAGCGTTTAATACCCAAGGCAGTAACCACTACCTCTCCTAACTGATGGGAGTCTTCTGTTAATACTACATTTAAAGTTGTTTTTGAGGCAATAGGAACTTCTTTAGTTGTAAATCCAATATAGGCAAAAACCAGTGTGCTGTTTGGATCAGTAACTTTTATCGTATACTTTCCTCCTGCATCTGTATTGGTTCCCTGTTTAGTTCCTTTAATAAATACACTAACACCGGGCAACGATTCACCAGTATTACTGGTTACTATTCCTGTAACCACGATCTGCTGTTCGGCTTCCTTTGACTGAGCTGGTTTTGACTGCTGCCTATCCAATACCACATCTCCATTGATCACTTCATAGTGGATGTTGTGTTTGGTTAAAACGTCGTTAAGAACACTTCTCAGGCTCTGTTTTTCTGCGTCTATAGTGATCAGCTGGTTAACATCAATAAAATCTTTACTGTAAACAAACTTCAGTGAAGTCATGGATGATACCTTCTTTAATACAGATTCAAGGCTGCTATTGCTAACGGAAATATTGATGTTCCGTTCAAGAAGAGCGCTTTGGGCTGTACTGTCACTAGCATAAGAGACGCCAGAGATTGCAAGCGCAATAGCTAACTGACTTAGGGTGACTTTCATAATTTTAAATAAGCCAATACGGTCTTGTAAAAATAAATTCATAAATTGGATCGTTTCTTTTGAAATAATGAGACAATAATTCCCTGTAGAACGGCTTAAACGTTCTATACTATTCGGGGATGATTTTTAAGAACAGGAGTGTTCGTAGCACTTCTGTTCCTTTTTTTAAGAGATCTGGATTCGTTTTTATCTTTTCATGTCGATTTTTGATTAGTTGGTTGTTCAGGATTTTTAATTGATGGTTCTTAGAATAATTTTATTATCGTTCCGTACATAATCTGTATGTACTGATTTAGAGATCAGGAACAGAATATCTGCTAAATTCTTATCGGTAAAGTCGGCAGTTAACTGATACTGGTTAAGCTTTTCACCTTCTACCAGTACCTTTATGTGATAATATTTACTTAATTCAACTGCGATTGTTTCCAGCTTTGTATTTTCAAAGGAGAGTTTTGCTTTATGCCAGATGATCATATCGGAAGCTGCGGGTATCGGAGCTTTTACTAAATGATGATCTGCATGCTGATAAGTAACCTCTTCTTCGGGAAGAAGCATTACCTCTTCTTCATTGGTGGCTTTACTGGTCTTTAGCTTACTTTTTACGGGTATACTTACTGATACTTTTCCAGTTAATACGGATACTTTGGTGTTATTTTCACCAGGAATTGAACGGATAAGGAAGCTTGTGCCCCATACTTTTGTTAGTATGTTTCCGCTAGTGATCAGGAAGGGGTGCAAATGATCTTTGGTAACTTCGAAAAATACTTCGCCCTGCATACTCACTTCACGAAATTTCCCAAACCTGGATGGATAACTTAAACTGGCATTTGGATTCAGCCAAACTGCAGTTCCATCCGGAAGGATTTGCTTGTAAACACGCTGATTTCTGTTATGAATTGTATTTAACTTTACTAAAGCTTCTGTTTTGCGGAGATGCAGTGACATATAACCGAACAGGCAGATGATACAGGTGATCGCAGCAGCAATTGGCCAGCGCAGACTGATGAGGATATTTTTTTTGAAAGGCTTAGGTTCATTCTGGAACGTTCTTATATCATCGTCCATAGCTTCCTGAAGATATCTATCCAGTTTACCTTGTTTCATTAGATATACAAAAATCTCCAGTTCGTTGTCTGTAGCTTTTTTATCGAGATATCTTTTTACTAATTTTTTTAGGTAGTCTTCTTCCATAAGGTGTCTTATACTTGTAAAGACAATAAAAAAAGAAGGTAGGGTAGCAGATAAATGGGAAAAGTATTAAAATAGCTCTTGCTAAAATGATTTACCTTCTGAATGCAGATAAAATTGCAATTATGACACTTAAAGAAATGCCAAATTCATTCTTAATAGAGGAACTTAATACTTTCATAGAATGAACCATGTGGTTTTTTACTGCATTTCTAGAAATGTTGAGCAGTTTTGCTACTTCATCATAGGTTTTTTGCTCTTCACGGCAAAGTTTGAATATTTCCCTTGTACGTTCCGGAAGGTTATTTAATGTATTCTTTAAGAACTGCAGATAGTCTTTATGCAGCATATCGTCTTCTGTAGCATTTCTCATGCTCACAAATCCGGATACCAATTCTCCAATGGCTGCTTCTGAACGAAAAACAATTTTTAAACTATTTAAAGTATGATTGCGTGCAGTAACAAAAAGGTAAGCTTTGAATGATTTTACTTCCGTGAGGTTAAGCCTGCTCTCCCAAATTTTAATGAAAACTTCCTGGGTAAGATCTTCGGCCAGAGGGGCAGAGCTTACATATTTAAGAATAAAGTTATATATAGAACGGTTATGTATTTCGTATAAACCTACAAAACCACTTTCATCTCCTGCAATAAGTTGTTGCAAGAGGTCTCTTTCAATATTACCCCGGTTAATTGACAAATTATATTATTCAGATCAGATAATTTAATTAGTTACTTCTTCAAAACTAATGAAAAATAAAGCAAGGTTAAAACATAAAGCCTATTGTAACATCAATTATGGAATTCTCACAAAATTTTGCGCAGAAAATCATTTTTATATAAAGATGTTATAAAGTGATTTTTCCTCTAAAAATGGATTTTCGTATCGATTACTACTTGTAGCATAGTTTGTCCAGAATTTCTTAGACCTAATGATGAAGCTGCGACCCTGGTAATGTTAAACTTTAAGGTTCTTATCAATTATCATAGTGTATTTCTTTTAGACATAGAAATACACTATGATAATTGTTGTCTGTTGTTTGTTCAGGTTTAAGATTGAAAAGAAGATGTTTTACTTGAAGATAAGCTTACTTGCTGTGGTACTTTAACATAATAACCAGTTCCATCGTAAGGTCTTTTGCGCGGGTGAGCCTGGCAAGCGGCAGAGCAGCATCCTTCTAGTGCTGTTCCGCAATCATCACATTGGGTAATGTGCTCATTGCATTCAGGATTAGCACAGTTGATCATTTTTGCACTTGTGGTACCGCAGGTATAACAGGTAGAAACAATGCTCGGATTCACTGTATTTACATCTACTCCGATACGGTTGTCAAATACATAACATTTACCTTCAAAATCTTCTCCTCCGGCTTCTTTACCATATTTAATAATTCCGCCATGTAACTGGTAAACATCATTGAATCCATGATGCAGCAGGAGGGCTGAAGCTTTCTCGCATTTGATACCACCTGTACAATAGGTTAGTACTTTTTTATCTTTGTATTGCTCCAGATCTGCTATTTTTTCCGGGAAGTCCCTGAAGTTTTCGATATCCAGTGTAATTGCATTTTTGAACCTGCCAAGGCTATGTTCATAATTAGAACGTACATCCAAAATGATCACATCTTCCTGATCGAGCATTGCTTTAAATTCAATCGGTTCCAGATGTTTTCCTGTTTTCTCATTTGGATTAATAATACTGGTATCTCTTAATCCTGAATGTACGATCTCAGATTTATAGCGACAATGCATTTTGATAAATGTGGGCTCATCGACGTCATCTATCTTAAATTCTGTTTTTGCAAATCGTTCATCTGCATGTATAGCATTCATGTAGGCTAAACAAGATTCTTTTGTTCCTGAAATTGTTCCATTAAGACCTTCATCAGCCACGATGATACGGCCAACAAGATCCAGGGATTTACAAAATTTAAGGTGATCAGCAGCAAATTGTTCTGCTTCTGCTATGGGGCTATAGCAGTAATAAAGTAATGTCTGAAATTTTTTCATAAAGTTGATACCGCTGCAAACGGCGTTTAATATTGCAAATTTAATAATAAAATCTAAAATTTAGTGATGGTCAGTCTTTTTGAATGGTAAACCGGTATGGCTAATATAATATAGGAGGAGTATGCTGCTTAATAAAAGAAGGCCTGTACATTGATGAAGTAAAGCAAATATTCTAAAGCAGGAATTAAAACTATTGAGTAATGTGGTTATTCCTAAAAGCAATTGAATGACCACCAAAACAAGCGGAGCAATGCGGATACGTGACAGTAGCAAATTGGTTTTCCAGAAAGCGGTTCTTCTATATATTATAAATATGAGCGCAAGCGATATATAAGCGATTAACCTATGGATAAATTGTACAGATAGTAAATAAGTATTTCCTGATGCTGATTTAAAACTCAATAATTCCGGCGGAATCAGATGTCCATTCATATCTGGCCAGGTTGGTGCTGAAAGTGCAGCGTGTGAACCAGCCATTAATGCGCCGTAAAACATTTGAAGCAAAAGAAGGGAAAATGTAACCCCTGTAATTGTATTTAATCGCGTAGGGGTGAGTGAGTTTATAGGTGTTATGCTTAATTTGAATGCGATCCATAGCGTATAACACAAAAGTATAACAGCTGTGATAAAATGTACAGCTAATTTGATATCATTAACTGCTACATTTGTATCATTTAATCCGCTTTTTACCATTATCCATCCTATAATTGCCTGTAATAATCCCAATCCAAAAAGTACGCTTAGTTTGATAAACATTTTTTTATTTATCTTTTTTGTGCAAATAAATATGGAAAAAGGGATTATAAATATAAGACCTATCATTCTGGCCCAGTTTCTATGGAGCCATTCCCAGAAAAAGATTGATTTATAATCAGTCAGGTTGAAGTCTGAATTAATAAGTTTAAACTGGGCAATTTGTTGATATTGTTCAAAACTATGTTGCCAGGCGGCGGCATCAGAAGGAGGCAGAATGCCCAGCAAAGGCTGCCATTCTGTGATAGATAAGCCTGATCCGGTTAGTCTGGTGATTCCCCCAAGTATGATTTGTACAAATATGGCAAATGCACCAGTGTATAGCCAGATGGCTACCTGTTGCTGATTTTTATCCTTCATATATTACTCCGGAGTCTGGGGTTTCATTTAATTCAATTCTGCAAAGATTTGGAATATCCGGTTTGATCATTTTCCAAAGCCAAATGCATAAATTCTCGCTGGTAGGGTTTTCTAAGCCATCAATATTATTGAGTACCTGATGGTCCAGTAATTTGATCCAGGGTTTAACTGCATGTTTAAGATCGGTATAATCCATGATCCAGCCAGTGAGGATATCTGGCTTTCCTGAGATGAATATTTTAATAGTATAAGTGTGTCCATGCATGTTTCCACATTTATGATCTAAAGGCACATTTGGTAAATAATGTGCAGAGTCAAATCTAAAAATCTTATAAATAATCATTTGATAGAATTAGAGCGCAAGTTGGGATTCTAGCCTGATTCTATAAATGATGCAGATCATATAAGTGTTATATATATATATGATATTTACTGGTTAAGATTTATTATGGAATTACTACAACATTTTGAACAGATCGGCAGTTAATAAAAGTAGGCAAGGCAAAAGCGCTGCAGGCAGCATATTTGCAACAACTGATAGTTTACTGGCAATTAGGCGCATCTATTTTTAAGGTGGCAAAGACGAGGTTCCAACCGTGTCGAAAGAGTGTAGCAGAGCTCTTAAAACGCCGACACTGTCTTCTACTAATAGCAGTACTTGACAAAGCAACTGAAAATTGAATACAAAATTATCCCAAAAGGGTGGCTGAAAAGGTACTGGGAAGGATTTGGTAAGAGGTTGGTAAGGTTAAAAGCCCCCATCTGCCTTACCAACCCCTTACGAACCCCTTACCAATCCCTTATCAATATCCCTTTTGCCATCGCTTTCCTATTTATTTGTTATCCTTTTAAACACCTTTTAATAGACATTGTCTTATCCTTTGTCATTTAAAGCGTTCA
>Ga0233344_1000014_pt1 | contig 40791 bp, 37 predicted proteins | sample GEONDECOMP281_FD_180697 | JGI IMG/M metagenome (GOLD analysis project Ga0233344, IMG submission 180697) | Leaf litter microbial communities from Shasta-Trinity National Forest, California, United States - GEON-DECOMP-281 | ecosystem: Environmental > Terrestrial > Plant litter > Unclassified...
TTTTCCGTCCCGGAGAATACTACAAAACGCAGCAGGTCTGTTTTACCATGATAGGCTCCTGATAAGAAATAAGATTTAAGCAGGGAAGCTCCGCGGTCTACATAACCATCAGATTGTATCCTTGATAACCGTCCGTCAAAACTGAACATATTATCAATCAGCCCTGTTCCTAATTTAATGGTATTCTTTAGCGTATTAAAAGATCCAAAAGTATTATTCACTTCTGCATATGGAGTAAGCTCCGGCGCGGCGGTCTGTATGTTTAAGCTACCGCCAAAAGCACCTGCACCATTGGTAGAAGTACCCACACCGCGCTGTATCTGGATGCTCTCTACAGAAGAAGCAAAATCCGGCATGTCTACCCAGAAAGAACCCTGACTTTCTGAATCATTCACAGGGACACCATTAACGGTTACATTTACCCGTGTAGCATCACTTCCCCTCACCCGGATACCCGTATAACCTACGCCCGCTCCGGCATCTGAGGTGACTACCACTCCGGGAGTATTATTAATGATAAAAGGAAGATCCTGTCCAAAATTATTGGCTTCAATTTCAGATTTACTGATGTTTTTGTAGGTAGTGCCAGATTTTTCGGTCGCCCGTGTGGCCATTACTACCACTTCATCGGCAAGGAATCCCGAAGATACCAACGTAAAATCTATTGTCTGATTTTCGGTGATATCAATTGTTTTTTGCTGGGTTTCATAACCTACATAACTTACGGTAAGGGTATATTGACCTGCTTTAATATCTTTCAGCTGATATTTGCCATGTGCATCTGCAATACTGCCTTTACCTGCACCTTTTAGTATAATGCTGGCTCCTGGCAAAAGTGTCTGATTTGTTCCTTCAGTCACCGATCCCGAGATGCTAAATTGTGCTTTGGTTAACAAAGGCAGCAGCAATACAGTGATTGCTAAGAGTACTAATTTTTTCAATGTTTGTAACGTTTTTTAGTAAAACCTGCTGTAAGTAGGGGTACTTACAGTATAGTTAAACTCCATAACTCCAATCCCTCCGCCGGCATTACCCGGATCAGGTGCATATTAGATCAGCAGGATTTTAACCTCCGCTCTCTAATAATGGGTATGATCTCAGCCTGTCTTTGTGTTTTTTTACAAAACAAGGCACCCCTTTTGATATCGGCAAATGTATAAATTATTTTATTAAAAGCAATTGTTATGATCTCCTATGCTGTTATTGTGGCGTAAGAAAGACATCTATCGCCGTAATTGCATTTTGCAGCCTGTTTTCAATACCGTCAATTACTACATAGTTAGCTCCCAGATTTTTTAGTTCCTTATGCCAGATGGTCATGAAATGCTCCCGCATATGAGGAAAATCGCGCAGCGGGTCGGCCTCCCAGGGAAGATCAATATCCAGCAGTAAATACAGGTCGTACGTTCTTTCCGGTAAAGCATCCAATACGATCTGCGGTGTTTCGCCCAGCATTTCATCACTCCAGATCTTCACGGTTAAAAAAGTAGTATCGCAAAAAATAAGATCCTGTTCTGCCATAGCGAGCACAGATTCTTCCAGGGCAACCTGTCCGTGAAACATATTAATTTCATCCTGCATCGTACAGGGACCGGTTAGTGCGGCACAATAATAACGCGCAAATTCTGCTACCCAAAGGGTATGATAATGTTTAGCCAGCAACTTGGTCAGCGTAGATTTACCCGTGCTCTCCGGCCCTACTATAGCTATCTTTTTGATCATCTTTTTCTTCAATATAGATTTTTTTCCAGTCGCTATAGCCTACCCAGGCGATGTAAACATATAGTGCATACATAATAGCTGTAGCGTAAAGGCCTTTAGAGATATAAACGCCTACATAGATTACATCAACAAAGATCCAGATCAGCCAGTTATGCAATACTTTCCTTGCCAAAAAGAGCTGTGCAATTAAGCTGCAGGCAGTGCAGAAACTATCAATAAAAGGAAATGCAGCATCGGTGTTCTCCCGAAGAATAAAGCCAAGAATGGCCGTAAAAACGATTACGCCGGCAATAGACAAGACTATTTCCTTTTTAGTGATCATGGCTACCGGTGTTTCAGCTTCCTTATTGTTCTTATTTTTAGTCCAGAAATACCAGCCATAGGCACACATTGCCAAAAAATAGAATTGGAGGCCCATATCAGCATATAACTTACTCTCATAAAAAATGAAAATATAGATGAGCACGCTGATCAGGGCGATAGGCCAGTTAAAGATGTTATTCTTTGCCGCCAGCCATACGCATAATATGCCGGTGAATACACCACACCATTCCAGCCATCCGGTTTGGGTAAAAAAAGTTAGAATACTCTCCCTGATCACGTCAATAAATGATACCATGTGCCAAATATAAAAAATCCGGTAGGGATGAACGTCCCTACCGGATAATAAACCAAACAAACTATTTATGAAGAATACCCTCGATACAATAAATTGCAGAGGATGCTTTTATTTGTTTTTAGGTGCAGCACTGAAACCCAATGATGCTTTAACACTTACATCTGTATCCAGACTGTCTCTCAATACATATTCCATACGTACCTTAATTACGTTACCTTTCACGTACTTGTCTAGAAAACGCGAATTATCAATATCTAGTACCAGATCAGAACCAATATGTTCAGAAATATCGTTTCGTGACGCTACCATGACTTCACCGCTATTTCCACTCGAAAGGAATATTTTTACCGACTTAAACATACCCATGCTTTTGTCTCTTGGGTTAGTGGTGATCAGCCTTGCTGATGCCATCCTAATCTCTTTGATATATTTATTGCCGTTTACATTACCTACAGATTCATCAAAGCTTCCTGCAATACTGGAGGCAGATATCACTTTGTCTTTTGCTGCTGATGCAGGAATAACCAGGTTAGTAGTATAAGGAAAGCTTGATTTAATGATAGATTGAACAGTTCCGCATCCGCTAAATAATACAGTGGCAGCTGCAAAAACTGTGAATAATAATTTTTTCATGAGAATACCTATTATTTTAATGTTGATATGATTAACAATAACGCACAAAACAGGGGTGAATTGCGCGCTGTAAAAATAACGACTTTGGGCTTAAATAAACAGGGTTTTAAAAGAGAATTGTATAATCTTTCCATTTTTAAAAAAATCTGAACTTATGTCGCCTAAAACTGTATCTTTGCATCCCGACAGAACAGTCGGGATTCTTCGCTATAGCACAGAAAATCTCGCTGGCTATCAGGTCTTAAAAGACCAGCATTTTTAACTTAATATACTTTAGACTTTTTAAAGCCTTATGCCTAAAGACACCTCCATACGTTCGGTATTGATCATTGGATCCGGACCTATTATCATTGGCCAAGCCTGTGAGTTTGATTACGCAGGATCCCAAGCTGCATTATCCTTAAAAGAAGAAGGAATTGAAGTTTCTATTATAAACTCCAATCCGGCAACAATTATGACTGATAAGGTAATTGCAGACCATGTTTACCTCAGACCATTAACAGTCGATTCCATTGAGCAAATTTTAATAGAAAGAAAGATTGATGCAGTATTACCTACCATGGGTGGTCAGACAGCTTTAAACCTATGTATTGAAGCAGAAGAACGTGGCATTTGGGAGAAATACGGTGTCAGGATCATCGGTGTTGATACAGCTGCAATTGAAAAAACTGAAAACAGGGAAGCTTTCCGCCAATTAATGGTTGATATAGGTGTCGGTGTTGCGCCTTCAAAGATCGCTAATTCCTTCTTAGAAGGTAAAGAAGCGGCACAAGAGATCGGATATCCACTAGTTATCCGTCCTTCTTATACATTAGGTGGATCAGGCGGTGGTTTCGTACATAAAAAAGAAGAATTTGATGCTGCCCTGAAACGTGGTTTAGAAGCCTCTCCAACACATGAAGTATTGGTAGAAAAAGCTGTTTTAGGCTGGAAAGAATATGAATTGGAGTTATTAAGAGATAGCAATGATAATGTAATTATCATTTGCTCTATCGAAAACTTTGATCCAATGGGTATCCACACAGGAGATTCAATCACAGTTGCTCCGGCAATGACCTTATCTGACAGATGTTATCAGGATATGCGTAACCAGGCGATCAAAATGATGAGAGCCATTGGTAACTTCGCAGGCGGATGTAACGTACAGTTCTCTGTTAATCCTGACAATGACGATATCATAGCTATCGAGATTAACCCAAGGGTTTCACGTTCATCGGCATTAGCAAGTAAAGCGACTGGTTATCCAATCGCTAAAATAGCTGCTAAACTGGCTATCGGTTATAACCTTGATGAAGTTGAAAATCAAATCACCAAAACTACCTCTGCTTACTTTGAGCCTACGTTAGACTATGTAATTGTTAAAGTACCAAGATGGAACTTTGATAAATTTAAAGGTGCTAACATGGAGCTTGGCCTGCAGATGAAATCTGTTGGAGAAGTAATGGCAATTGGCCGTACTTTCATAGAAGCCCTTCAAAAAGCTTGTCAGAGTTTAGAGATTGGCCGTGCAGGTTTAGGTGCCGATGGTAAACATGTTCGTAATATCGAAGATATTATGCACGGACTGGAGCACCCAAGCTGGAACCGTTTGTTCCTGATCAAGGATGCAATGACGATGGGCGTTCCCTTGGAATCTATCCGTAAAGTAACCAGAATTGACAAATGGTTCTTATCACAGATCCAGGAACTGGTTCACCTTGAAATTGAATTAAAACGTTACTCTTTAAACAATATACCAAAAGATTTCTTCTTCAACCTGAAACAAAAAGGGTTCTCAGATATCCAGATCGCTTACCTGCTGGGTAATGTAACGGAAGATGAGGTTTATGACCGTAGAAAATCGCTGGGCATCAGACGCGTATATAAAATGGTAGATACCTGTGCTGCTGAGTTTGCTGCACAAACACCATACTATTATTCTACTTTCGAAGACGAGAACGAATCTATACCTTCAGATAAAAAGAAAGTGATCGTATTGGGATCGGGTCCTAACCGTATCGGTCAGGGAATAGAATTCGATTATTCTTGTGTACATGGATTGTTAGCGGCAAAAGAAACTGGATTTGAAGCGATCATGATCAACTGTAACCCTGAAACGGTTTCTACAGATTTCAATATGGCAGATAAGTTATACTTTGAGCCAGTATTCTGGGAGCATGTACGTGAGATCATTGAGCTGGAAAACCCGGTAGGAGTAATTGTACAGCTAGGTGGTCAGACTGCCCTGAAGATGGCAGAAAAGCTGGATGCCATGGGTGTGAAGATCATCGGTACTTCTTATAATGATATGGACGTAGCAGAAGATCGCGGACGTTTCTCAGACTTGTTAAAGGAATTGAATATTCCTTATCCTAAATACGGTGTTGCAGAGAATGCTGAAGAAGCAATTGTTGTAGCCAATGAAGTAGGCTACCCGGTACTCGTTCGCCCTAGTTATGTATTAGGGGGACAAGGAATGAGTATTGTAATCAATGATGAAGACCTGGAAAAAGCTGTAGTGAAGTTATTGGGTGATTTGCCTGGAAACAGGGTACTGATTGACCATTTCTTAGACAGGGCAGAAGAAACAGAATCTGATTCGATCTCTGATGGCGATGATGTTCATATTGTAGGGTTAATGGAGCACATAGAGCCTGCTGGTATTCACTCCGGAGATTCATTTGCAGTATTACCTCCTTTCAGCCTTTCTGAAAAGGTGATGAACGATATGGAGACTTACTCTAAGAAGATTGCCAGAGCATTAAATGTAATCGGCTTGTTAAACATTCAGTTTGCTGTTAAAAATGAGAAGGTATATGTGATTGAAGCCAACCCAAGGGCTTCCAGGACAGTTCCTTTCATTGCTAAGGCTTATGATGTTCCTTATATCAATATTGCCGCTAAAATCATGTTAGGGGTTAATAAATTGAAAGATTTCACTATCGAGCGTAAGCTGAAAGGATATGCGATTAAAGAACCTGTTTTCTCTTATGATAAGTTCCCTGAAGTACCTAAAGAATTAGGTCCGGAGATGAAATCTACAGGAGAGTCTATCCGTTTCATTAAAGATCTGGAAGATCCTTACTTCTTAAAGTTATACAAAGACAAATCAATGTATCTGTCTAAATAATATACAAATTTCAATGGAAGGCCCGCATTAGCGGGCCTTTTTCGTTTTACCGGGATTTTCTTCTGCTGATTACAAAAACTTTATGGTGCACCAATTTGGGAAAATGGCCTTTCAATATGAAATTATAGCCATAACATGTTTTAACAGGTATTCCAAAATGGAAAAGAACCCTTTCATTTTGGTAGGGTGTGAAATAAATATTGGAGTTTTATAAAATTTTATGCATTGAATATAAGGTAGTTAAATATGTTTTTGCTTTGTGGCATCGCTATTGGTTCTATGACAGCGAAAATCGAATGGCTCTTATTTTAACATATATTAAGATTGGTGATTCTTCCTTTTATTAAACAATAGCTGCTAAAATTCAATCATGAATATCAATCTTAAAAAACTATCTGCTGCTGGCATGTTAGTTACACTGGGTATTATCTTTGGTGATATAGGAACATCACCGCTTTACACCTTTCAGGTCTTGCTAAAAGAAGGCGGACAAGTTAACCAGGCACTGGTACTCGGTGCAATCTCCTGTGTCTTCTGGACATTAACTCTTCAAACAACCTTTAAATACATTTTTATTACCCTGCAGGCAGATAATAAAGGAGAGGGTGGTATCTTTTCTCTTTATGCACTGGTAAAAAGATATGGGAAATGGCTGGCTATTCCGGCAATTATAGGAGCAGGAACCTTACTCGCCGATGGTATTATCACCCCGCCGATTTCTGTTACCTCTGCTATAGAAGGATTAAGCCTTGTGCCGGCTTTATCTCATATCATTGTGCCGGGGAATGAACTGATCCTGATCATCGTGATCACGATCATTGTACTTTTATTCTTTTTCCAGCAATTTGGAACTAAAGTTATTGGAGCCTCTTTCGGCCCAATTATGCTGTGCTGGTTTGTGATGATCGGGATATTAGGATGTATTCAGGTAATTCATTATCCCGTGATATTTAAAGCCCTAAGCCCTTATTATGGTATTAAATTATTGGTAGAACATCCAAATGGATTCTGGTTACTTGGTGCGGTTTTCTTATGTACCACAGGGGCTGAGGCATTATATTCTGATCTTGGACATTGCGGACGTAAAAACATACAAGTAAGCTGGATTTTTGTTAAAACAACATTGGTACTCAACTACCTGGGGCAGGGAGCATGGGTTTTAATGCAGGATCCTCATAAAGATTTTACAGGAATAAATCCATTTTTTCAGATCGTTCCCCATTTATACCTGATTCCTGTAGTGATCATTGCAACAATGGCTACAATTATAGCGAGCCAGGCCTTAATATCCGGTTCCTTTACCCTGATCAGTGAAGCGGTGAGTATGAATTTCTGGCCTAAAATCACCATAAAATACCCTACCAACGTTCGTGGTCAGATTTATATTCCCAGTATCAATTGGTTATTATGTATAGGCTGTATTGCAGTATCACTTTATTTTAGAACATCAGAAAATATGACGGCCGCCTATGGGTTTTCCATTACAATAGCCATGCTGATGACCACCATTCTGATGTTTTATTTTATGCGGTATGTAAAACACTGGCCCCTTTGGCTGGTAGTAATTATCGTATGCATCTTTGGTATGGTAGAACTTTCATTTTTTGTGGCAAACTCTGTAAAAATTGTAAAACGCTTGTTCTTCCTTGTATTTGAAGTAGGATTGATCTTCACTATGTTTGTTTGGTTCAGGGCCCGTAAGATCACTAACCGATTCTTAACTTTTGTAGATTTGAAAGAACAGATCCCTATGCTGAATGCATTGAGCCAGGACCAGTCTATTGCAAAATACTGCACTCATTTAATTTACCTCACCAAAGCCAATAACAGTAAACAAATAGAGCAAAAGATCCTTTATTCTATTTTTAGCCGTAACCCTAAAAAGGCAGACGTGTATTGGTTTGTCCATATCGAGCGGACAGATGAACCTTACACGATGGAGTATACGGTGGAACATCTTGATGATGATAAAATCATCAGGGTAGAATTCCGCTTAGGATTCCGTATCCACCCAAGGATAAATGTTTTGTTCAGGAAAGTAGTGCAGGACATGGTGGCAAATAATGAAATTGATATTACCAGTAAATACGATTCACTGAATAAATTTAACCTGGCTGCAGACTTCCGGTTTGTGATCATGGAAAAATTCCTTTCTTATGAGAACGAATTCAGTCTCAAAGACGGTTTTATTCTAAGGAGTTACTTTACCATCAAAAAACTCGCTCAGTCAGACACCAAAGCTTTTGGTTTAGATACCAGTGAAACGGTGTTGGAGAAAATCCCACTGGTAGTTTATCCCGTTGCAAATATTCATTTGAAACGTATTGCTGCGCCGCAAGCTTAATAAATACATCTTCAATTTTACTGACACCACCTATAAATTCAAGGTGTTTTCAATAAATTATCATTAAACAGTGAAATAGTGAGAAATTCTTATAGATCTTTAAAAATATAACGACAAAATACAGTTAAAGAAAAGTCAAGATTAAGCGGCTTTTTATGGCCGCAAATATTCTTGTTTTTTCTTTTGTGATCAACCATCCAAAAATTCTTTCTAAATTATTAGATCTATATGTGGTATAATTTAATGGTGAAATTTTTATTTAATTGCGTATTTCTTTCTAATTATTAAGCAGTAATACTTTTCAGCAAATTCAACCAAATTCGTTTAAAGACCGAATAGTTGTCTGTTACAATTTCTGCATCTGCAAACATACCGTGTTTTAAAATTATTGCAGAATCTGCAGAATTTCTAAAGATCTTAACTCTTGAAAAATAGGCGTTATTTTGTGTTGGAAATGGAGAAATTTTAGTAATTTCTCCAATTAAAAAGCCATATTCATGATAGGGAAAACTTTTTAATTTGATATGCACGCGCTGACCTTTCTTCACTTTACCGATATTTTCCTGGGCAACTTGCATACTGCCAAAGAAGGTTAGTTCTTTTTGGTATACATAAAAAATATTGGTATTAATCTCGGCATATTGACCTTCTTCAATCAAACCCGAATAGGAAATTGTTCCGGAGACAGGCGCAATTAAAACATACAGTTTTTTCCAATCCTCTATCTGATTGATTAATTTTTTCACTAAAATCACAAGCTCCAATTTCTCCTTTTTATTCCGACCCAGCGGTTCCTGAAACGCCGGAATATGAATATAATTTTCATAAAGAATATAAAACGTATGGTAAGATGACTGTAACTGCCCAAGATTAGAAGAATTTGGCATGTTTATTTTAGGCAAATCTTTATCGTTCTGGATTAATTCATAAAGCTTATTTAAAATAGATAAAGCTGTATAATGGTCAGTATTACTTTCAATATAAGAAATTGATTCATCCTTCCTCACATTTGCGCCATCGCTTTTCGAGATTTTGACAATAACACCCGGACTAACATTCGTCACTGTTTTCGGCAGAATAGTTGCAGTGATCGTTAATTTTGCATTTACTATATCTGGATATCTAATAATAAAAGAGATAGCCAGAATAAGTACTAAAGAGAGAAAGACAAAACCTATTCCTCTCTTTAGTAACCAGGATGGCGGCGTAGTAATAATATCTTCCAGGTCCTCACAATGAATGCTTTCGTAATTTTCATTTTTTTTCTCCATGACATTTAAATCAAGTTACTTTTAACTACCCAGTTCTAATTGATTTTTCACTAGGGTAAAATAACTGCCTCTTTTTTCCGTAAGTTCCTCGTGAGTCCCCTGCTCTACAACTTTCCCTTTTTCTAATACGATTATATTATCGGCATTACATACTGTGCTTAGCCGATGAGCCACTATTATTACCGTCCTATTTTTTAAAAACAAGTCCAGATTATCGATTATTATACGCTCGTTAATGGCATCTAAAGAATTCGTTGCTTCGTCAAGGAAAATAAAATGTGGGTTTTTGTAGATCGCACGGGCTATTAATAATCTTTGTTTCTGCCCTTGGCTAATGCCCTTGCCTGCAGCACCAATTTTTGTATGAAGACCAAAAGGCTGTTCTTCAATAAAATCTTCCAAATTTGCAATTCTTATTGCTTCATTAACTTTTTCCCTGTCTGGAAACTCTTGCCCAACCGCTATATTATTTTCAATAGTATCAGAAAAAATGAAGCCCTCTTGCATCACTATACCGCATGATTCTCTCCAAAGATTAAACCCTATCTGTTCAAGATTTTTACCCCCAATGATGATCTCTCCTTTATCTAATTTATAATACCGCATCAATAACTTCAAAAGTGTTGTTTTACCACTTCCACTCATTCCTACAATGGCTGTTGTTTTACCCTGTGAAAAAGTTAAATTCAAATCTTCAAAAACGGGCTCATTACCAGCTCCAAAATAGGTAAAGCTCAAATTTCTAATATCGATTGTTTTATGATCTGATAATTCGTGGTCGTAATCTTTTTCTACAGACTCCTCTTCTTCTGTATCGTAAATTTCGTTAATCCTTTCCAGGCTGATTTTTGCACTTTGATAGGATTGCATAAAGCCAAGTAATTGCTGAAAGGGCCCACCAACCATTCCAATCATTTCATCATGACGTTCAACGCATTTGCCACAATACCATAAATTCCATAATATAGCACATGTCTGCACACCAGGACTGTATACCTACAGTTTTAACCCTGCGCTGCCTTGTTTCAGGATATTCGTATTCCCACTTTTTCCTATTAAAGGATTCAAGTACATCACTAATGAGTTCGCAATCCCCTTCTAGCTTATCCCAAAATCCATAATCCACCTTTTTCAGGATATTCTGTGCTCCTCCTACATGAGCATCGTTCTTCTCGATATCATTTACACTTATGCCAACAACCTTAGCCATATCCTCCAGCAATTTTTCAGACCCACTGCTTTTGATATAATTGGTATCAAGATAATTTCGGGTATCTGAAACGTAACACCTATCATCATCATATAAATTAGGTATTTCAGGAATTCTGCTTAAAAGAATATCTGAATCATGGTAAAAAATAACCGCGTCAGATAACTCTGGGTACAGTTTAAAATGCTGCTTTATTATATTTGGACGTACTGATGGGGAATACTTCTTTTTAAGACGGGTATCTGGATAACAATAAATTAAAGCCAATTCATTATTATTTGCTATAAACTCGTTTACTAAAGGATTTAATCCAGCGATGGGGTTCATAGCAAACAAAACATGAATTTGTTCTTTTCTTATTCCTAAAGAATGAAAATTTCTTAACTGCAATTCTAATTGCCATGTAAAATATACATCATCGGGTTGGGCAGAGAGATACATCATAATGGATATAAAAAGTATTTTATGAAAGAATTAAAAGGCTTTTCTACATTTAAAATTTAAATCTTGTTGAAACCATAAACCTCCTTGATCTCAATTGAAAATAACTCTGAACCACTGAATATTCATTGTTGTATTGCTGAAAATAAAGGTTATTATTTAACAAATTGAAGAGGCTAAATTCAATGTCAGTTTTTAGCTTTGGTATAGTCCAACGGTATTCCAAATCTATAAACAACTGATTTTCCTGACCTTTACTATTGGTTATATAATACGTATTAGTTACAGATATACTGTGGTTCTTTACCGGATAGAAGCTAAAATCTATGGTATGGTTATTTGTCAGTATGCTATTTTCATATTGTCCTTTTAGCTTACTTATTGATCTGTTAAAATTGGTGCTATACCTTAAACTTAAGTACTCCAAAGCGCTATTATTTAAATCAAGTCCCGCTCCGTATAAATATGCGTACTGTTTGGTGAATAAATTATTTAACAAATAATCAGATTTCGAGAAAAGAAGATTGGCATTGATCTTTAGTACCGTTTTTAGATTCTGAAAATAAGTACTGGCCCTCCCAATAACAGAATGAGCATCCTGTCTGCTGGGTCTATTATCTAACTCTACCGTACTTAGTCCATTCGTATCCAGCGTAGTTCTGTATATATAGTCTCTCTCTCCATGAGTATAGTTATAGGATAACGTAGCAAAGCTTGCCTCGACAGTATTTTTATAACTGACAGAGATACCAGATCCAAAATTTTTACTTTCCAGGAGTCTTCCATTGTATTTCTGGATATCTCGGTAAGAACTTAGAATATAGGCGCTATTAAAATTTGACAGCCCGCCAAATTGATTTGAATAGGATCCATTTACATCCAAATCTGTCTTAGCCGTTAATTCATATTTGACTGATAAACTAGGATTAAACGAGTTTCTTGTCTCGTTATTTAATTGGAGATCATTGAACTGCTTAACGCGAAAGACATTAAAACTATAGGGTGTTGAAATGTTAAACTTCCATTTATTTAGCACATAATTCGTTATTAGTTTAAAATACAATATGGTTTGAGTGGTATTTAAATCATTTACAAAATCGTCACCCAACTGTTGTTTCTTACCATTCACATCGGTTATGATTTGAGTGTTTAATTGATTATCCAGATAATTCAATCCTATTTCCGGGCTAAAAACAAGCTTTTTAAACGCACGGGTAAAACTAATGCTATTTTCATTTTTAAAGTTTCGGGACTGAACTTGCTGAGTTAACGAATTAAAGTGATTACCTGCATTAAAAATGTTTTCAAAACTACCAGGAGATAGGTAAAGAGTTTGTGGCGTTGTTCCATATTCAATCAGAGAATTAATACTTAATAGCTGTTTTCCTATGAACCGTGCTATAGAAAATTTGTTTAAAATGTTAAAATCGTCAAAATTATTATTTTGTATGATCGGCTGATCCTGGTCTAATAATAAATTACCTCTATCCGCATTCCATTTTCTGTGAACTTTGAAATTATCATTCAGGTAGATATTATTTTCATTTTTATTGATAATTACTCCAGCATCCAGGTCATTCGTACGGTAGCTATTATCAATTGTTTCAGTATAATTTACGGTTTTATCAGGAGTAAATATCGACGTAGAGGTATACCCTTCTCTTTTGTTTAAATTGTTATAATAAGATATATTTCCTTTGATTTCCAACCCATTATTTAACTTCTTCAATACATTAGAGTTATATAAGAAAATGCGGTTATCAAGCCATTTTTTCTGATCAAACGCTGGACTGGATACATCTGCCAATCCAAAATATGAACGTCCTTCAGTCTTTATTGGCTCTGATAAATCCAATCCAAAAGATCCACTGTTCATAGACATAGAGCCTAATTGTAAGGCAACATCATTGCCATTATTATTGGTTTGAAATGAGTTAAGCGTTTGGAAGTTTTTATTAAACGTCATTGGAGTGAGATTAACATCCCACAACACTGGTTCATATCCTACGCCTACTTTGCCTGTACCAGTTGTTGTGAATTTTTTGAGTTGAATATTTAATGAAGCCCTGTCTGATGGTACTAAAGAGTTTAATATTTTTATGGGTTGATCGTTTTCTACGATTTGTATATTTTTAACTGCCTCTGCAGGTAGATTATTATTAATCAACCCATATTTTCCCCCCATTAGATCCAAATTATTAACCATGTATTTTTGTATCGGCTTTCCTTGATATAAAATCATATTACCTTGCATTTCAACACCAGGCAATTTCTTAACAATGTCTGCAATTACGCGGTCCTGCTTTGAGGTAAACTCACTTACATTGTAATTTACAGTATCACCGGTTCTATAAACTGGTACTGAAGCAACCTTAATTTCCTTTAATGTTTTTGTATTGTCTTCAAGTTTGAAGGTATATTTTGAGCTCTTATTGGCAATTCTTATTGTCTTCTTTAAATAGGCCAGGTGCATAAATGTAAGATCTAAACTATCTAAACCCGATACTGGAACATTTAATTGAAATTCACCGCTTTCATTGCTAATTACATACCCTAAAATAACCAACCCGCCAATAGCTTTGTAAGTTATACTCACGCTTGGTACTCCCTGAGAGGCTTTATCCTGAATGTTTCCAGAAATAACAGATTGAGCAACTACAGGTTTAATAAAATAAAATAGCAGTACTGACAATAGCCAAAAACGCATATTTTATGGTTTATAGAGTTCTATCCAATTATTGTTCTTCAATGCATTCACTTTCTGGTTTTTCTGCATCATATCCCTATCTTGGGGGCTAGAAAAACCAATAATTAGTCCTGACGCCTCGTTCATTTGTAGCATATTATCGATATAATTCCTTTTTTGCTTAAAAAATGCTTTTTTCTCCATGTATAACGGAAACAATCTTTTGTCAAAATTGATTATAGCTTCTTTTTGTACTTTATTCAGGCTTAGCATAGAAAAATTCCAAAACTTTCGCTGATCAGAAATTTGAATAACCAACCCCGGCAAACCAGCAAATTTATAAGGCCCGTCTGCGATTGGTATTTGAGTTGCGAACCAGGCTATCCATTTCCTATTTCCAAAGTTTAACTCTGCTTGTTGACACTGTAAACCACTTATATTTAAGGTGTCATTTTTAATCACCCAATGTAAATTGTCTATATTTTCTGTATAATAAGCTGAACTTTTTACGTTCCCCGGAACGTCAAATGTTAAAATCCTGTTCTTAAATTTTTCTTTAACTATTTTATAAGTTATAGTAGAATAATTTCCCATCACAAAGTCTGCGGAAGGACCAAGCGTATTTCCCTTACTGATCTCGCTATACATAGCAGAATCAAGTTTCCCGGCTTTTATTGATCTGAATAATGAAATAGAATCATTTGTCAGTAATTCTAGAAACTCTTTCTTCGTACTATTGATATTATTACTATCTGTTTGATAGGTCATCTGGTAGATGACCTGATAATCAAATTTATATTGTTTCTTTTGCTGGGAAAAGGTAAAAAGTGATACCATTAAAAATGGCAAAGTGGTTATTATTTTCATCAATTTTTTTCAATTACATCTCGCTAAATGTGAGGTTCTTATATAAGAATTCACTTATTTTAATAATAGAAAATTTCCTCCTTCTATTAAACGTATACTACAAGCGTTTAATTGAGCTTCCAACTAAACGCTTGTAGTATAACTTAAGGAGGAGTAGGTACACTATTGGCGCACGTTTGTTCACATATTGCTAGTACTTGTGCACTTGTTGATCCTGTACAATCAATAATAGAATAAAGCCCATTTGCACACGTACATTTAAATGAGCAGGGTTTAGTAGTTGTAGCAGGTGCTGTAGTAGTAACGCCGCCGTTACTAATCATTCCACCAATTACATTTTTTAACTGTTCTCGAGATAGTGGTTCCATTTCAGTTTGAACAAGATCTTGTAAACTAATTTTTTTCATCATACTGTTTCTTAGATAAAATGATCATTTCCGCCAGACCATATCAGCGAGCGATTTAAGGCATAGCCAAGCCTTTTTTTTAAAATATCCGCTTTGTTTGTATTTATAGGAAATACTTTATTTCATTTATAGTATAATTTTCAGGTAGGAGGTAACCATCAAAGTAAATTGTTGGTGTTGCGCTAACTCCCATTTCATGGCACCAGTTAGACATTATTTTGATTTTATTGTCCTGTAGATTTATTGTTTCATTCACAGGATAGTTATTAGCAAAATTTTGGTAATCTTTGTTTGGGTTTAAATACCAATCGTCAAGAGCTTTCTTCATCACCTTTTGATCACCAATTTCATGAATGGCCATTAGGTGTCTTACGGGATGTCGCCTGATATCTCTATCATCAACCGTAGCGGTGAAAATGATACGTAATTTCACATTATAATGCTGTTTCAAAATATAATCAAGCTCGGAGTGAGCCTTTGAACAGGGCTCACAATAAGGATCGGAAACTTTTATTATTTCATGTAGTGCATTTGGGTTTCCAATAACTAACCCTATTCCATTAAAAGGTACTGTTATAGCCTGCTGCCTGGTTAATAATGAATTGAATATTTCAGGATCTGATTTTAATTGCTGCCAATTCAACTGATATACCTTACCCTCCTTCCACTTTTTTATTATTGATAAAAAAGATATTGCAGCTGCAAGAACAAGCGCAAAAAAAGTAAGCTGGGAAAACACAGGATAAATCAGGTCATGATTGACACTATTATCTGTAGTGTATAGATAATGAACACCCAGAAGCAGTTGAAAAAATAATATTGCCTGGGTACCTAAGCATAAAATACACCATTTTTTGACTACTTTCCACTGATAAATTACAGAATAAAGAATGTATGGTGAAACCAGTATAGACAATATTGACCAAACAGTTAAATAGTAAATATTAAATGGACCAAATAGTACAATCGATAAAATATTGGTAAAAAAATAGGTAAAGCCAATAACAGACCAGCTTATCCCAAATATCTTAGATCCTTCTGCTTTCAATACGGCATTACAATCCATTTGCTGGCTGCCGGAACAGATTTCCTTTAAAACAGGATTATGACTATCAATGTCATACCAAATCAGCAGCGCTGATATTATTGTTCCTGTCATATTGAAAACAAGTAATGAGGAGCTGTGCCATACGCTGGAAAAATCAAAATACCGAAAAGCATATATTAATGAAAACAGAACTGGTGCAAAAATTATTACCGGGAGTAGTTCTTTTGAAATTCTATTTATACGGTCAATTTTTTTTCTTTTTTTATAATCCTTTTCGCCAGCAAATTCACTTTTTTCAGCTAGTAATATGGTTCCGGTAGACCACTCTATAAAAATCTTAAGCGCCACAATTTCCCATGATAACTTGACTGGATTATAAAATGTAACTAAATCATTATCTATGCTTTTTATTAAGGTAAAACTAGAAGTCGCCCAACCTTTTTTTTGTATAGGACATATAAAAGGTGTTTCAAAGTCTGAAAGACTGTATTGTACTGTTTTAACAGCTATCGTTTTTACTCCGAAGGTTGCAAACACATCTTTAACACATAAAAGACTTGGGAAATCGGAATGATTTTCAAGGCCTTCCCTCAATGAATAATCGGTAACCAAAACCCCTAATAATTTGAGGAATATTTTGCTAATGGCAAAAGGATTATCATTATTATGTTTTAGTTTGTCTATAAAATCCATAATTGTTAATTCTTTCGCTAAATAACAAATAATAATTAAATTAAATATTACTATTATGAAAATAAAAAACCTTAAGTCTATGTAAAGTGCTGTTAAGTGAATAATTTGTTGAATAAAATATAAAAATAAAATTTTAAATGTGTGGTTTGTAATTGTATTATAATAATTTTATGTTTTCTTAAGGGTAATTAAAAAAGAAATCTTTATAAAAATATTAATATATCATATAATATTATGGTAATAGTTAATTAAACATTTCAATGATAACTAATATGAAAAAATCTTTAAAAGTTACCGCGATAATGGCAACATTCGGCCGGCATCGATGTTCAGAAAGGAGCCTATCTCTATTTCTGGATCAGGATTATAACAACAAACATTTATTATGTTATCAGAATTCTCAAATCCAACAAGTTTTGGATTCTTGTATTGACACATTGATAGTTACTTTAATAAACAATCATATAGACAATCAGACCAATCTACCTTATACCAGTCTTGGCGCTATATACAATGACGCAATAAAATACATTCCAGCAGATTCAGATATAATTACTTTTTGGGATGACGATGACTTGTTCTTAGAAGATCATCTTAGCGAGGGAGCATTGGGACTAACTAGAGGGGAAAATTAGCATATAAACCAGCCTTTTCTTATTTCAGAAGCCATAATGGGCTTGAGATTGCTCAAAATGTCTTCGAGCCGTCAATTTTTGTAAAAGCAAACTATATTAAACAGTTGTGCTTTTCAACAACCACCACACATCAGCATCTTCAATGGCTTGACCCTCTCATCGAGAATGACTCAATATTTGTCGACAGCGAGGGTAAATCAACATTAATTTATAATTGGGGAGATTCATTTGAAACTTATAAAACTAGTGGCCATGTCCTAAACCCTAATCATTTTGATGAGTACAGAGTAAATTCTCAAGACCACGGAGATTTGATTATTTCGAGAGTCAATATTCAAGAAAATCTTTAAAATTTACAATCAATAGCGATCACACACTTAATATTACATCTTCATTTGATAAAAAGCATTTTTAAAATAATTTAACAAATGCTTTAATAGTTGGTGTGATTGTTCAAGATCAAGTTGGTAACATATCTGTGTTCTATCTTGTCAAATTTCAGTTGAAAGGCTTGGAAAGGAATTTTCTACAGTTGCTTTTGGCTAAGCCCATTTAAGCAACTGTAGGCTTAACTCTTGTTGGAAGCATGGTCGTATGAATCTCAAACGGTGTTCTTCTCCTATAGACATAAGGTTTTCAAACAATGAAAAAGGCATTGGTCTTCCGGTTTACCTCTCATTATGCAAACAAAGTAATACAAGATGTATTTGCACTACTATCCAAATAGTAGTGCAAATACATCTTCAATCTTACTGACACCAGTAATTTCTATGTTAAACTTATCTGTTACCAGCCCTTTAAGGTTATAATTGGAAACAAATATCCTTTCAAAGCCCAGTTTGTCTGCTTCTGATATCCGCTGCTCAATCCTGTTCACTGCCCTTATTTCTCCTGATAAACCTACTTCCGCTGCAAAACAGATCTTGGAAGAAATGAAAATATCTTCGTGTGAAGAGATAATAGCGGCAAGGATAGCCAGGTCAATCGCCGGATCTTCTACCTTAATACCGCCTGCAATATTTAGGAATACATCCCTGGTGCTGAGCTTAAAACCGCAGCGTTTTTCCAGTACGGCCAGCAACATATTCATTCTTCTGGTGTCAAAACCTGTAGCAGAGCGCTGGGGCGTTCCAAAGGCTGCAGCACTCACCAATGCCTGCGTTTCAATTAACATGGGTCTGGCGCCTTCTAAAGTTGCAGAAATGGCAATTCCGCTCAGCTCCTCATCCCTTTGCGACAGTAGAATCTCTGACGGATTGGAAACCTGTCTTAATCCACCGCTGTGCATGGCATAAATTCCTAATTCAGCAGCTGCTCCAAACCTGTTTTTTATGGATCTTAAAATCCGGTAAACATGGTGCCTGTCGCCCTCAAACTGCAACACCGTATCCACCATATGTTCCAGGATCTTGGGGCCTGCAATCGCGCCGTCTTTGGTAATATGGCCAATCAGAAAGACTGGGGTATCTGTTTCCTTTGCAAAGCGCAGCAGCTCTGCCGTACATTCCCTCACCTGGGAAACACTCCCGGGGGTAGATTCTATATGAGCAGAATGCAGGGTTTGTATGGAATCTACAATGATAATATCTGGCTCCAGGATCTCTACCTGTTTAAATATATTCTGAGTAGAAGTTTCTGTGAGGATATAACAATCTGCGGTAGGATGATCAGTGATCCGTTCTGCACGCATTTTTATCTGCTGCTCACTTTCTTCGCCGGAAACATACAGCACTTTCTTGCCGGCAATATTCAAAGCCAGCTGAAGCATCAGGGTAGATTTACCAATTCCGGGTTCTCCACCGATCAAAATCACAGAGCCCGCAACCAGGCCTCCGCCCAATACGCGGTCAAGCTCCAGATCACTGGTAGAGATCTTTTTCTCGGTAGAAGATACGATATCGTTGATCTTATTGGGTTTATTAGATCTTTTAGAAGATCCTGTAGTTTCCCATGCCGGAACTTTAGCGCCTGGCTTCTCGATAATTTCTTCTACAAAAGTATTCCATGAATTGCAGGAAGGGCATTTTCCAAGCCATTTGGCTGATTCATAACCACAACTCTGACAAAAATATGCTGATTTAGTTTTAGCCAATTGATTTAATTTAAAGAGAGTCTAAAGGTACTAATTTAATTAGTAAAGAAGGGTATTACATAACAAAGCCCGACTGCTTTTCGGCAATCAGGCTTTGTTATTATGTTTTGAACACAAGCTCTATAACTTTATTTCTTCATCTTTAGAAGAGATAAAATGGAACTCTGTTAATAAGTAAGACGGAACCGACTTAACTTTAATTTTTTGTCCGAATTTAAAGAACCATTTCCATTGCAGTGAATAAATACCCTGTTTAATGAAGGCTTCAATATACGGATGTACACATAGTGTGATGTTCTTCTCGTTTTGCTCCCTTAAGATGTAATTCATGTTGCTTTCAATATCATCCATTAAGACGATACTTGCTTTAATTTCCCCTGTACCATGGCACATCGGGCAAACTTCGCTCGTTACAATATTCATCTCAGGACGAACGCGCTGGCGTGTAATCTGTACCAGACCGAATTTACTTGGCGGCAGAATAGTGTGTTTAGCACGATCCAGCAGCATCAGTTCCCTCAGGTAGTCAAACAACATTTTACGGTTAACAGGTTTGTGCATATCGATAAAATCGATCACCACAATTCCACCCATATCACGCAATCTAAGCTGACGGGCAATTTCTTTTGCGGCTTCTTTGTTTACCTGCAGGGCATTGTCTTCCTGGTTCTCTTTGTTGGCAGTTCTGTTACCGCTGTTTACATCAACCACGTGAAGTGCTTCAGTATGTTCAACCACCAGGTAAGCTCCGCCGGCAAGATTTACCGTTTTACCGAAACCGTTCTTGATTTGTTTTTCGATCCCGAAATGTTCAAATATCGGTTCTTTATGTTTGTATGGTTTTACGATTTTCTCCATTTCCGGAGAGATCTCGTGCACATAAGAACGAATATCTTCATAGAGACCCAGATCGTTCACATACACATTCGTAAAATCTGAACTTAAGATATCACGGATCAGTGTAGATGTCCGGTCCATTTCTCCCCAAACACGTTTAGAGGGTTCTGCATCAGGCAACTTTTTAATAAAAGTCTCCCATTTAGAAACAGAATCCAATAAATCCTTTTGTAGTTCTTCAACACCTTTACCTTCAGAAACTGTTCTGATGATCACGCCAAAATTTTTAGGTTTAATACTTTCAATAATCTTTTTTAAACGATTACGTTCTGTATTGCTCTTAATTTTTTTGGATATTGAAATTACATTAGAAAACGGGACCAATACAATGTACCGTCCTGCAATAGAAAGATCAGAGCTTAAACGCGGTCCTTTAGTTGAAATAGGCTCTTTAGCTATTTGAACAGGTATAAGCATGTTTTTGGAAACAACCTCAGATATTTTGCCAGCCTTATTGATATCGGCTTCAAGCTTTAAATTGTCTAATAATGTTCCGCTAACAGTGCCATTCCGCTTAATTTTTGTAAGCTTTAATAAAGATTGAACTTGCGGACCAAGATCGAAATAATGCAAAAAAGCATCTTTCTCATAACCCACATCTACAAACGCAGCATTTAGCCCCGGCATTATTTTCTTAATGCGGCCTAAATAGATGTCGCCAACGGCGTAATTTGTATTAATGAGTTCCTTGTGAAGTTCTACAAGCTGTTTATCTTCAATCAAAGCTATGGTTACTCCCGTGGGAGTTGAATCGATAATTAATTCCTTTACCAAAAGCTACACATTTAAAGGGATAAATCCCTTATTAAACACATGGACTGAATATATAAAAAACAGATCAACGAATAACAGATACGAAGAGTAAATCCTGGTATCTGTTATTCGTTGATCATGAAGAAAATTCTATTTTTTCTTATGCCTGTTTTTTCTTAAACGTTTTTTACGTTTGTGGGTGGCCATTTTATGTCTTTTTCTTTTTTTACCGCTTGGCATAATTGTAAGGTTTAAATATTTTTAAAATCTGTTTATTAGTTTTTATTTTTCAACTCGGCTACTTTTTTATCAATAAACGTTGATAATGTTGGGTTGGCCGCTAACTTTTTACTGTTCAGGTAAGCTTCAACAGCTTCCTTGTTTTTACCCAGGTTCTCATAGGCAGTAGCCAGATAAAAATAAGCATCTGGTGAAGGCTGTATAGCGATGATGCTGTTAAACCTTGTAATTGCTTTATCGAACTGTCCAGACTTAATAGCGAAAGTACCTAAGCTCATGTTTGCTTTCAGGTTCTTTGGGTCCTTTTTAACTACATCCAGTAACATAGCAATTCCTGACATTGGAGCACCCATTCCGTTAACAATGGTCACTCCTAATCCAGTTTTAGCTTCAAGGCTGGCAGAATCCAGTGCAACTGCATTGGTATAAGCTACATTTGCTTTTTGCAGTAACACAGGCGACATTAAACTATCCTGTGTATTGTCAAAAGCTTTCATCAGCCTGCCTCCGGCAGCTAACCAGTTAGCCAGGTTTCGCTGTTTATTGGCAACAATTTCCAGATACAAAGCACTTGGGATGGCTTGCTCAACGTCATCCCATTTCTCTGCAAGAACTTTAGCCGCGTTTACCTGTTCATCAGCAGATGCAGTTTTATATGCATTTTCCAATGTAGTTATTTCCGCTGCCAGGTTAGCATTAATTGAATTTTTTGCAGCGGTCGAAACCTCTGTCAAATTGATCGTACTCCCGGCAGAAGTCAATTGACCCCCCGCAGGAACACCAGTTGTTTGCTTCTTAGGCTTCACTAAACCCTTAATATCTCTTGTAAACAAAAATACAGCAAGCAAAATTACTACGCTAATTATTATTGTCTGTTTAGACCGGATAGTGTTTATCATGAGCAGATTAAGCTTCTACGCTTAGTTTTTTTGTGTTGTTTTTAACTTTATCAACAAATACTTTTGCTGGTTTAAAACTTGGAACAAAATGCTCAGGAATGATGATCGCAGTGTTCTTAGAAATATTTCTTGCAGTTTTCTGCGCTCTCTTTTTAACAACAAAACTTCCAAAACCTCTTACGTAAACATTTTCTCCACCGATCATGCTACTCTTGATCACTTTGAAAAACGCTTCAACGGTTTCTTGTACGTCTACTTTCTCAATTCCTGTTTTAGTTGATATCTCGGAAATAATATCTGCCTTAGTCATATTTTTCTATTATTAATTGTTGTGTGTTTAAATATTATAAGTGATTTGGGGTTGCAAAAGTATTGCTTTTTAATGAGATAGGAAAATAAAACGGCAATTATTTATTCCAATTTGTATCAGAGAACTGCAAGTTTTATGCTAATCGCTATTTTACTGACGGTAAATAATAAATTATATATGAATAAAATCGGCGATTAGACTGTATTTTTGGGGTTATGGCATTTCAGGAAGAGATCATCAGATGGTATCTGATCAACAAAAGAAGCCTCCCATGGAGAGATACGCAAGATGCCTATGTTATATGGCTATCGGAGATTATATTGCAGCAGACGAGGGTTGAGCAGGGTATGCCTTATTTTAACCGTTTCCTGGAAGCATATCCAACAGTGTCTGACTTTGCGGCTGCCACAGAAACACAAATATTAAAATTATGGCAGGGTTTAGGATATTACTCCCGTGGCAGGAACATGCTTTTTACAGCCCGGCAGATAGAAGAGTTGCATGGCGGTATCTTTCCGGTTCGCTATGATGACTTAATCAAACTAAAGGGAATAGGCGAGTATACAGCAGCTGCAATTTCTTCATTTTCATCCGGAGAAGCAAAAGCAGTACTGGATGGTAATGTGTTCCGGGTACTTTCCCGCTATTTTGGTATCAATACAGCGATCAACAGCACTCCTGGTAAAAAACAATTTTCAGAACTGGCAGCTTCACTGATACCGGATGCAGATCCTGCTACATATAACCAGGCGATCATGGAATTCGGCGCTTTACAATGCAAACCGAAATCACCGGACTGCCCTTCCTGCCCCTTACAGCTTTCCTGTTACGCCAAAAATAATGGCCTGATTGCTTTGCTTCCTGTTAAGCTTAAAAAGCTAACCGTTAAAACGCGGTTTATTAACTATTTCATTTGTCAGCAGGAAGACCATATTTTAGTCAATAAGCGAATCAAAGATGACATCTGGCAGCATTTATATGATTTCCCAAGGATAGAGACAACTGTACCAGCTGATATATATAATTTAGAATTTATCAGCGAAGTGAAACAAAATTTCGGTGATGGTGTTACACTTCTTCCTTTGCTAGAAATGAAGCATTTACTTACACACCAAATAATATACGTTCAGTTTTTTGCTTTAGATAATTATATCATTAACTTTAATATTAACGCAGAAGCAAAATGGGTCTCATGGGCCGATTTTGACCAGCTGCCCCAACCAAAAATTCTAACCAAATTTATTAACTTCTATTTTAACAAATAGTAAACTCCAAATCATGTCAGGTATTAACAAAGTAATTTTAGTAGGACATTTAGGCAAGGATCCTGAAGTTCGTCACTTAGATGGTGGTGTAACTGTTGCCAGTTTTCCATTAGCTACGTCAGAAACCTATAATAAGGAGGGCAAGCGTGTTGAGCAAACTGAATGGCATAACATCGTACTCTGGAGAGGATTGGCCGAAGTAGCATCTAAATATTTGCAAAAAGGTAAACTCGTTTATATTGAGGGAAAATTACGAACGCGTTCTTTTGAGGACAGAGAGAAAATAAAAAAATATGTAACTGAAGTGGTAGCAGAAAATTTTACGATTCTGGGTCGCAAAAGCGATTTTGAAAACACACCTGTTATCGCTAACGCTACGCCTAAGAGCGAAAACGAATATATCGATAATGAGGAGCTTTCAGGCGATCTGCCTTTTTAGAAAGCTCAGCTGATCAGTCATTAAACAGAAAAAGCTGCCCCATCCAGGCAGCTTTTTCTGTTTAATAGTATGTTTTGGATCTCTAACGTTATTTATTGGTCGTTTTAACGTAATAAATATTTAATCTGATCTTTCTGTTACTGGTATTGCTAAATGATCCAATCACTACCCTGCTGGCATTATTTGATAAAGGATATGGATTTGGATAAGATATGGCTGCATCATACGCAATTGGAGCTAAATAGGTACCATAGTCAATCAGTTTTCCATCTATAATATCCTGCACGTAGTTAGTTACACTAAAAGTATAACTTTTCTTAGTGAAGTCATATTTCCCCCCAAAAGGAACGCCTGATGTAGCAGGGCGCAGATCTCCATTAGGATTTTCACTAGAAGAATATGCATTGTTATCAGGTACATTTGTCCTTTGACCTGCAATGTCTAATTTATATAACAGTAATCTTGGCGCTATTTTAAATGGAATAGAATCGGCAGGATCACTGCTGTCAATAACAAGCTCTGCTTTATTGATAATGATATTAGAGCCTATTTTTGCTTTTAATGTAGCCAGAGAAGGAAACTTTATTCTGTTCCTTATGCCGCTCATCGCTTGCAGATAGGTAGTTTGATAGACTCCCGGTGTGGCAAGTTGTGTAGCAATAGGAGTGCCTGTATAATTGTGCGTTATGGTTGCAGCAACGGGATTGGTGGTGGTAATAATCGGGAATTTAGCTGCAACTGTATCAATTTTTGTAGTGGTTGTTGCATCCTTATGTTTATAATAGATCTCCAGATTTGAATTCGCTGAAGCAAAATTTAAGAACATGATACCTCCATTTGTTCCTGTAGTGCTTGCGGTGATCTTTAATCCTCTAAATGCAGCATTGAATTTATAGTCGGTAGTTAATAGCAGCGAATCAAGAGCTAAGATTTTACTTTGTATCATAGCCGTATTCAGCTTGATCCTCAGTTCCGGAACAGTTACCAGTGCTGTATCCGGAGCAGCATCAATAATACTGGTGATCTTTACATGGGTAGTAGGTTTTATAGAACCGGTAAAGGTACCCAGTACATCACCCGAAGGATAAACCTGGTTGCTCAGATAGGTGCTATATGTTTTTATACTGGTACTCAGCTGGCTCACTGTAATTGTATAGATGGCAGTACTGTCGCCGTAAAAAGGTCTGGCCCTGTATTGGGTAGTCGAAGCCGCACTGGTGTCAAACGGAAGTACCAGAATTGCTGAATCGATCGATGTTGGTGCTGAACCTAAAGTAAAAGTTCCTGAAGGTAAATTTACCGCCATAGCGATGCTGGCTTCTGTTGTGCCAAATGTTGCATCTTTCATATAACCCAGCGGATATCTTGCTAATCCGGATGTTCCTGTTGGTTCGTCAAGCACAGTATTTGACGTCACTGTAACAGTGTCGTTAAGGGTTCCTGTGATTTTATTTGCATCATCAAGGTTTAAACCAATTGTGCTGGAGTCTTTGCAAGACGAAAAAAGAAAAAGACTTATCAACAGGGTCAATAAGTCTAGTTTTGAAAATTTCATATTTAATTTAATAATACCTGTGTTATGCGATTGAAACCAATTCTTCAGTCGAGATCTCTTCATATAGTGAATAGAAGTTCTCGAAATTCTCGGTTAAATTAAAGGCTAAAGTTGGTTTATTTGAATCTTTAACAAATTTTAACACATGTTCATCAATCTTCTCATCGGCTAATACTACTGCATCTGAGTAAGTTATAGCACCAATGTGAAGGGTGTTGGCATCCGCATTTTCGAATACTTTAGTGTCATCAGCAGTCATGTTGTTCATTACTGCTTTCTTATGCAGATCAGCATTCAATGTTTCAGTAAAGCAGTTTTCATATACAGAATAAACAACTTTAGAATTTTTGAAGGTCGGATCGTTCTTATAAGAAGTTTTGATATAAACAGGTACAAGAGCAGTCATCCAGCCATGGCAATGAACGATGTCTGGAGCCCAGCCTAATTTTTTAACAGTTTCCAATGCACCTTTACAAAAGAAAATAGTTCTTTCGTCGTTATCTGCATAAAACTTATTCTCCTTATCTCTGAAAACATGCTTGCGCTGAAAGTAATCTTCATTGTCCAGAAAATAAACCTGCATACGGGCTGCTGGAATAGACGCGACCTTAATAATCAGGGGATTGTCATTATCATCGATCATGATGTTCATCCCCGACAAACGAATTACTTCGTGTAATCTGTTCCTTCTTTCATTGATGTTCCCGAACCTGGGCATCAGAATGCGGATCTCAAATCCTTTTTCCTGCATTGCTTGTGGTAACTGACGGGTGATCTCAGAAATTTTGGTGAGTTCGAGGAAAGGCGACATCTCGTGTGTAACAATCAGTAGCTTCGTTTTTGCCATCTCCATATTTGTGAATAAATATTTATGTTAAAGAAAAGATAATCAAGGGGCAAAGGTAAGCAATTTATTCAAATTAATCAATATCTTGGTCTTATGTTTTGTTGGGATTATATAAATACCCAACTTGCACCCGAAATTTAAATTCAGGTTTGGAAGTTATAAATACTATAGCGGCATTAAAAATGTTGCTTCAGCCAAGTAAGTTGGCTCTACAAAAGATTGCACTGGTGCCTACAATGGGCGCTTTGCACAAAGGACACGTTTCTTTAATCAAAATTGCACAGCAGCATGCAGATGTTGTGGTGTGCAGTATTTTCGTGAATCCTACCCAATTTACCGATCCTAAAGACCTGGAAAAATATCCAAGGCCATTGGTTCATGATATTGAAATGTTACAGGAGGCAGGCTGTGATTTTGTATTTATGCCCTCGGTTAAAGAGATGTATCCTACTCCTGAACAATGGCATATTGATTTGGGTAAGGCAGAATTCTTGTTGGAAGGAGAATTTAGAAAGGGCCATTACCAGGGAGTAACGCAGATCGTTAAAAAGCTTTTTGATGCGGTAGATCCTGACCTCGCATTTTTTGGTCAGAAAGATTTTCAGCAAGTGCTGATGATCCGCCAGATGGTTGCGCATTTCGGCTTATCCCTTCAGATCATTTCCTGTCCTATTATCAGAGAAGATGATGGACTGGCGATGAGCTCAAGAAATATCCACTTGTCGGAAGCCGACAGAGAAAATGCGCTGGTACTCAGTAAAGCGCTGCAATATGTAAAAGATCATTTTGAGGAATTTAGTATAGAAGACCTGCTTAAAAAAGCTACGGATATTATTGTGGATACAGCAGGTGTAGAGCTGGATTATTTCACGATAGCCAATACGGAGACGCTAATGCCTGAATATAATAAGCAGGCACAGCACCTTATTGCGCTGGTTGCGGCAAAAGTAGGAGAAACCCGGCTGATCGACAACATGATGCTGAATTAACAACATTTGCAACAAATCAATTAAACTTTATCTAACTTTGCCCCATGATTATCGAGATATTAAAATCGAAAATACACCGTGTTAGAGCAACGCAGGCAGAATTAAATTATGTTGGCAGCATTACTATCGATGAAGATCTGATGGATGCTGCTCAAATTATTGCCAATGAAAAGGTTCAGATCGTTAACAATAACAATGGTGCAAGGTTCGAAACCTATGTAATAAAAGGTGAACGTGGTACAGGTACTGTATGTTTGAATGGAGCAACGGCGAGGTTAGTGCAGGTGGGAGATATTTTAATTATTATGTCTTACGGCTCTTTATCTATTGAAGAGGCTAAACAGTATAAGCCTATACTTGTCTTTCCTGACGACAATAACCATCTTTTAAAATAAATAAAATCTTTTTCTTCATTGATTACGTTTTAGCAATAGGCTTTTGTTAAAAATGCTATGCAGCCATAGTATTTCCCGATTGAAAAAACTAAATTTGGTGAAATGTGTTTTTTTAAATATAAAGATTATGCTATTTCAACTCAGTGAAGAACAATTGATGATCCAGCAAGCTGCGTGCGATTTTGCGCAGCAAGAGCTTAAGCCTGGCGTAATCGAAAGAGATGAACATCAAAAGTTTCCTGCAGAGCAGGTAAAAAAACTGGGTGAACTTGGTTTTTTAGGAATGATGGTGGCAGAAAAATTTGGCGGAAGCGGGCTTGACGCACTCTCTTACGTGCTGGTAATGGAAGAACTCTCCAAAGTAGATGCTTCTGCTTCTGTGGTTGTCTCTGTGAATAATTCTTTAGTTTGTTACGGTCTTGAAGCCTACGGATCCGAATTTCAAAAAGAAAAATATTTAGTACCACTGGCTTCTGGTCAGCAAATCGGAGCATTTTGTCTTTCTGAGCCCGAAGCAGGCTCTGATGCTACTTCTCAGCATACCACGGCTGAAGATAAAGGTGATCATTACCTATTGAACGGTACTAAAAACTGGATCACTAACGGTGGGACAGCCTCTACTTATTTGGTTATTGCCCAAACACATCCTGAGTTAAAACATAAAGGGATCAATGCTTTTATTGTAGAAAAGGGAATGGAGGGCTTTACCGTTGGCCCCAAAGAAAATAAAATGGGAATTCGGGGTTCAGATACCCATTCTTTAATGTTCAGTGATGTAAAAGTTCCTAAAGAGAACAGGATAGGTGAAGATGGTTTCGGATTCAAATTTGCCATGAAAACTCTTGAGGGCGGCAGAATAGGCATTGCTGCCCAGGCATTGGGTATTGCAGCAGGAGCATACGAACTGGCACTTGATTATTCCAAACAGCGTAAGTCTTTCGGTAAACCAATTGCTGATCATCAGGCAATAGCCTTTAAACTGGCAGATATGGCTACACATATAGAAGCCGCAAGGTTATTGGTTTATAAAGCCGCATGGCTAAAAGATCAGGGCTTGCCTTATACATTGGCTGGCTCAATGGCTAAATTATATGCCTCAAAGGTAGCGATGGACGTAACTATCGAAGCAGTACAGATACATGGCGGATATGGATTTGTAAAAGAGTATCATGTAGAACGCTTAATGCGTGATGCAAAGATCACCCAGATTTATGAAGGTACTTCAGAGATTCAGCAGCTAGTTATATCGAGAGAGATACTCAGGTAATTTTGTGGTTTTGGCCAGGATATGTATGCATCCATATTGAGACCATAGTGAGTCCATGTTGAGTCCATGTTTTTGCAATAAAAACATGGACTCAACATGAACTTGCCTTACATTGAATATGTTTTTGCTTTAGCGAAAACCAAGGCCTGTCCCAGTCAATACTGCGGTGTCTTATTCTCCTGCGATTGCTCCGAATAGCGCTTTGATTAGTGCAACTACAATAGCTAATATGGCTGCAGCAATAAATCCGGAAACGACGAATCCTGACATGTTATGCGCTACCAAAAGAATCATCAGTACTGTGATGATGAATGACATTAACCCCAGGGTGAGGAAATTAATGGGGAAAGTGAGTATTCGCAGGATAAAACCAATAGTAGCATTTGCAAGGGCAATTAACAGTGCTGCAATGATTGCTGTACCGTAACCCGCTACGTGGACTCCCGGAACGATATGGGCGCCAATCAGCAAGGCAAGACCCATTAGTAAAATTTCAATAATAATCCTCATAATGTTTAGTTTTGTAAAATGTTCAAATGCGGTATTCAATCGCCCTGGTTATTTCTGTGGGTGATTCTTTTGGTTTCCTGCTCCTCTGCAAATAATAAGCCACTTTCTGTAGGGTTTTCGGCCGACAGTTCGTCTATTGTATTTCGGGACATTGATCCCGCCGGATTACTGCAGGTTAGGAATACGCCTCACATTGATACTGCTTATTCAGCTTTTATTTCTGTTCTGCAGAAACCGTCAGAAAATGATTCAATTGGTTTGGAGCAGCCCTTACCAGGTAAAGTTAAGGTAACTGACAGCACCATTATTTTTTTGCCTTCAAAATCGTTTATTAAAGGTCAAAACTATGAGGTAATTTCTTACTTAAATGCAAAGTTTAGTAGTCCGGCGATGTTATTTAGTGGTAAACTGAATCATAGTGTAAAACCGCAATATACTATCTTAGTACGTTAGGCAGCGGACTTCCATCAAATAAAATGTAATTATTTTAATGGCTAATGAGCTGTTTTTTGAGGCCTTTATTTGTTTGTTGTTTATTTTAGAATTTTTTATTTTTTTTCATAAATTTCAATATCTATTTTTCTAAATTAGATATAAGATTCCACCCCACGGATTTAGATTAGTCATTTGTTTTTATTTTTCAAATAAAATTCTTACATTTGCGCTGTTATAGAGGAGCGAGAGGGGGCAGGAGTCCCCTCTTTTCTTTTACCCGCAAATTGGTTTATGCAAGTAGAGAAGAGAGTAATAGAGTTAGTAGAAGAAAAAATTTCGGACAGACCGGAGTTATTTTTGGTTGAGGTAAAAATGTTGCCAAACCACAAGCTTATAATTCATGTGGATGGTGATGAGGGAATTAGTATACAGGATTGCGCTGCAATAAGCAGGCATGTTGGTTTTATCTTAGAAGAAGAGAACACGATAGAAAAAGCTTATAATTTAGAAGTTTCTTCTCCTGGTGTAGGTGAGCCCTTAAAACTGAAAAGGCAATATCAGAAAAACGTTGGACGTGATCTGAGTATAAAATTAGCTGGTGGAGAGATTAAAGAAGGAAAGCTGCTTGCTATAGACGAAAAGTCTATTACTATAGAAGCTAAAGTGAAAGAAAAAGGTAAAAAAGCACAGCTGGTTGAAACCAGTATTGACTTTGATAATATAATAGAAACAAAGGTTTTAATTTCATTTAAATAAAAAATGAGCAATATTAATTTAATCGATTCATTTCAAGAATTTAAAGAATTCAAGAACATCGACCGTCCTACGGTGATCAGTGTGCTGGAAGAGGTATTTCGCAGTATGCTGCGTAAAAAATATGGTACTGATGAGAATTGTGATGTAATTGTTAACCCTGATAATGGTGATTTAGAGATCTGGCGTACAAGAAAAGTAATGGAAGACGGCTTTTCTGAAGATGATGATCTGGAGATAGAACTGGCAGAAGTAAAACAGTTAGATGCAGATATGGAAGTTGGTGACGACTACATTGAGCAGATTACTTTAGAGAGTTTTGGAAGAAGGGCTATTTTAGCAGCACGCCAAACGCTTGTATCTAAAGTACTCGAATTAGAGAAAGATGAGATCTTTAAGAAATATAAGGATAGAGTTGGAGAGATCGTAACAGGTGAAGTTTACCAGGTTTGGAAAAAAGAAACACTGGTTCTGGATGATGAAGGCAATGAGTTAATGATGCCTAAAACAGAACAGATACCAGCAGATTATTTCAAAAAAGGTGATACTGTTCGTGCAGTGATCTTAAAGGTGGATATGATGAACAGCACACCAAAGATCATCATTTCCAGGATCGCTCCTGAATTCTTACAGCGTTTGTTCGAAATTGAAGTTCCTGAGATCTTTGATGGTTTAATTACCATTAAAAAGATCGTTCGTGAGCCTGGAGAACGCGCTAAGGTTGCAGTTGAATCTTACGATGACAGAATTGACCCGGTTGGTGCCTGTGTAGGTATGAAGGATCACGTATTCATGGAATTGTAAGGGAATTGAAAAATGAGAATATTGATGTGATCAATTTCACTAACAATATATCATTATATATAACCAGAGCTTTAAGTCCTGCTAAAATCACTTCTATAAAATTAGATGATGTAACTAAACATGCTTCAGTTTATCTAAAGCCTGATCAGGTTTCATTGGCTATCGGGCGTGGCGGACATAATATCAAACTTGCCGGTAAATTAACCGGATACGAGATCGATGTATACCGTGAGGCAGGAGAAGAAGACGAGGATGTGGATATCGAAGAATTCTCAGATGAGATCGATAGCTGGATCATAGACGAATTGAAAGCAATTGGTTGTGATACGGCAAGAAGTGTACTGGCATTGTCAGTAGATGAATTAGTGAAAAGAACTGACCTGGAAGAAGAGACGATTAAAGAAGTCATCAGTATTCTGCAGTCAGAATTTGAGTAAACGTTGACTTGTTCAATTCATAAACAATACATACGGAGGAAGATTGTGTCATTTGACCCGGTCTTCCTGCCGATAAAAAACATTTGTACTAATGAAAAAACAAGAATAAACGTTACTTTTGTATAAGAATTAAGAAAAAATAGGAGATCAATGTCAGACGACAAACCAATAATTTTATTCAAAGCAGTTAAGGAACTTAACGTAGGGATAGCTACGGCCGTTGAGTTTCTGGAAAAGAAAGGCTTTTCTGTTGAGAATAAACCCACTACTAAACTCTCCCGAGATATGTATAATGCATTATTGAAGGAGTTTCAGGGAGATAAAATCGTAAAGGAAGAAGCCAATCAAATTGTTATTGGTAAAATTCGTCGTGATGAGCCTGAAGTAACTGAGAAAGTTGCTGAGGCCCCTAGAAAAAATGTCGAATTTGAAAACGAAGGTATTTTAATTAAGAACCTTCATTCCTATACTCCTCCTCCCGTTGAGAAACCGAAGGAAGAAGTTCCTGCACAACCTAAAGTTGAAGCAGAAAAGGAGCCTGAAAAGGCTGACGAAGGAACATTAAAGGGGGTTAAGATCGTAGGGAAAATTAATCTTGACGATTTAAACTCAAAACACCGTCCTGCTAAGAAAGAAGAAATCTCTACCCCAGAGGTTGTTAAGGCTGAAGTACCGGTAACTCCGGATGCTCCAGTTATTTCGGCAGAAAAACCTGTAGAAGTTATTCCAGAGGTACCTAAAGCAGTTCAAGAGGAAGTTAAACCAGTGGAGAAACCGGTTGAAGCGCCTGCTGAAGTTAAAGCTGAGGTGGTTAAGCCAGTGGAAGAAGTAAAAATAGAAGAAAAACCTAAACCTGTGGAGTCACCAGTTGTTAAAGCAGAACCGGTTAAAGATATAGTGGCACCAAAAGCTGAAAAATCCGACGAAGTCGAGGTGATTAAAGCAAGATCGGTGAAACTTTCCGGGCCAAATATTATTGGTAAAATTGTCTTGCCGACAACGCCTGAGCGTAAATCACAACCTGTTGCTTCTTCAGCGGACAGTAATGATGCTAAAAGGAAACGTAAGCGTAAAAAGACGCCTGGAGCACCAGGGCAGCATCAACCTTCAACAGGAGGCCATCAGGCACCTGCCGGAGGACAACAAGCTGGCCATCCTGCTGCTGCTACTCCTCCAAGACCTGCAGGAGCACCAACATTTACCAACAGACCTGATTTCAGGAACAATACAAACAATACAGCCAACAGACCTAACTTTAGGAACAGCAAACCAGGTGCGCCTGGAGGTCCTAAAGAAGAGCCTACGGAAAAAGAAATACAAGATCAGATTAAAGCTACGCTTGCACGTTTAAGCGGAGCAGGTAAATCTGGTAAGTTTGCACAGCGCGCTAAACTGCGCCGTGGTAAACGTGACGATGTAGCACTTTCAGCTGAAGAAGCTGCAATGGAACTGGAGTCGCAATCTAAAGTGTTAAAAGTAACAGAATTTGTTACAGCTAATGAATTAGCGAGCATGATGGATGTACCGGTAACGAAAATTATTGGTACTTGTATGAGTCTTGGAATGTTCGTTTCGATCAATCAGCGTTTAGATGCTGAAACTTTAACGATCGTTGCTGATGAATTTGGTTATGAAATACAATTCGTTAAACCAGATGATGAAAGTGATAGTATCATTGAAGAAGCTGATGAACCGGAAGATTTAGTATCAAGAGCACCAGTAGTTACGATCATGGGTCACGTAGATCATGGTAAGACCTCATTGCTGGATTATATCAGGAAAGCAAACGTGGTAGCTGGTGAAGCCGGTGGTATCACACAGCATATTGGAGCCTATATGGTAACGACAGCGACTGGTAAAAAAGTCACTTTCTTAGATACACCGGGTCACGAAGCCTTTACAGCGATGCGTGCACGTGGTGCGAAAGTTGCAGATATTGCGATTATCGTTATTGCGGCAGACGATGCAGTGATGCCTCAAACTAAAGAAGCAATCAGTCACGCACAAGCAGCTGGTGTTCCTCTAGTGTTTGCCTTCACAAAAATTGATAAACCAGGAGCAAATTCTGATAAGATCCGTGAGCAATTATCAATCATGAATATCCTGGTAGAAGATTGGGGTGGTAAATTCCAGTCGCAGGAAATCTCAGGTAAGAGCGGATTGAATGTAGACATCCTTTTAGATAAAGTATTATTAGAAGCAGAATTGTTAGAATTAACAGCTAATCCTAATAAACGTGCTACAGGTAGTGTAATTGAGGCTACCCTGGATAAAGGCCGTGGTATTGTAACCACAGTGCTTGTACAGGCAGGAACATTAAAAGTAGGTGATCCTATTCTGGCAGGTAGTTATAGCGGTCGTGTAAAAGCACTGTTTAATGAACGTGGTCAGAAAGTAGATCAGGCAGGTCCATCAGTACCGGTACAGGTATTGGGTATGCAGGGTGCACCAACAGCTGGTGATAAATTCAACGCGGTAGAAAATGAGTCTGAAGCGAGAGAGATTGCAAACAAACGTTTACAATTGATGCGCGAACAAGGCTTAAGAACTCAAAAACATATTACTCTTGATGAGATTGGCCGTCGTTTAGCGATCGGTAACTTTAAAGAGCTTAACCTGATCGTTAAAGGTGACGTGGATGGATCAATCGAAGCACTGGCAGATTCATTATTAAAACTGTCTACTGAAGAGATACAGATTAATATCATTAGTAAAGCGGTAGGTCAGATCTCAGAATCTGATGTATTGTTAGCTTCTGCTTCTGACGCGATCATCATTGGTTTCCAGGTTCGTCCATCTTCAGGTGCAAGGAAGCTTGCTGAGGCTGAGCAAATCGATATCCGTTTATATTCTATCATCTATGATGCGATCAATGAGATCAAAGCTGCGATGGAAGGTATGCTTGCTCCAGAATTCCAGGAGAAAATTACGGCTAACGTGGAGATCAGGGATACCTTTAAGATCACTAAAGTTGGTACCATTGCAGGTTGTATGGTATTGGACGGAACGATTACACGTAACAGTAAGATTCGTATCGTTAGAGACGGTGTAGTAGTTTACACTGGTGAGCTGGCTTCATTAAAACGTTATAAAGATGACGTTAAAGAAGTAGCCAGAGGTTACGAATGCGGATTGAACATTCACAACTTTAATAATATTGAAGTAGGTGATATCGTAGAAGCTTACGAACAAGTAGAAGTAAAAAGAAAGCTGTAAGGCATTCGTTTCTATACATACAAAACCCTTTCTGAGAACATTATTTATAGTGTTTTTAGAAAGGGTTTTTATTTGGGAAGTAACTTATAAAAGTTTAATCCATCTTATAATTTCTATAGTCAATAATACCGAAATAAATTCTATTGCTATTTTAATAAAACAACAAAAAAATACACTTAGTAAATAAAATTTATTTTATATTGCATTTATTAAAACTATCTTAGTTGTAGGATAATGAATAGCATATTATTTCGTTTACTTCTTTCAGTTGTGTGACGTTTGATGCACTATCACCTATTACTGCTTGATTTAAAAATCTCGTTATAGCATTACTATATTTTATTATTGAAGAATTATTATAAAGATGGATCATTCAACATTTACAGCTTATTACGGAACATTCAATGATAATATGATTGCGTATGATGTTACTGATGTAACCCATACTGTCAAAAAAAAGTTTTTGACAGGAGATCATCTAAAAATTCCCGCTAAAACTAATTTTAAAAGATGTTTTGGAGGTTCTTCCCTTAGCAAAAGGAAATTTTTACAGATAAAAATTGGTACCAGGTTACATAACATAGCGGAGGATAAGTACCGAAATGATATTAATATTGATTTGTACGATACTGCTAAAAGGATAAAACTGATTTATTATGTCTATATCAACAGAAATGCGGATTGGAAGGCAATTGTTGGCGGTCAGTTAACGCAACTCAAAAGTTATGGGCTTTTTGACGAATCTGATCTATATATACATCTTACAGATACCGCAGGTAAATTTGATGATGTGATCGAACTTATTAAAGGGATATGCGAGTTGGCTATAATCAGTACCTCTGCAGAGAATCATTTTGAATATCCCGCAATCAGGTTAATCTATGATTTGGCCATACAGTATCCGGAGGCTACTTTTATGTACTTACATTCAAAAGGTATGAGTTACCAGGTTAATTCACGCAGTATTGAGGAAGTTGTCTTGCTGGGTGCAACATTTGAAAACTGGAGGTATAATCTACAGTTTCTGGAGGCTGATCATTTGAACAAAATGGGACTATTTCCAGCACTTAGTGATAACAAATTCCCTGAAAGAAGAGTACCCCATGGCGGATGGATTTGGTTTAACTTCTGGTATGCTAAAGGACGGTACCTCGCCAACTGTGATGAGCCTGAAATAAATGAAAACAGACATGTCTTTGAACATTGGCTGGGTTTACAAAAAGGACCATTGGTCTTTATTGATGATTGTCATAATTTGTATAGCGGTAAAAAGAACGGATTTTTCAAAAAGAAAAAAAAATATTTTACATCTGCAGAGGGGGCTGAAGGAGTATTGCATTTGATCAGAACAAAATCTATGAGCAGTAAAAGCTAATTATTGCGGTATTGACTATACAGTTCTACATAATTATCTAAACCTGAGTGCTGATATTTTTCGATTTCACGTTCCAGATGTCCATATTGCTGTGCATAATATGGGCCGCAGGCATGAAAACAAAAAGCGTCTTTGATTAAACCTGATTTTAACTTTAGGTGTTTTTGAAATAAGGTACAGAGCATTCCATCTTCACCATGTTTCATGTTTATTTTTGAAAAGAAAATTCTCCATTTTATTTTTTTGTAGTCTGAAGTTCTGAAACAAGTGCACCATCCTCCCGTTGGTCCTCTTTCAATTACCTTATTTTTCCTAATATCATCACTATAATAGTCAATAGAAGGTTTGGCACCATCTGTAAATTTATTTTGGGTTACATTTAAGGCAATAAAACCGTAGTCCCTGTAGTTTTCCATGTAGTCAATAAAGATTTGATCTAAGCCTGCAGGAAAGCCCAGGACATCATCATCCACAATTATTGTATAGTCTCCCTTAACAATGCAGAAAAGTTTTTTATAGGCGGCTATACCGTAATTTTTTTTAAGCCTGATGATCTTAATATGGGGATGGCACTTATAAGGTTCTAAAATTTCTGTTGTTAGGTCAGTAGAACCGTTATCCATAATGATGATTTCATAGGGGTAAGAACCACTGATCGCAGTTGTCAGGTTTTTAAGACATTTTTCTAAAAATTTATGTCTATTCCAGGTAAGTATAATAAAGCTGATTTTCATTCAAATGTATCTGTTTTAATCATTCAGTACTTAAAACGGATTACCAGGTAATAACGCTACATAAATTATCTATTTATTTAAAGTAAATTTCATGAAGAAAATAGAATTTGCAAAATGTGCATAAATCATGAAGAGCAGCAATATAATAGCTATATTTCCGTTTTTAAAATAGCTTCTAATCGCTCCTGTTTAAGATTGCTGATGGCTGATGAGATACACAGGTTATCTGTCTGAAATATTTACGATTAATTAAAGATGGAAAAACCGTTAATATCAGTTGTTATGTGTACTTATAATGGAGAAAAGTATCTCATTAAACAATTAGATAGTATTGTTAAACAAACTTATAGCAATATTGAGCTCATCATTATAGATGACTGTTCATCAGATCTAACCTTCAAGCTGCTAGAGGAATATGCGCTATCATATCATTTTATCAGGGTATACCAAAATTCATCAAATGTTGGCTTTAACAAGAATTTTGAAAAAGGTCTTTCCTTAGCTAAAGGGGAGTTTATTGCCATTAGTGACCAGGATGATATTTGGTACCCGGAAAAATTGGCTAAGTTATATGAGCATATTGGTGAAAACTGGCTGATTTTTTCTAACTCTGCTTTGATTGATGAAACAGATGCCTTAACGGGAAGACGGTTATTTGGTAAAATTGGTTTCAGTGATCTTAATTATCAGTCTATATTAATCTATAACCTTGTAACAGGTCATACTGTCCTGCTGAAGAAGGAATTTTTGAAGTATATCCTTCCCTTTCCTTCGGATGGATATTACGACTGGTGGATGGGTTTTATTGCACTGAGGCATCGCCGGCTAGTCTATCTGGACCAAATTCTTACCGCCTACCGGGTTCATCACCGATCCGTGATTCAGCAGCAGGTGAGGGGCCCGGGTATAGAAAATAATTCGCTGGCCGTTGTTAATTATCAATCTACTTATACACAACTGAAGTATTTTTATAATCATCTTCAGGCTGATCATGATACTGTCTTTATAACGCGGCTGATGTCTTTATATAGTGGGGACCTGAATAGTTTAAAGAAGATCTCTATGTTCTTTTTTATTTTTTTAAATTACCATCAGCTTTTTCCTGTACAGAAGCGCCGTAAGTTCTTTAGCTTGTCGAGGCTTAAATTTGTACATGAATATTTAAAGGAAGTGTCCACAGCAAAGCATATCTTATCTATCTCCAATCCTGTCTTATGATTTCTATCATTATTTCATCCACCGATCCTGTTTATTTGTCCAATGTTCAGCAAAATATTAAAGAAACGATTGGTGTTCCTTATGAGGTGATCAGCGTTAATAACGGAGACGGACAAAGGGGACTGTGTGAAATTTACAATTCATGTGCTGTACAGGCAAGATATGAATTGTTATGCTTTATGCATGAAGATTTAAAAATATTAACCACAGACTGGGGGTTGAAGGTTATAGAAATTTTTAACGACGAGAAGATTGGTTTATTGGGAGTTGCAGGGGCTGACTATAAGGCATTAACCCCTACGGGCTGGGCTTGTCCTGGTATTGAAGCTGCAAGTAATAAAGTGAATATCGTTCAGCGGTATAAGTATAAAGGCAACGAAACCAATCATGAATTTTATAATGCTAACCATGAGGTTCTTTCACAGGTGGCCAGTATAGATGGGGTCTGGATGTGTACCAGAAAAGAGATTGCGCTGGAAAGGAAATTTGATGAAGGACTATTGAAGCAATTCCACGGTTATGACATAGATTTTTCGTTAAATGTAGCCTCATCCTATGCTGTTGTGGTTACTTATGACGTGCTGTTAGAGCATTTTTCTGAAGGTGATTATAGCGCTGACTGGCTGGATGCCACCCTAAAAGTTAACTATAAATATAAGCAAAGTTTGCCTTTAAATATTGGGAATTACGATCAGTGGGAATGTCGTTTTGCAGAAAAATCTGCTTGTAAAAAATTACTTAAAATATTATCCGGTAATGGTTATAGTGCATTTAAAAAATTAGGAATATTATGGAAATATGAATTATACAGGGTTTTAGGGATGAAACAATTTATCCTGTTTCAACTTAATATCCTTATTTCCAGATATTAATTATATTTCAATGCCTTCGCTTTTAAATATTGGTTTCCAGAAATCAATATTTTTATCCCAGGAATGGCATCCAAACGGAAGTTTTCCTTTGGTAAGTTTAAATCCATAATGGTAGTTGTTTTCAATGGAAAAATAAACTGCCCTTTTGTACCCGGGAATACGAAGTTGTTTGGCTTTGCGGTTAACTTCAATACTCCAGAATGCATCTTCATTAAAAGAGTCTTCGGTCTTATTGTTATAAGTATCAATCAGTGTTTTGTTTTTGCCGCAGATTTCATAAAATTTTTGCGTATTCCGTAGCGAGAACCCACCATTACCTACACTATTTTCAAATTGAAGTTCAGTAGGCAGGTTAGAGTTGGATATTTTGGTGTTATTTTTTATATGGAGATATTTAAGCACCCTGTTTTTTATCTTTTTGATAATGTCAGGATGATTGGCTGGTCTTAACCAGGGAGCACCGATATAATCATAACCCTGATTGCACCAGTAGAGTAATTCGTCACTAAAAACGAATGCATCGGGCTGGTAAATGAGGATGAATTTATAGTTAAGGAACTTTTCATAAAAAGATGCGGAGAGCATCAGCTGGTTATAGCCAGCAATGCCATCGAAAAAGGAATTATCAAAACTAATTATTTCATCAAATTTGAAATTGTAATGTTTAAGATCTATATTTTTTGGCTTTATGGCGATTATTTTGTGTTGAGAAAGTATACGGAAACATTGCCTGAGCGATATTTCTTCTAAATGGTTAAGCTCTGTTTTATATAATGGGACAATAACGGCAACAGTACTATTCAT
>Ga0233344_1000015_pt1 | contig 39823 bp, 36 predicted proteins | sample GEONDECOMP281_FD_180697 | JGI IMG/M metagenome (GOLD analysis project Ga0233344, IMG submission 180697) | Leaf litter microbial communities from Shasta-Trinity National Forest, California, United States - GEON-DECOMP-281 | ecosystem: Environmental > Terrestrial > Plant litter > Unclassified...
ATTCCACGCATATCAATGTGTAAACTATGCTGACTTGCCGTTTGCCCGCCCATGCTAAACCGCCCTCCGCCTACTGAGATGGGCCCATGTGTATTTTTTACAATTTCGCAGATCTCTTCAACGGTAGAAGGACGAAATACTTCATTCACCAGGACCGGATTTAGCCTGGTTACATCGTCAATAATACGTTCATTAGTTTTGAGGTGAGGAATTTCCCTGCCATCATCATTTTTGAGATAATCAGACGCTGAACCTGGTACAGATCCATAAGGGTTGGCCACGTAATTACCTTTTTTAAAACCCAAACGCCAGATAAGCCATAAAGGCCCAAATACAGGGAACAAAATTGCAAATAGCCAATAACCGGAAATGTTTTGGTCGTGTAAACGTTTGATGGAGGTAGCAGTAATGATCCAGAAGAGTAAAGGATATATGATAAAAGTAGCTTGCTCAGTTATCCCGGATAACAAGTTATATAAGACATAAAAGGTACACCAGTAAAATAAGGAAGCCAGCCAAAATGTGCCTTTAGCCATACGGCCATTAAAAGTAAACAGTAAATATGTAACAGGCAGCTTCTGCTTAAGGTGCATATATAAATTTAAGAGTATGCTAATATATCATTACTTTCTATTATTAGTATAAACCAGCGGATAATTACAAGCAGAATGTTTCAGGATCAATTGCATGCCAGCTTCGTGTAATTTTCAAAATGCTGTTTACTAAATTTGTTTTATACGTAAGGTAAACCTATATATACTGTTTTTTGAACTGGATTGGAAATTGATGACAAGGTTAGTTAAATTACACGCTTCAAAGCAATGCAGATAGCTTCATTTTTAGACATAACGATCTTACATTTTTTTAAGAACTTTTGCAAGGAATTCCTTATTTTAGTAAAGGAAAGAGAAAACGGAATGGCAGCACAACATACCAAAGAGTTTTTCAATACTTTACTAAACTTTACCAGGAAATAAACAATCATCCATAAAATAAGTAACGATGAAACGTAATACCTTCCTTCGGATACTATCCGTTACTGGTGCTGCTATCGCCAGTCCATTCAGCAGTATAGCAACCAATTTTGCAAAGCTTCAGCAAAAAATTGGTTTTAAAACGGATGCTGGTACCGATCGCTTTCAAAAGCCCATTAATTTGTTTGACGGCGATACTTTTTACACCAAAGTATCAACCAAAGATACTAATGGCGATTTATATGTATATGAATCGTCGCGTATAAAAAAAGGCGGTCCAAATTTGCATTTACATTACCACCAGGACGAATGGTGGTACATTCTGGAAGGCGAGTTTATAATAAAAGTAGGAGATAAAATTTACCATGTTAAACCCGGCGACAGTGTATTTGGTCCGCGTGGTGTACCACATGCTTTTTCGAAAGTGGGCGAAAGTGTTGGCAGGATGCTTACTACTTTTCAGCCTGCGGGTAAAATGGAAGAATGTTTTATAGCCATAAGCGAAGGGCAGATGAAGGGTAAACCAGAAGCTGAGCAGGACGAGTTCAGGAAACAACATGGCTTTGAACGCGTTGGGCCACCAATCGATATCCTAAAAGCATTTTAAATTACCTTATCACGTATTAACTGGCATGCTGCAAAAATCCCAGTTCATTAGTCCATTGTAATAGGGGTAAATTTTGCAACTCAACGCTGCAGGAGAGAAAGCGACAAAATTCCTGATAAAACTGCTATTTCCTGTTTAACCATGATCTTAAGAAATCTCTCATAGCCCTTTGACGTAACGCAAAAAGCAATACTATTTCGAATTTATCTCATTTTCAAATAGCTGCCTGATATGACTGCTTAATGAACTGGTTCTATCAAAGTAATTCCAGCGCTTTTGGTAGGAATAGTTTGTTTAATTTTTCCGGGAGTAACTTTTGAAGTCGTTATTTGTTTTCCATCTACGTTTTTAAAAACATACAGTCCAAGTTTACCGCTAATCCTCCTCAGCTCCACAGCGGCCGCTGTGGAGCCGAAGGGGTTCGAACCCATGTTTTACCACTTTTAAGGTGTCATCAACAGGGGTTTTTGGTACTTTAAGGGGGGGTATTTAGTGCCATTGGTCAGTTGTTTGGTCAGCTAATGTTAGCATAATTGTCTTCTTTAGTTAAATTCATGATAATCTCCTTAATAGATGTATCACAAAAATATCGGCGCATTTACAGGCAAACTGTTTTAAGCCATCACCAATTGAATTTGATGTTACAACTAAATCTTAAATTAGCAACAATTACTATATGGAATATAGATTATTTAAGTGACATTTAACAAATATTACTTAACTGATATTTGCTGTCAAAAATGAAAAAACTTAAAGTCTATCTTACAACTTCTGTTATCTTTAATATTTTACTTTTTACTTATGTTATCAGATTAGTTAATGGCTTAGGAGGAGTAACCTATATCACTAATAAGATTCATTCAATAGTTCCAGAATCACCATATCAGATTCTATATAAAAATAAAGTAAGCATCTTCAGTAATATTCCCCATATCGATAACGAAACACTTTTTATAGGCGATAGCTTAACTGACTATGGTCAATGGGAATCTCTATTTGAGAACAAGAACATTGTCAATTTAGGTATAGCAGGTGATAGAATAGATGGTGTCATTTCAAGAATATTACCCGAAATATCTCATAAACCATCAAAAATATTTCTGATGATTGGCATTAATAATATCAGAGCTAATGAAAAAGTTACACAGATACTTAATAAATACGAAATACTCATAAAAATGATTCGGATAGGCTCTCCACAAACTCGTTTATATATACAAACTATCTTACCTACATATGGATTTAATGCAATTACCAATCAAAATATAATTGAGATTAATAAAAAACTTAAAATCTATGCTGCTAAATATAACTGCACTTACGTTGATATTTATGATTCTCTTATAGATAAAAACTCACAATTGATTTATAATTATTCTTTTGATGGTACACATCTTAATGGGGAAGGTTATCAGGTTTGGCAAAGCCGAATTGAGGATTTAGTGAATGAGTAAGTACCAGTATTATATCGGTACTTACTTTACCAAGAATTTCCTTCACCTTGCCCTATATAAGCACCGCAAATATATTTCCTAGTTGATGTACCTGCAGAACTACTAATTCATATTCAGTGAACGGTAGTATAAAACTCTCACCACTGGTGAGAGAAATTAGCTGGACAAATAATCTTATTATATTCTCTCGAACTAAAACTGAAGAAGAGAGAGAATTCTATTTGAAATTATCTCTACAAGAGAAGTACGGCAAGCGTGAACTGGAAAAACAAATAAGCAGCAGTTTTTATGAAAAAGTAATGCTTGGTAAAGCAAATCCCTCACCAGTGGTGAGAGAAATTAATATTGATTTATCGAGCAGCTTTAAAGATAGTTATGTTTTTGAATTTTTGAATCTACCAGAGCCACATAATGAGAGTGACTTGAAATCAAATATAGGAAATGGCACTTTTCTATATATGATACAGGCGTCATGTATAGAAAAGTCCTACTTCCTATACATGACACTTGTTCATTTGCGACGCACATTGCGCCGGAGTCCTTTCCGCCGTCAGCCTCACCGGCGCACAACAAAACAGCCGTCCGCGCTACTCCCAGCTCATTTTTCTTTTCCGGGGCAGAGAATAAAACCAAACCACCTATTTACAACAAGAACGCGAAGATAGCCACACCGGGTTAAACGGTCATGGCTATCGCGAGCGAGGAAGCAGTATCCGCTTTCAGCGGGCTTGAAGTGTATTTTAAGACTTTAATGGTCTCCTGTATCTTAACTGCAAACACAGTTTTATTTTGGCCGGAACCCGTAAAGGGTGTATAAACAGCTCCGTCCATAGGCCAGCGCTTCGCTGCCCTTGACGCGGAACCCATCTAAAATAAGGAGCGGTGTTTACAAGTTAAGATAAAAAAGCCCTAAGCTGCGTGTTTAAGCGGTTCTCCTGTTAACCACCGCAAACATTCTGGCAATAAGCTTATTCCGAATAACATTGAGTGTGCTCATTTTATTTTTTCCTTCACTCACCCTTATTTTATAATAAACCTTCAATTCTGTATTATATGAGTAAGCGCATATAGCCACCAAGTGGATCAATTTTTTTATTTGCCGGTTTGATAAGCTGCTGACTCGCGTTTTACCTTTTATACTAGTGCCCGATTGGTGCTCTTCATACATAACAGGCAAACTTGCGCCAATTGGTAAACCTTGTGAAATTATGCATGCAGACAATCATATTGGAAGCTAAAACAGGCCCTACGCATTTGATGCTGGTAAGTAACTTGTAGTTTGCTTTGATTTTTTCATCGCTTTCTATAACTGCCTTAATCTGACTTTCAAGCTTTTAATTTGCAGCGTTAAATTCTGAATGAGGGATTTATAGATCTGAAACATTCCCTTATACTCCTTTCCGTCCAATGCTTGTTTTGTCCCTTCCACGTAGCCTCAAAGCCGCCACGATCACATACGAGACGGTTTCTTAGTGTAAGCAAGGTTGACTGTCATCTGAATAAGTTTTAGAGGTATAAAGCTGTAGTTTCAAGGATACATTCATGGTGTGCAAATTGATTTTCGTCCGGTGTACGTCTGGTGTACAAAATACGAATTACTAGGAATTATTACGAATAGGACGCTGTAATATATATAAGCGGTTTAGACTCGTTTTGGGCCATAAAAAAAGACACTCAACAATTTGAGTGCCTTAATGATTTTGAAATCCGTGGAGCTGAGGAGGATTTAAACGAACCCTTTGTACGGCTTCTGATGCTGGTAAGGGAGGTTAATGAGGAATGTTTTGGGAAAAGAGAGTGATGAGGAAGTTGAAGTTTGATCAATTTTAAGAGGAAAGGGGGCTCTTACTGAACACGTACTTTGCTAAATTAACAGGCGTTAAATTTTTCATTAAATAAAATAATAGTCATAAATTTAGTATCCATTATTTTTATTTATATTCTTGCATAATCCATCTACATCAGGGAATAGATATTCAAAGTTGACACCTAAGTAATTCAAATTCTCTAAGATTCTGGGTTTTTCATCACTTGGGATTTCAAAATGATATATACTTAAAAAATGAAGTATATCACTTTCCAAACCAACAAAATTACCTGAGATTGTACCATTCGCATTTGTAGATGGCCGATAGTGATGAACAGAAAACCAACCGTGCTGAGCAATTACCCTAGGATTATTAGAATTAGGACGAAAAATTTTTGTAGAGGTTAGACTGAGGGGATCCAAATCTAATTGCGGATTAAAAATGGAATCCTGATAAGTCCTATAAAAATAAAAATGTCCATTCGCATTGTTGTCATTTCCTATACAGGCGAACCATATTGCTACCAATGCATTAGTTGACCAGTCCAATAATCCTGTAGCCATTCCATGGTGTTGTGCAATGGCTAACAAGTCGATGTCTTTTATTGCATCTTGTTCTAAGAAACGGCCACCACGAATCCTTAATTCTCCTAACATATTTCTTTCTAGATCAGTCGTATCAACTGTTGGATCTAATCTCGCTATTGCAGGCAAAAGAGGTTTAAAACATGATTGACCACGGAAGAGGTTTATAGTATCTGGATCAGGCTTTCCAAGTGAAATTATTTTACTAATAAAACTCTCCCATCCATTCCACCCAACTTCTTTCATTTTCGATCTATCGTGCTAAAACAAGATTTACGAGGCTATCGCAAATGCTTTTATATTTCCAAATTCCTCCGATTTATCAATTAGCTCATTTTCTATGTCATAATCGTCTTGCAAGCCCAGCCAGAACCTTGCGGAATTGCCAAAGAAGATACTTAAACGTAGAGCAGTATCCGCCGTTACTCTTCTATTTCCTTTAATAATTTCTGAAATACGAGTTTGAGGGATATTGGTTTCCTTCGCTAGACGATAAGCAGTAATATTTAAAGGGATCAAAAATTCTTCATTTAGAATTTCACCCGGATGAATGTTAGGTAGCTTTTCCATAATACATTTATTAATGATAATCAATAATTTCTACTTCGCTCGCATTTCCGTCCGACCATTTGAAAATTATACGCCACTGGTCGTTTATGCGGATACTATAGTAATCCTTTAAATCACCTTTTTTCTTCTCCAATTTATTAGATGGTGGAATGGTTAAATCTTGAATATTCTGTGAGTTACTAATCATACGTAGCTTTCTCCTGCCTATAGTTTGTATTTCCATAGGTAGCTTTGATATCCTAATACCATTCCATATTTTCTCTGTGTCTTTAGATCCGAAAGAAAGTATCATATTAACTTCATGCGTTACTAACGTTAAAGGTAAGCATTAGTATATACATTGTCAATACCTCCATTCTATTTTTACAATTCTTTTTAGGACTTGCCGTTTTCTACAAATGACACTGATTCTAATGTATATGTATAGAATTACATATCAATAAAAAGGCCTCTGAGATACTCTCAAAGGCCTTGGTGGAGCTGAGGAGGAGTTAAATGAACCCTTTGTACGACTTCTGATGCTGATAAGGACAGTTAATAAGGAAAATGTTATGGTGAAAGAGAGTGATGAGGAAGTTGAAGTTTGATCAGTTTTGGATGGCAAATGGGGTTGGATCGAACCCCATTTTTTTTGAAATTATTGGGTCACTTTAATTCCTGATGTAAAGAATTTATATATGAGAAGTTTATCATGTATAAAAAGATTGAAAATCTTTACATGACAATCTCCTGCATTAGACACATAGTCACAAAATACATTTACAAAGTATAATTTCTGTATACCTAATTCTTTGTGCTACCTAGCTATCGGATATTTTGAACGTTGCCTGATTAAAATTAGATGTACAGGTTATCGGCTTTACGGCAACCTTGGGGAAAGCATTTATTTAAGATATATTATTTTAAAACTATTAATCGTAAATTTGAAATATCACGTGGTTGCAAATATAGATATGGACAGCTTAGTCAAATCAAATTTATCACAAATAAAGACTCTAATGACTCAATATGGTGTCATCAGAGCTCATTTATTTGGCAGTGCAGCTAAAGGAACTATGACAGGTAGTAGTGATATTGATTTTATGGTAAGTTTTAATCCTGATTTAAGTTATACTGATTATGGTGACAATTACTTTCAGCTAATTTATGCACTACAAAACCTTTTAAAAAAAGATGTAGATCTGGTTGCAGAAGAGACTATTACTAACCCCTACTTACTTCAAAGTATTAACGAGCAAAAGATCGCTGTTTTATGACGAATGAAGAAAAGAAACTTTTGACGGATATAATCATAGGTATTTCATCCATTGACGACCACCTTGAAGGACGTAGAGTTCTTGAAATTAACCCGGCTATCGAAATTTCATATGCCAGACAGATCGTTGATCTTAGGAACAAAGTTATTCACGCATACGACAATGTAAATGATATTGTTATCTGGAGTGTTGTCATGAACCATTTGCCGAAATTAAAATCTGAGGTTAATATACTTATACAGGAATAAACAGCATTTTTATATTCCTTTAGATACTCAAAACTCTCAGCGCTGTTGAGAGAAACTAAATAAACAAATATACCACCGTCTTCTATCAAGCATATGAGAATGAACAAAACAATTTTAGCTATTTTTTTCGTCTTGATAACTTTGACAACTTTTGGGCAGACCGCTACCGAACTTAATAAAAAAGCCAACTTTTTTCTCACAAACGGAGACATTAAGAATGCTGTTCCACTATTGAAGAAAGCTGCTGAAATGGGACAGCCAGAAGCACAATACAATTTAGGATATTGTTATCAGCAAGGTAAAGAAGTTGAAAAGAATGATAGCATTGCAAACACCTGGTTGATCAGATCTGCTGAACATGGCTGGTTAAACGCCCAATTTAAAATAGCTTATAGTTATGCCTCGGGACGTGGAATAGAACAGAACTATAATCAAGCACTTTATTGGTCTGTTAAATGTGCTGAGCAGAAAGACCCAGAGTGTATAAATAATGTTATTGCGTGCTATTCTAATGGAATGGGAACAGCCAAAAACCTTGACAGTGCAGCAATTTGGACAATCAGACTTGCTTCATTACCTGATATTGATAACCTACAGCAAAGCGGAATTATAACAGGCGCGAGAAAAGCACTCGCCATCAAATATCGCGATGGCGATTATTATCCTAAAGATAATATCAAAAGTTACATGTGGTTTTTAATTTATAATGAAAGCAAACGTGACTTTTCAATATTAGAACAGCAAAGTAATATTGATGCAATCAAAGAACTTGAAAAAAGCTTGACAACTGCCAATAAAGAAAAAGCTACCCTAGAAGCCGAATTACAAATCGGTCGAAAATTAAAGAACACTAAGAACTTATACAAACAAGATCTATAGCAACATCAGCATAATTTATATATCCACATGCTGATTAAATACATAAAAAAAGGCCTCTGAGATAATCTGAGAGGTCTGTGTGGAGCTGAGGATGATTTAAACGAACCCTTTGTGAGGCTTTTAATGCTTGTTAGGGCGGTTAATGAGGAAAAAATTCTTGTAAAAAGTATTGAAGATGGAAGTACATTTTGATCTCTTTTCAGAGGCAGAGGGGATTGTATCGAACCCTATTTTGTTTAAAATTATAGAATACTTAAATTTCTCATATAAAGAGTTTATTCATGAGAAGCTTATCATGTATAAAATATCCAGAAGTCTTTGCATGGTACAAGTTTGAGCCTGTACCATATGTGATAAACCATACGTTACTGTGATGAAAACCAGTAAAATATAGTTATGAACGTGTTGCATTTGTGCTGATTTCAGAATCATAAGTTTTAATATATGCGAAATCATCTTCGTTTTATATATTTGAATAATCAAAATTCACAGATGGCATCAAATAATAATCGTTTTTCACAAAAAATAATCATTTTTCATGAAAAAACCGCTCCTGAAGAGGGATCAATAGTCGGTTATGCCGCTTTGATTAGTTTCTTTAAATTAGAGGTGCCACTGCCCGATAGACTAGCATTAATCAGTCAGAAGCACAAGCAATATGAGACGCAAGAATGGATTGTCTTTACGCCTAGACATCAGCCTGAGGAATCATTAATGGGGCATTTGACATTTGCTTTGAAATATGAAGGTATAGAGTTAGGTGTATTAAAAAAAATATTTGCATTGGTTGCCCCTACTGATATAGAATCTATTATTTCACTTGAACCTACGGGACAATACAGTAAAAGAATATGGTTTTTATACGAATGGCTAATGGGAGTCAATTTAGATTTGAAGGATTTGTCGGCTGGTAACTATGTTGATTTGGTAGATACAAAGCTACAATTTGGCAGCCACCCCCTTCCCTCAAAAAGACATCGTATTCGTAATAATCTTCCTGGAGTTCGGGAATTTTGTCCTCTTGTTCGCAAAACCTCCTTCCTTAAAAATTTAATTGAATTGGATTTAGCACAGCAGATAAAAGTTATCATTGGAAAAATTCATCCAGATGTAATGGCTAGAACAGCGGCTTTTCTTTTGCTTAAGGATTCAAAAGCATCTTATGCTATAGAGGGAGAAAAGCCTCCACAAAACCGTGCTCAAAGATGGGGACGGGCAATTGGACAAGCTGGGCTTAAACCTATAGATAAAAATGAACTGCTCAGACTACAGGAAATTGTGATTGATGATTCCAGATTTACTAAAATGGGATGGCGTACAGATGAAGGTTTTATCGGTGAACATGACAGAAGGTATGGAACGCCAATCCCAGATCATGTATCTTCTAAATGGCAAGACGTTAGTTCACTTATACAAGGCCTGATTGACACTGATCAAAAATTGGAGAAGGACGATTCATTTGACGCCGTAGTTGCCGCAGCAATGATCGCTTTTGGATTTGTGTTTATTCATCCATTCGTAGATGGTAACGGAAGGATACACAGATATCTCATCCATCATGTCTTACTCAGAAAAAAATACGTTTCCAAAGGAATTATTTTCCCGGTTTCTGCAATCATACTAAATGAATTGGATGAATACCGTCGCGTCTTAGAAAACTATTCAAAACCACGTCTTGATCAAATAGACTGGAAACCAACCAGCGATAACAATGTAGAAATACTAAACGATACAATTGATCTATACCGATATTTTGATGCAACTAAACAAGCGGAATTTTTATATAAGTGCGTTTTACAAACAGTAGAAAAAACAATTCCTGAAGAAGTCTCCTATCTTGAAAAATACGATCTCATGAAAGAATATTTAGATGATCATTTTGAGATGCCGGATAAGATTGTTGCACTTCTTGTACGTTTTCTTGAGCAAAACAATGGAGTGCTCTCTGAGAGAGCAAAAACAAAAGAGTTTCAGGAATTAAAAAATGAAGAAATTATTGTTATTGAAAACAAGTATAAGGAGATTTTCGAACAGTAATTATCAAATAAAAACATACTATAACCATACCTCGAAACATTAAAAAACGCCTCTAAAATGACATTAGAGGCGTTTGGTGGAGCTGAGGATGAATTAAACGAACCCTATGTAAGGCTTCTGATGCTTGTTAGGGCGGTTAATGAGGAAAATATTTTGTTAAAAGTCGAGAAAGAAGAAATCGAAATTTGATCAGTTTTGAGAGGTAAGAGGGATTCTAACGAACCCCTTTTCAATTAAAAACAGGTTATACTTGGTGTCAAACATAACAAAACTCTCAACACTGTTGAGAGAAATGATATTGATTTGGCAAATCACTGGCTTTATATTATAATTTTCGTTCGAGCAACTTATCCCATATCTTGGGATTTCTACTGGTGTGTAATATTGCAAAAATCACAACTGTTTCATCTTCAATTAAGAAATGAACCATAAATGGGAATTTCTTAATCACCATACACCTAACTTCACTATAACGAATTTTGTAACCTTCAGCCGTAGTACTTAGCTTATCGATCTGTTTTATGACTTGCTTTTGAAAACGTGTACCTACACCATAAGATTGTTCATTATACCAATCAGTAGCTTTTTGAATATCAGTCAAAGCCTCAGGAAAGACTTTAATTTTATAAGATGACATTACTACCCTTTAAGATCTTTTGATGCAACATTCCAATCCAGCAAAATTTCCGGATTAGTCTTATATTCTGAAATCCTTTCATTTACTATATTCTGATGTTCTAAAGGAATGCTCATATCTTCAGACCAAATAACTTCGTTAAGTTCCAGTTTTTCAGAAGGTGATAATTGTTTCACCGCATCTACTAATTGTCTAAATGATAATTCTACAGCGATCATACTATTTTCTTTATGCCTTTAACAAATTTAGCTAAATATTTCCCAAATACAAAAAGGCCTCTGAGATACTCTCAAAGGCCTTGGTGGAGCTGAGGATGATTTAAATGAACCATTTGTAAGGCTTCTGATGCTGGTTAGGGCTGTTAATGAGGAAATGTTTTGGTGAATTCAGCCTAACGTAGAAATTGAAGTTTGAGTAGTTTTAGGAGGTGGGCGGGGCTGTGTCGAACTCTTTTTTGCGCTAAATATTAAAACTCTCACCAGTGGTGAGAGTTTTAATATTTAGCTGTAAGCCAATGAAATGTATTTATAGATTGATAATTTATTACAATAGCTTTTTTCTTTCAATTCTCTCCTTCGCATCAATTAAAATATTATGTATCTTCTTTTCAAGCTCTTTCTTACTAGGTAGCTCTGTCCAATATTCCGCGACCATAATACCGTCTTTGTGCATTTCTAAAAGTTCTACCTGCTCTCGGCTACTTTCAGCGCATAATATTAGTCCTACGGGAGATAATTCTCCTTCCTTTTTTTCATATTTATCCAACCATTTTAAATACAATTCCATCTGCCCTTTATGTTTAGCTTCGAACTTGCCTAATTTTAATTCAATAGCTACTAATCGTCTTAAATTTCTGTGATAGAATAAAAGGTCTAAATGAAAGTCCTGTCCATCAATAATCATCCTTTTCTAACGCTCTACAAATGCAAAGCCTCTACCTAATTCCAAAATGAAGGTCTCCAGTTCTCTAAGTATGGCTTCTTCTAAATCTCTTTCTAGATAAGTATCCTGAAGTCCAAGGAAATCTAAAAAATAAGGGTCTTTGAAATTATCATGAATACCTGGGTTACTACTAGTATTTTGCAGATTGGCTATTGCTGTTCTTTCAAATTCCTTTTTGGCAATCTTTTTACGTAACTCCCTAACGCCTATTGTTTGAGCTGATACGGATTTTGCATAGAATAATTTTGCTTCTGCATTTTTATAGGTAGTAAGACAAGAAAATGTGACCAACTCAATTGTCGTGACAGCGTAACGACAATTTCCTCATCATTGAATTGATCTGCAAATTGTAACATTCGTCTAAGATTTTTTTCATCAAAACTCCGTCCATACTTATCCTTCATTTGTCGTGACAGCGTAACGACTATCTGCTTTCCATACTCTGCTCGTTTATTTTGAAGAATACTTTGATTAATACGGCTTCCGATATGCCAAAACAGCATTGTAAGAGAACTGTTTACCTGTGACACAACTTCCTGTTGACTTTGTTCAATCAGCAGAGAAAGTTCATTGAATAATGATTGCTCAGGTGATAAAATGTCTTTGTTTTTAGCCATTCGATTATATAATTAAATATTTTCTAAACTATCGGCACATATGACTATTAGCTTGTGCAATAATGACTAATAGTTCTTCTTTTTTCGTTTAACAAAAATAGCTAAATTTTCTCAACCGCATAAGATTTATGACATTGCTGGTTGATAGAATGGATGAATTTAGGAAAGATATAATAGGGATATAATTTCACTAGAGTTCTAAATAAAGTTAATGCTTCGCAGTTATGAAGACTTAAAGTTAATCAATTTAAGAGATACCACTTTTATGAAGAGTGGTAAAATATTCAAAAACAGGCCTTTGAGATTAATCTCAAAGGCCTGTGTGGAGCTGAGGATGATTTAAATGAACCCTTTGTAAGGCTTTTGATGCTGGTTAGGGCGGTTAATGAGGAAAATATTATTGGGTCACTTTAATTTCTCATGTAAAGAATTTATGCATGATCAGCTTATCATGTATAAAAAATTTTAAAATCTTTACATGACAACACCACACTGCATAATAGACTTTAGCGCAAGTACATTTAAAAATATGCTAAATTTCTGAAGATCTAATTTTTTACATAACGTAGCTATCGGATATTTATCGGATATTATCGGATATTATCGGATATTTTTAAAATGTTGTTTACTACATTTGCTTTATGAGTAAGGCAAATGTATATACACTCCTTCTTGACTTAGACTGGAAATTAATGACCTTGGTTAGTCAAATTGACCGCTTTGATGCATCTTGGACAGCAATAGAAAGAAAAGAAGGATCCAGTTTAAAAGAGCTGAAATCAATTGCGACTGTAAGAAGTGTAGGTGCTTCTACAAGAATAGAAGGCTCAAAACTTAGTGATGAAGAAGTTGATATCCTATTAAAGGATATTGATATTTCTAAATTACAGGAAAGAGATCATCAGGAAATAGTAGGTTATTTTGAAGTTTTAGATTTAATTGCTGAATCATTTGAAGATATTCCTATAACTGAAAATGGCATTAAAAACTTGCATAATCAATTATTACGCTATAGCACAAAAGATCAGTGGCATAAAGGAAATTATAAACAGCATGCAAATACAGTGGAAGCAAAAATGCCAGATGGCTCAACTCAGGTAGTTTTCCAAACCACAGAGCCCGGCTTTGCTACAGAAGATGCAATGCTCGGGTTAATTAACTGGTATAAAGAAGAATCACAAATTCATCCTTTGGTAATATGCGCATTATTCAGTTATGAATTCGTAACGATTCATCCATTTCAAGATGGAAATGGGCGTTTAAGCCGATTAATTTCCACTCTATTACTTCGAAAACACGGATATAAGTGGATTCAATATGTTAGTCTGGAACATGAGATAGAATATAGGAAAACAGAATATTATCGTGTCCTAAGAAGTTGTCAGTCCCAGCGTCCCCATGAAAATATAACGGCTTGGGTATTATTCTTTTTAGAATGCCTAAAAAACATACAGGAGTTATTGATGCAGAAGTTAGAATTAAATGTTGAAGATGCTGGATTGTCTATTCGGGAAAAGAGTGTTTTAACTGTCATCGGAAATTACCCAGGGCTAAAATCTGGCGAGATATCAAAAAGAATAGGCATCCCAGTTCCTACTATTAAAAAAACACTCAATGATTTAGTTAACAGAAAACTCATTGAGAAGAAAGGAGTCGGTCCAGGCACACACTATATTCTTTATTAAAATCACAAATCCTATGATACGAGGAGTTTTGAAATAAGCTCTTTGATTGCTGGTAATATAAGTACCAAATAATTATCATGTATAGGAAATGGCATTTTTCTATACATGAGACAAGCCTCGCACATAGCAAAGTGCCATTTCCTATACATGAGATATGTTACACGAGTGGATAACAAAAAAGGCCTCTGAGATGATCTCATAGGCCTATGTGGAGCTGAGGATCATTTAAACGAACCCTTTGTACGGCTTTTAATGCTGGTTAGGGCGGTTAATGAGGAAAATGTTTTGGAAAAAGAGGCTTGAGAGGATATTGAATTTTGACCAGTTTTGAAAGGCAAAGGGGATTTGATCGAACCCCATTTTTGTTTCAAATTATTGGGTCATATAAAGAATTTATTCATGAGAAACTTATCATGTATAAAAAATTTGAAAATCTTTACATGATAAGCTCCTGCGTTAGACACTTAGTCACAAATACATTTAAATATTATTTATAATCTATTACTAAAACCTAGCTAATTTTGCAAACCAAAAGTTTATTTACTTCCGCAACTTTTTTCAATTGCCTGAATATATTCTTGCGTAAGTGACTTTCCTCCAAGAACTTTACATTCATTATAGTACTTTAAGGCGTTAGTACAATCTTTTTTCATAAAATATACAGCTGATAACTTGAATAGTGTATTCTGATTTTTTGGATCTATAGCATAGGACTGAATAAATAAATCAAGAGCTGTTGCTAATTCCTTTTGATCATTATGGGCCTGAAAAAATATTAGATAAATGGTTGCTTTATCGGTAAGAATGTTTGAGCTTTTAGGATTCAGCTCAAGCCCCTCATTAAGTTCTTTCATTGCATTTCCAAAGTCTCCGAAATTGAAATATATAACAGCAAATCCCCAAAAAGCATTTTCATTTTTTGGATCCAGAAGCCAAGCCTGATTAAATCTATACATCGCGGTTTTGGGATCTCCTTTATACAAGTAATCAAAGCCAATATTCACAAGTGCCTCAGAACCCTTATGACGAGTACCTTGTTGTTTTATATAGTCCTTAATTAATTCCTGATCTGCTTTCTTTTGACCTTCATCTTTTACCGCATCTCCAAATTTAGGAAAAAGCCTAATATTTGATTTAGCTTCTTCTTTCCACTCTTCATAAGTAATTTTATTATTAGGAGTATTAATATCCGGATGATTATTCTTACGGTCTTGCCCATTACTACATGCACTTAGCACGAAGCAAAATAATATTATAATAAAAAAGGATTTCATATTGAGATACGTTAATCAGAACTGGCACAAAGTATTCAATTAAACTTACTAAATAAAATAAATAGGATATTAGGAATAAAAACCAAAACTCAAGATTCTAATAAAGAGGTTATTTACGAACAAAAAGGCCTCTGAGATGATCTCAGAGGCCTATGTGGAGCTGAGGATGATTTAAACGAACCCTTTGTAAGGCTTTTAATGCTGGTAAGGGCTGTTAATGAGGAAAATGTTTTGAGAAAAAGAGGTTCGAGAGAAAATTGAATATTGAGCAGTTTTAGAAGGTAAGAGGGTCTGAATCGAACTATTTTAACATAAATTTAGAATGGATAGTAGTTCAATTTTCGACACTAAGAGACGATAAAAAGGGTTCTTATATTCTCACAAATATTTAATCCATTTTGATCCGGTAATTATCCGGTAATATAAATATTATTCGAAAAAAAAAAAAACATTCAATCTATTGATTATTAGACATTTAATATTAGAACAACTTATTAACGCACTAAGATCCGGTAATTTCCGGTAATTCCTTGTCTGTTCGAATATATCTCGTAGCTGGGCCATCATTAACTTTTCGCAATAAATTTGCCAAAGTTAACTTTGTGAGATCCGTTGTTGCCGTTTTGTCGGAGATCTTTATCTCAAAAAAAGCCTGGTATGTCTCCCTGGTAAATATTTGATCCGTTCGTATAGATTCAAGATACTGAATCATTCTTTTATTAAATACTATTTCTGCTGGAACAGAAAAAAGCGTTAGGGTAGTGTAACCATTCAAAGTAGTCCATTCCGGTTTTCTAAGCCCATATTCTGTAAAGCGATTGATTATCAAATTGAGCCCCCTACCTAATTTCTCCATTTTCCCTCGTAAATAAAACATATGAGCAATAGTTGGATTTCTAAGAATAGAATGGTGGGTTTTAATACTGTTTTTTCCACGTATAATATCTGAAGGTATTTCACCAGAGTTAATTATTTCCATTCGATCAGAAAAAATATTAATAGTAATTTCTCCGGCAAAATCACCATAATCACGATGTACTATAGCATTAACCAGAGCCTCATCAAGTGCATCCAGAGGATACTTATAACGATCAATCCGGTTCCAATCTTGCGATTTAAAGCTACTAATCATCGGAAGGTTAGATTTGAAATAACTCTGTAATTGATCAAAGCCAGTAAACAAATTACTTTCAAAAAGCTTGGTGTCCAAATATTCATCACCTGTGCGCCCATCGGGCATTACAGTAATGCGTATTCTCGCTTGAGGAAGGAAACGATTAGGGTTATTTCCAAATAGCATAATTGCCCCGTTTTTTACGGCATTGAAGTCATAAAGTTGAAAATAGCTTAAAAAATCCTTCATTTCTTCAGGAAGTTGTTCTGCCCTTCCTTTTTCTTTTGCTGTAAAGATAGTTCTTTGAATCTCCAAGGCATCTAAGTCTTGAAATTCCGCATCAATCGCGGTTAGTTTTTCCCATGTAGAAGCTGTCTCTGTGGCACTGCGTAATAAAATACTGATATCATCTCGGTTGGCAGTTTTTGATCTGTGCTTATCCCGGATAAAATAACTTCCCTCATAAGTATATGGCTGACGTGGGCCTTTCATCACATTGACAAGAATTATGTTTTGTTGTTGATAGATTTCACACTTAGTATATACTAAAGGTTGCGGAAGAATCTGATTAGAGATAACGTCTTCTAAATCGGAAGCCAATTTACCGCAATCTCCTAGAATACCAACTGCTTTACTACCGACTAAGCCTATGATTATCCAACCTCCATTACTATTTAAAAAAGCACAAACGGTCTTAAGAATTTCTGATTCCTGAAACTCCGCAAATATCTCAAGTTGGGAGCGATCGTCCTGTTTTAAAATTTCAGTGATGAAAGATGTTCTGCTCATACCTTTGTTTTCGAATCGTTAATAAGCTTTTTAATTCTTTCTGGATATTTAAATTGGCTATCCAAATGTAACTTTATATCATTAATATCTACATACTCTTGTACCCAATTTCCGATTCTAGATGCCAGTGGCGTCTCACTTTGGATAGCTTCGTCGTAAAGACCAATACACCTTATATCCATTACACCATCCTTTTTAAAGGAAACTTTGCTGAGATCAAGGCGCTCTGTTTTCCCAGCCTCAATAATGGATGTTTGTCTAAGTAATTGACGGGAGAAAACAACTTTTGAATCTGCCAAAACAAATCTAGGAATATCTCTACTCATTGCAGTTTGAAACTCTTGATGTGTAATGGACAACCCTCCTTCTGTCAGTACTCCCGATCCGTAATCCGGTCTGATAAATCCGATAAATACATCACATTCTTGCACGCCATTTGTACAATTTTCAAGGTTTGATTTCTTACTGTCTAGGGCAATAGTTCCCTTATGAGACATAAATACGTCGTAGCCATAATTATCTAATAGTTGATAAATCTGGTCAAGCTGATATTGAAAATTATAAACAGTAGAGGCAACAAATACCCGAATATGGTTTCTTTTTGCAGGCATAACAATCTATTAAGGAGCATTTAGAAACTAGTTTTAGCGCATAATCTTTTTCTATAAGCTAAAGCCTTGATGATTGAAACAAATCTACAATGTTTTCACAATATAGCAGCAATTCAAAACATCTTTGTTTTGATATTTTTTCTACAAGACATTGACTTTCTTAAGAATCTAGAATCCTTTGAACTTTGATAGAGTAGTATCTGCCTATTCAAATTAATCAAGAAAGCATTTTACATGCCTTGATTTACAATTAGGTATTAAAAAATAATAAATAAAAGACTTGTTTGCTAACTCCGATGAATGTGAGGTGAACACGTAAAATCTATTTTGCAAGTTTCAATTCTTTTAGAATATCCTTTTTGAATTTACTTAATGTTTTTTTAAAGTGTTCGTCTTCATGATATTCTACTCCAAATGCCATACGGTAGACCTCTTCATAACCTAGGCTGGCTTCTTTAAAGTTTACCATCATTCGTTCAATATACTTTTCAGAATAAGCTTCCTTAATTGCGATCATATCAAGAAGTTCGGCTTGATGCGCATTATAAACATCTTCTAATTTTAAATCCCGGCATGTCTGCTCGGCTTTATCGTCATTGTCTGATTTAATTTTGATGCGATACTGTTTGGTTGATTTAAAAAAATTATAACTGTATCTAAAACGAGTTAAAGCATCCATGTCGACATATGGATGCATATGTGTAGTAAGTGAATATACATCCTCTTGTTTGATAGAGCTGTTACATACTGTGCAACTAGGTATTAGATTACAAAATGATAAAGCAAGTAATGGAAACTGGGTTTGAGGATACCAATGGTCATAATTTGGTCGCATTACCTTTTTGTCATTTTTATCTTTAATAGTAGATGTCCAGATACGATTACAGTAAGTACAAGTCCGACGGTCTAAATTAAATGCCAACTGATAGGCATCATATCTTTCTTCGTTATCCTTATTGTAGAACCACCCACTATATTCAATTATTTTGTGTTGTATCTTATAGGAACGATCATATTTATAGATTAAAAATTTCTGATCATCAGTTAAATCTTTAAGCTCTTTGTTTCGGATTGGGAGGTAGAGCTGGTACTCATCCCACAAAAATTCAGGCACCATTTCGTGCCAGATAAGTTCATTAAGTTCTATGATGTCTGCTGGACTTCCACCAATTAACATTTCGAGATAGACCCGATCTGTCAGAATAGTGAGTAAGCGATAAGGCACGTTCTTCGTTATATAAGAACCTTGGGTGCAAACTGCACAGTCAGCATCTCCACAGGTATCACCGGTAAGCTTCCTCCTTATTCTACAGCAAACATATTTTAAGTGTTCTCTTTGGGCTTTAGCAACCCTGCTATCCTGAAGATTGATATGAAGCATGGCTAATTGGCGATTAATTGTTGTAAACGGGCTATCTCCTCTTTGATTTTATCCCGATAACTGATTCCAAATACCTCATCATACATTTCTAGAAGTTTTCTGGATATAACAGCTTCACCAATTGATTTGATCATTTTCAGGTGATTCAGATGGTCATCATAATTAACTTGCGACTCAAGCTCATACAAACTATCTTCAAGAACTTCGTTGTCTTTATCTTTCCCCCATGCAGTCCTGACTTCTTTTATTTCTTTATTGATGTTTAGAAATTGAATAGTTTCATTAATCCTCTCCATCGCAAGTTCCCCGCAAAAGCCATTTTCCATAAAAAATCCGTCAGCTAATAGATCATGAATATTAGCCCCAAAAGTTTTTTTGTTCAAGTTAGTCTGTTGTGCATTCCCGTCAATGATCTTCAAGAACATCACATTCTTATGTGGAATATCAGAAAGTATAAAAGGAGAATGGGTCACAAAACAAATGTTAATTTTACGGATACGTGTCAATCCAAGCCTTATAATACTTTGTCTGAGGTATCTTACGTAATTTCGCTGCATCTCTGGATGAAAATACAATTCAATCTCTTCAAGTAAAATGTTAACATTTCGATAGGCCTTTTTTATCTGTGATGTAACTGAATCAAGATTAAACAAATGATAAAGAATAGAGCTTACAGAATAAATCATTTGCTTTTCACCTGAACTCAGCAGCTTGAAGTTGATTTTCTTTGCATCAACTTTGACCGGCTGAAGCAATATTTCCGTTCTAAAAATCGGAGGAGGAATCAATGCAATTAGTTTTAATTTGTGTGTCTGTTTCAGTGCGATAACTTTACGAATATTCTCAGATAAAGTGTCAAGTGTAAAAATGCCTGTATGATAGCCAAGGTCAGGATATTTCAAAAAATGCAGAGTCTGTTTAAGTTTAAACGTAATATGGCTATTGTCCTTTAACAGTGAGCGAAGCCATTGATCGATGTATTTCCAGTTAAAGCTTCCGGTGTTCTGATCAAATAACGGCTGGTATTCCTCATAGTTAACAGCAATAGTTATTAGCTTGCAAATTACATAATCAAGGGCGATAACATTGGCTTGTACTTCATGGTTGATAGCTTTAAAACCAAAATCGTAGATGCTGTTTATCTTCTTCCATATTTTTTGCTTATCAAGATTCAATTTTTCCAGCGTAATTTCCTTATTTCCTTTCTTATACAGGATGCCACTTGCTTTTTTTGGAATTAATTTTAGTATGAGATGAGATGCCGATAAATGATCGGTTAGTTTCCTAAAATAGGAAACACCTTCTTCAAATGGGTGAAGCATATTGGCTATCAGACGCTGATTAACCAGCTGATTTTCTGTGTTAATATCAATATTGCCTTTGGTTCGCATAGGATTGAGGACTATTGGCGTTTGATAACCATCATTCTTATGAAACAACGGAGTGATCCAATCTCTACCTTTTTTCAATTCCCAGCCATTGTAGGCATAATGTGAATAATTAATTGCAATCGTGTAGAAAAAATTCCCGAAATCAAGTTCGCCGTCGTCTGTCCATTTATCACCATTAAATTTGAAACATTGAACTTTGGTGTCTTTCACCAAAACTTTATAGAAATGCTCCATTTTAAAATAGAGTTCCACGTGGAGTTTATAAATAGGTTTAAGATCAGTATTGATTTTGTAACGACAAGCAATGTTGTTAATAGCCATAAAAAGCAACTCAACTAGAGTACTTTTACCAGAGCCATTCTGCCCGGCCACTGCTGAAATTTGAAGCTGGAGCTTACCGTAATGATACAAACAATCTGGGCTTTCATTATTATACTGTATTCCTTTTTCGTCGATGACATAATCACTGAAAAAATAGTAAAAACGATCTCGTTCAAGCACTTTGGCAATTCTGCTATCGCAATCTTTTTGAGCCCTAATGGCAATTATTTTAAAATCGTGATTAGAAGGCATTAATCTAGGTCTTTTGTTTAAAATGTAATAATACTAAATTGCATCTGCATAGACTGACTAAGTAACTGGTGTTTATGAAATATTAAAAACTATTGTAAATAAAACATTTCTAATAGTAATGTAGTTTGAAGAGAGCAGGTGGTAAATAGCAAATCGTTTAAACTGACAATGCTCTAACTCATTTATCTATACCTTAAAATGGCAACACAAAACTATTTAACTGACTGATCGCTGATTTTTTTGAATTACTTCAATCATATTTACAATATCCATATATTTTTCATTTTTATTGTTTACCCAAGCCTGAATGAATGTTTTTTGAAGAGAGAATATGTTTTCCTTCTGGCTAGTTCCGAATATAATCTTCGTTAAATGTTCAAATTTCAATTTGAAATTTTTTATTAATTCAATCTGACGTACCAAAACTTCGATATATGGCCCCTCCCCCATATTAAATAAAATCAACTGCTTTGCTTTATCTGTATCCCAAATTAATTCCTCTGGCGTATTTGTCGGCAGATAATGGACATTTGTTAAAAAATAATCAAGATAAGACTTTAATAAAACTACCTTCTGTTCTTGGTTTCCACCGAACTCACCACCGTCGACAGAAAATTTTATTTCTTCTCCTACTTGCTCCTTTATTTTTTTACTAAGATTTGTAACGGTTAGGTCTGATAGTTGAAAAAACCTCCAGTTGTAATGTTCAAACCCAGGATATTGATCGCCGTCAAAAATTATAAAATCTACTGAAATTTCGTTCCTGCAAAAGACGCTAGCAAATTCTTTTTTAATAACGGATTGGCCCCCAGGATTATATTTTATATTGAACATATTCTCAGTCGCACTACCAAGATTAACGAGCACTTCCCGCATAATCTCTGCAGCAAGTTTATCTTCAACAATTAGGTTTTTCCGGTTTTCGATTGGAAACTCAATATGAAAAAATGCTTCTTCCGGTGTTAAGCCTTCCCGAATAAGAAACCTGCCGGTTAAAGGATTTTGATGAAATACTTTGATGGATGCAGGAGGCAGTCCATTAATTATAGAGGGGGAATGGCTGGTAATAACAATTTGATGTTTTTTCTTTTTGATTTCGTCCAACAAAAACAGCTTGAGCCGCTCTTGAGCACCAGGATGTAGAGAAACCTCAGGTTCATCCAATAAAATAAGGGAATATTCCGGTGCGTCCAATACCATCTGAACAAGTCTCACAACGGCCATTTCACCACTTCCAGCAAATGCTTCGGAATAAACAGCGAAATTGGTTGTAAAAAGTACAGAGTATCCATCGTTTGAAAATATAGAATGTTTGATGGATTTTCCTGAAGTGTATTCCCGACCCAGAATGAAAGAAATTGCTGATAACTCCGATTTACTAAAAATATGTAACGGTTCATTAAGACGTTTCTTATCCTGAAAAATAAATTTCTTATCGCCGTTAAAAAGCTCTTTCAAAATAATGGATTTTTCCCTGATGAATTCCTGCTTATTGCGTGCCTTGTCCTTAATATTGTTTCCAAAATAAAAAAACTTGTCGAACGCACTCAGCTCTTCCCTGAAATCAAGGTAGACAACGTCTTTTTTGATAGGTTTTCCACGTACATTCTTTTCTCCTTTTTTCATTCCGGCCCAAATCAAAGGTCGGCTCGTTTCCCAGTAATTAGGATCATTTTCCCTTCTAATACGTGCTTTGACAACTTCTACCTGATTACCAGCATCATCTTTAAACTGATACCAAAAGGAGTGCCGGCGTTTTTCATCATCATAATATTGTATAGGATCTACCTCTGTATCAAACCAAAATTCATAAGGCGTTTTACCATATACTGTGCCGTACACAGCATGTAGTGCGGTACTTTTACCGCATCCGTTTTGTCCAATGAAAACAGTAAGAGGAAAATCAAAACTGATCTTAGAGTTTACTTCAAGGTTCCGGTAAAACGGAAATTGGATAAAATCAATGTATTTCACAAACTTACCTGCATTTTTAATACTCGTAATAGAATCAATGAGATTATGAATTTTGTAATCCATCGACTTATTGATTACCCGCTCTTCTCATCCATTCAGAATCATCCAGTCCTACTCTTGCAAGCTGGGCTGCAAATTGGTTGGCAACTTTCTGTGCATGTGCGTCTTTAAGATCGAAAACCCACTGGAACATTTCATCTGTTTTCGCATTGAATCTTTCGTGGCCTTTGGAATACAACGGCTTAAAAAGATAGCTGGAATTACTACCGTATTTCCGCGCATAAACCATTTCGTTGAGTGTTGCCTCAAACCGGATTGTCCTGAGCTTGTGTGTATTGTAGTCAACCTTCAGTCTGACAAATCCAGTGTTTGTATGCTCTAGAAAATGAAAAGATTTATCAACTGGCATTACCTCCAATGGTAAGAATAAAAACTTTCGCGATTCGTTCATCTGAATTCTCACGCTGTCGCATTTCTGCTGAATACATATCCAATATTGACTAGTTTTGGCACCTTTAACAATGGTTCCCAGTGTTAATCTAGGTCTATAAGACGCATTCGCATAACTGCTCTTATGATGGGTAAGAATTGAGAATTTTTCATTCGAATCTGCACTGATGTAATCTTCCGGCGTAAAAAAACGCAATGTGTCTTTCATACCTCTAAACATCTTTAAAATTGCCTCGTCAGTTACTGCTACAGCGGGAAACTGCTTTTTCATAGCTTCCTTCAGAAACTGGAAATAGCCTTTCGATTGCCAGTCTTTTAATTCATTTTTTGAAATTTCGACTAATTGTTTCATAACCTTTATTTCCTTGTCTGAAAATGTAAATTGACCAATCCAGTATTTTATCTGTTTAATAGAACAATTTTCAGTTACGTTATGATAATCCAAGATAGAAGAAAAGCTACTGATTATTGAATCCTTTAAAAGATCCCCAGCGTCCTCAGGATTTGGGAGCAGCGAGCGGTGTGCCAAAAATGCAGGATCAATTTGCTTGTTATAAATTTTTAGTATCCGCGCAGTGTTTTTCCTTAACGTACTTATTGCATTTAAAGCCATATTAGAAACCAGTCCTGACGTCATTTTTGAAAACTGATCAGTAATGAAATCAGGAAGTAATTCATATGAAACGACCTGCTTAAGTGATTCGGGATTGTGTTTAAATTGTTTTGCTAAGGCCGGCTTTCCAATAACAATTATAGTTGTGTAGTCGGAGCTGATTTTAAAATCAGTATCCTTCTTGTATTTTGGATTGTTCAACTCGGTAAATATCTCTGTTGTAATCGCTGCAAGGTCAACTTCTCCGGTATAAATTAGAACGAGTTTTAGGCCATCATGACCTATATCACCGACAGATAATATCTCCTTGAGGATTTTAATTGTATGCTGCCCTCTAGGATCTATTTTAACATCGTCTTCTTCTTCATCTTCAGGCTGAAGATCAGCTTCCTTCAAGTTGATCCTCCAGTCCAACACGGCGATATCAGCTTTTTTTGCTACAAATGCCAAATCAGAAATTTCAGACTTTGCCTGAGGGTTATACACCGCACATATCTTGCGGTGCTTAGCAAAGGCGAGGGTCAGTGCTGTAGGATCGAGATCATTTGCGGTATTGGCAGCATCTTTTTTAAATGCTTCATCGTCAATGAAAATAATATTTTGAATAAAATCGTCAGAAATTATTTTTGACTGTAGTGCAAAATTGTCAATCTTCATCGGTTCCCTTTATTTTTTCTACTTTGAATGTCACTGAACTGCCCTCCCTTGGAGTATCGACAAAAATGTGATAGTTTTCAACCTCCAATACTTCTTTACTGATATGTAAGCCCATTCCCCGACCGTTCTGTTTTCTTGTGAAACCAAGATCAAAAATCCGCTCTGCATCAGTCAGCGAAATTACTGGGCCGTTATTGGAAATATAGAAGCCTGTATCATCGGCATGAAGGCGGATTATTCGGGCTCCTTCATCGCTTTTTTGTTTTAGCCAATAAATTGCATTATCAATAACGTTTACAAAAACAGGGTAAAATGTAGACCTAAATCCAAATAATTTCCTATTTGTAAAGCCTTTTGTGTTGAGCAGTTGGATGTCGTGACGCTCAAACCTAGGTTTGAACAGGTCTAGGAGGAAAATTTTAATATCCATCGAAGGTATCTCTTCTTTGTTCCTGTTTAGTCTTCTATTAAGCGGAGTAAACATATTCAGATAGCCGTCGAGGTGCTCAAAATTAATCCTTATATTATTGTAAACACCATCAAGCTTATCATTTACATCAGCCCAGGCTTTCAGATCTTTCAGGCTTCCGCGAATAGAATTTATACTGCTGTTAAATTCATGGTGTATTACACCTACCGCCAATCCCAGTTGACTTAATTCAATATCAGCATGTACCCTTTCCCTTAAGTCCTCCAGTTCCTCAGACATGGCATCATTAATCTGATCGCTGGTAATAATATCCCTGTCAGGATCAGTGCTCCAGTAAATCCCGTGTAATTGCTGAATCACACTTTCCAAAACTTTTGTTGCCTTATCTCTTTCGTCGCTGATTTCATCCTCCACACGTTTTCGCTCGGTCACCAAATTGAAATCAGGAGAATCAATCATATTAAGGTTTTTGAACTGGTCTTTAACATCCCTGATTTTATTTTCCAGACCTATCATAAGATCTGATGCTAAGTCTTTGACCTTTCCAGTAATGTCTGAAATGGCATCCTTAGCTTCTTTCTGTTTTTTGGAGGTAGCTTTTTTTGCTTCGACTGAAATAAAGTCAACAGCCTGCTCAAGACGTTTTCTTTTGCTGATTTCAATATGAAGCCGATTTGTAAAATCGTCAACAAGTACATCGATTTCATCACCAGTCTTTGAGATTAAATTCGATTCGATTTTGGCATATTCCTCTGTATATGCTTCATAATCCTGACGTGTGTCTTTTGAAATGGTAAATCCCCTAGGGGTAGATATTTTTATTTTATTACGATACTCAGAAATTTCCTGACGCGCTTTCGACTCTGCGTCTATCAGTGCTTGGGCTGCTGCTTCTGGATCTTCAATATACGCTACATTTTCAAACCGTTGCTTAGCAGTGCGAAATATCTCGTTAATATCACTTGTATACTGATTCTTATCCCGGTTCTCAAAAAATTTATTCAGATCACTTTGAAATTTCTCTTTCCTAACTTTCGATTGCTGATCTCGTTTTTCGAGTGCCCTGAAAAATGCCTCCCTTTCAGCGCGCTTTTTAACCCATATTTCAGCTTTCGGACCGGCGCCTGATCCTTCTCGGAAAAAATCTGCGGCCAGCTGCGTGAAAAAATTCTTCAGAATATCTCGGATCTGATTATAGGCTTTATTCTCGATAAATCCCTCTCTACCTGCCTTTTCTTTTAAATTTGAATTGAGAGCTTTGGAAATGTCCAAAACACCAAACATACGTCTAGAATTGAAAAAATAAAAAGATGCACTTTTGGATCTGTTTTTCTCAATGTCCAGCCAGTCTATATCTGGATTGCCGTAAGGCAGTATTCTTATATTATCCTTATAAATATACAATCCACCAAATTTTTCAGCCTTTGCATATAGCCTGGCATGGTTTTCCTTATCAATTATGGACTGCCTCGGGGCACCTTGAAAATAAGCTACATTAATATGGAAAGGACCGCACAAAGTGGGCTTATAATTATTACCAGCCCAGTTGATTTTATGCAACTCATCGCTTCCGCGATATACCTGTACCTTGCCGTTGAACTGACCAAATTCATCAAAGTCACCACTAAAATGATGGTCGGCTAGCTGGAAATCTTCGGGCGTAAAAAACTGGTCTTTATCAATAATACTGGTGTAAGTACCATCTGTACCTTTATAATCACGGAAAGTAGCCTCAATCTGGGGTTTAGGATGCTTCGGGGTCATTGTGTTTGTAAACCCAACTAACATCTTTTCTATTTTTGAAGATGACTTGTCGTCCCTATCACCATCTATGTCATAATTTAATGACTCGTTAATTGGCGAGATGAAAAAATGAGTACCACACTTACCATCCTGAAGTGTTGTTGCACCAACAGTTGCTGTTTCTAGATCCTTGGGCGAACATTTGAACGAGTATATCCCCTCGATTAACGCATCATACTCTTTATCGGTTAGGTCGTCATTTTTCACAAGCGGTTCTAATGATATTGCAACTTCATCCTGCATTAGTTTAATTTGCTCATATGAAGGAAGTTCGTCAAATTCCCGAACTGGTATTACAATGTCATCAAGATTTAGACCCGGCAATTCAAAAATGTTCCAGTTAATAAATGCAGCGACTATCGGGTGAGACTCACCGGGTCTTTTAGCCCGCGTTAAAATCAGCATTTGGCTACCAATTGACGCTATGGCTAATCTTCCGATGCCTTTTTCACCCATTATCGGACGTGCATCCTTATTTGGATCAATAGGAGGTGGCGGAGTCTTTCTGTTTGTAAATTTACTCTCAGTTCCTAATGTCAACCAACGGGATTCAAAGTCTTTTTTTGTCATTCCCAATCCGTCATCTCTCAGAACAAGTACTTTTTCCTTTCTAAAATAGTCCACTTCCACATTGTCTGCATATGCATCATGTGCGTTTTTAAATAATTCATTAATAGCCGTAGGAATCCCGGCAATTTGTTGTCTTCCCAGTAAATCAAGTGTTCGGGCTCTAGCTTTAAATTTCGCCATTTATGAATTAATTATACTTACTGCAATTCTTCTGGCCATCTCTGGAGGAACTGCATTACCAATTTGTTTGGCTACAGAAACAAGTCCACCAATAAATTTATAATTAGCAGGAAAAGTTTGTAAGGTGGCACCTTCACGCAAAGACAGGCCTCTGTCTTCTTCAGGATGGGCAAATCTTCCGCAGGACGTTGCTATAAATCTTGTGGTGATCGTTGAAGCCGGCTTATCCCAGTAAAGTCTGCCATAAATAGTTTTAAACATATCATCCTTCCCTTTACCTCTATATGCATCAATCTGTAACTCTTCATTGTCTTTCCAAGCCTTTCTGGTTCCCCCATCTTTAGGAGTAATTTCAATCCTCCGTTTGTTCAATGCGCTCAATTGTGAAGTTGAATGATTAAAATTTGTAGTATCAATATGACCATCGGGAATTTTTGCAAATCCATTATGTACACCGATGTAGTTTCTTACTGTCAACTTTTCATCGTCCGTAGGTTCCGGGAAAGAGATCTTTTCTGTTATTCTGGAAGCAATTAAAACAAATCTTTTCCTTCTTTGAGGAACTCCATACTGGTCTGTTCTAATGATGTTATATTCATGCTTATATCCATTAAATACAAGAAAATCAAGAAACCCTAGTAGGGTATGGTTATTTTTTGCGTTTAGAAGTCCAGGGACGTTTTCTACAACAATATGTCCAGGCATGAAATATTTTATGAAGCGTTGAAAATCTCCGATGAGGTTGCTTGAATATGAAGATTTATGTTTTAAAGTGTTAATTTTGCTCCAATACTGACATGGACTACAACCTATAAAAATTAATTCATCATCAAATTTATTAATTTTAAGATCACTTTGCAATTGCTCCGGTTGATACTTTGTAATATCTTTATTTATGAATTTGGCACCTGTATGGTTTTCAAGATACGTTTTTTCAAATTGCTTTTCAATATCAATTCCTCCTATAATGTGAACCCCAGCCTGAGAAAAACCACAAGACATCCCCCCGGCGCCGCAAAAAAAGTCTACCAGCTTAAATTTTTTATGTGTTTTTTTTTTACTATTTAAATCTTTTGATTGAATTACAGGCATTTATAGGATTATTCTAAAAGCTCTAATATCAATATTTTAATACATATAAAAAATTTCTATTTTCAAAAACACAACTGAGGTCTAATCGGCCTACCCTAAGTACATCTAGTCGAATTCAGATTGTCGCATTCTAGAAGATTTAAGAAGTCTTAAAAGAGTATATAGCAAGTGAAACCCGGTCAAATATTACAAGTTATTTGATAATTTAACTATTCAAAATCAAACAGTTCAGAAGCTTTAATTTTGAAAGCGTCAGCGATCAATTTCAGAATACTAATGGTAGCATTTGTTTCCGCCCTTTCTATACGGCCAATGGTTCTCACATCAAGATCACATAATTCAGCTAATTTTTCCTGGGTAATATTTTTCAGCTTACGTATTGCTATTATACGCTGTCCTAGTTTATCCAAATACGGTTGATCCCTATAGTTTTTTACCACGCTGCTAAAGTGGTAATTGCAAAAAATAAATATTAGGACACATATGTCTTATTTGTAATTTATTTTTTATATTTGAGTCATGTTTAATAAAAAGGGATTTATGATATAAGAATACACTAACATATGTAATACCTAGTTAATCAGGTTTTTACTAAAGAGTCTCGACTGCAAATTCTGACAATTGTAAATGAACGAGACGATAGGTAAATGCCCATTGCTATATTATGCTATTTTTGCATAACTATAGCTGGGGCTACTATCGTATATCCGTTTCATTAGGCGTCAGAACCTTGCAGTACGGATGATAGAGCCCCGCTATAGTCTTTTGCTCTCCTTCCCTCAGAGGCTCCTTTTAAATGTATTAAACGGAAGCTAACATGAAATCAAAAAAAATATTTCTTACAGAAGAGAATCTGGTGGTTGCTCTAAAGAATCAAGACATTATAGCGATGCAAGCCTTAAATGATATGTATTCGGATAGTCTGGGTGGCATAATAACCAAAATACTCAATGACCCTGAATTAAGTAAGGACGCCTTACAGGAAGTATTTTGGAAAATCTGGATTTCTGCTCACAACTATGAACCAAGTAAAGACCGTTTATTTACCTGGATGCTGAATATCACCAAAAACTATACTATAGATATACTCAGGTCAAAAAGGTACAGGAACAATAAAAAGAATATAAATATCAATGATTGCTAGTATACGATTGATGTGCGCTATAGAACCATTTATAATCCTGATACCATCCTTATCAAGCAACTGGTGTATGAATTGAAACCAGAGTTCAACATCTTATTAGAGATGGTTTATTTCAAGGGTTATACCCATTTGGAGACAGCCGACAAATTGAATTTACCTCTCGGTACAGTCAAGACTAGAATCAGAATGGCCATTATGGAATTGAGAACTCAATTTGGATAGAATATGGAAAACAGCCAACCCAAAGTTTTAAAGACTTTTAAACTAAAGCAACAGACAGCCATTGATGTCTTTGATTCATTGTACAACTATGAAGATGTTAAGTTTTTTGTAGAATTAATTCCTGATCTGATCCTAGCACACAACTATTCCAAACTCAATCAAAAGGATCTTGCTAACCTCGGGTGGCTAGTTAAGACCATGAACAGATTAATTGATTCTGATGAAATGACAGCACTACTCCAAAAATTTAGCTATACGACGTGTGTGAAAATGAAACCTGACATTCCAATCATCAGTGCTATAAATACTACAAATCGATTAGAGCTACTTTCAGATCAAATGCTTGATTGGTTAAGTAGTTCACCTGCCCATCGGAAGAGAAAAATATACGCCATGGATGAAATTAAGGATTTTTCCTCTCAGCGTTCTTTTTCAATGAATTTACTAAATGGTTAGATCAGGTCATCACGAATAGAAATATAACACTTGTGGAATTGATGGATGCTTATTATAGCTGGTTTCCTTGTAAACCTATATCAAGGAAACCAGATAAAAGTTTATGAGGTAAAGTAATTAAAAACAGAGGTTCTGGTAAACCCAAGTCGATAACAAGTGTCCATCATTTGATAGCACTTGTTTAGTCAATTCTGCATTCAATAAAATCTACAATAGAGTATTTATTCCGCCCACGACTTCGGAGTGAATTGCGGTGACCAGATCCATTGTGGCCACAATGGGACATCTGGCCGAATGCAGGGTGTCGCATTCTGGAACTTATGATTAGCATAAATAAAATTCTAAAGGTCATTGAATTAGATGAAATTCCAAATGAATTGTGCCAAGAATTATAGACAAATAAATCCTAAATGATGAAAGATTTAAAAGCAGAATTGGCAGTGAAGGAAAAGAAATATTTGAACACCATAAAGACACTGCGTTTATAAAACTTCAGCAACAACCTCCCTTTTCTGATGCTCTCAAATAACCTACCACATGGACAATCCTATCTGGAATTTCCTGATGGAGAGATCATCGTTCATGAAGTCTTTTTAAAAGGGTCAGCAATTGGAACTAGAACCATTCGCACGCTTAGTTCCGAAGAAGCCTATCAAATCAGAAAAGAGTATAGATTACTTTGAACAAACCATTTCATGGAATTAAACTAAAGATTTTAACGGTAGCCAATAAACTACCACCCATTGAGGTTCTTTGCTTCTTGCCTAACCCACCCCAACCTCATATTTCAACAAAGAAAAAACGAAAAAAAAGAAAGCATAGCCGGAATGTGCGAAAAGGAAACGGAGTGCAAACGGATGAAAAAATTGTGGAGGTTCCCGAAGGGATACCCAATTTTTTAAGAAGTGCGCACGGAATTCCTTTTCGCACATTATTTTGGCTGCCCTTTTTTAAGTTTCATAACCTTAAAACCCCTCATCCCCGCTATATTTTAACAGGGATCGTTTGGAAACAGATCTCTATTTTTATGTATACAAAATCATAAAGAAAGGAGGACAAACCAAGCAAGCTAAATTTATAAACGGTATTGGATTTTTAAGATAGTTAAGCATGTGTTATGCTTATTGTTTTACAAGGAGGGATAGGATGAAGAAGGGAATGAGCGTAAAAAAAACTCAAATCAATGGAAAAGAATGTATGCCTGAACCATCAAAACAGGTTACAGAAGAGGAGATATTTATAAATCTAGTAGTTGACATTATCGTAGACAAAATTTTTGAAGATTATGAAAAGAGCAATAATCTACATCAGGAAATCTACCGACAGGCAAAGCAATTGGAGCATTGACGGTCAGCGTGACGCTATTTTACGCCATTGCGACAGACAAAACATTGAGATTACCGATGAGTTTGTGGATGACGGTTTTAGCGCAAGGACTTTTGACCGGCCGGATTTCAAACGGCTGGAACAATTCATTGATAAGAATTATAAGACAGTGGATTACCTGGTGGTATTTGCCTTTGACCGATTCAGCAGGGATTCTGGTGATGGCTTGGTACTGATCAAAAAACTTCAGCGGAAATACGCTATCAAAATCACAAGTGTAGCTGAAGGAATTACTTTTGATGCTGATGATCCGGCAAGTTTCTTTTACGCTGGCCTTATGCTGCTCAAAGCTGAAGATGAGATCATCAGGAATCGTGTGAGAATTAACATGGTTATATATACGGCTAAAGTAGTACAGGGAAGATATTTGGGCTCTGCACCATATGGATACAAGAATTTCAGGGATGAGAACAAAAAGCCATTGATCGTTCCTGACGAGAAAACAAAACCTATAGTGCAATATATCTTTAGCCAGTACATAAAGCAAACACCGATCGTTGAAATCAGCAGGGTAGCCAAACAAATGGGGCTTCACCACACAGGCAAAATGGCTATTCAAAAAATTCTTAAAAACCCGGTATATATCGGATTAATCCACGTCAGAGCTTATCAGGATCATCCTGATCAATGGGTAGAAGGTATTCATGAGCACCTGATCGATAAAGTAACTTTTTATCAGGTACAGCAGAGATTTGTAAGACCTATCAAACAAACTAGAATCATCCATGATGACTTTCCTTTACGGGGCGTATTAAAGTGCCATTGTGGATTACCATTAACAGGTGCTAAATCTACAGGCAAATCTGGCAGAAAATTCCCTTATTACAATTGTAAGATCAAAGGACACAATACCATTCCGGCTAACAAAGCACATGAGCAACTGGAAGACGTGTTTAAAGAGTTGAGCCTGCCTAAAGAAACAATCATGAATATTGAGTCCATCGGGCGTAACCTAGTCAAGGAAAGACTGGAAAACAATCAGGAACTCTATGCGAAGAACAAAAAGGAATATGATGAAGTGGATGCAAAGCTGAAGAGCATTGAAGAGAAATACATCATCAACCAGATGAACTATGAAACCTACCAAAGATGGTTCTATGATTTAACTAAAAACAGGCGGGCACTGGCTGCAAGACTTGAAGTATTTAGTGGTAAATCTGACGACATCTATCAGCTGTTTAACAACGAGATCAATCAGCTTTCAGACTTAAGCAAAATCTATCATATGGCTACTACAGTGAAGAAACAGGAGCTATTAAAGCTGGTGTTCGGCTCGACCCTCTACTATAAAGACCAAGCCTATCGAACACCTTACCTCATGAAAATCTTCAAGCATAATCAACTGACAAACAACAAAAAACATACAATTTTTACTAAAGAAAAAGGGGTTTCATCAGATGAAACCCCTCTAGGTGGAGCCGAAGGGGTTCGAACCCTTGTCCAGTTGTGTGGCAAATTATGCCTTCTACATGCTTATTTTCCACTTTATTTTCGGGATCAGACGGGCCGGAAACCTACCTTGCCTTTCTCCTTAGGTGCTTTATCTCGCAACTGTACCACACCTTACAATTGCCAGCGTCATTTATTTCGATGCCCCGGATTCTAGCCTAAAAACGCAGCAACTAGAGGAACAAAAGCTATTTAATTCTAAATTAAGCAGCTAAGGCGTAGTTATTTTCGCCAATCAAAGTGTGAACGTTCTCTTTTAAGTGCTCTCCGTACAACGCACTGCATGCTAACATACGTACCTCCACCCTGTCAAATCCAAAACGGCCCCAGTAACGTGATATTGGTGTGTGGTTAACTACTCCTTTCCAACCAATAACATTCAAATTTACTAAAATTATCTAAGATTTAATTTAATAAATTCTTAAAATAAAAAAGCAGGACAGGTAAATGCCTGTCCTGCTTTTTTATAACTAACAATTACCAGCCTGGATTTTGAACTAAATTCTTATCCAGATCAACCTCGTTTTGTGGTATCGCCCATAGATAATCGCGACCAACATTAAAATAACGGGTCTCTACTAAAACGTGCTGTCCGTAATCCCCTCTCAAAGAATTGAAATAATTCAAGATACCGTATGCAGGACCAGGCATTACTGTTTCTGCAATTTTCCATCTGCGGATATCAAACAGCCTGTTATCTTCCATAGGAAATTCAACATGTCTTTCTCTGCGGATAATCGTACGCAGATCTGCCTGGGTAGAGGCTTTAGCCGAAGTAATAGCAGGCATGTTCACCCCTGTTCTTGCCCTTACTTTATTGATCGCATCATAAACGCTCTGATCAATAGAACCAGCTTCAACTTTCGCTTCTGCATAGGTCAAAAGCACCTCTGCATAACGGAGCAACACGATATCATTTGATGAATTGGCATCATAATTTCCAGAGATCACAGAAGGGATATATTTCTTATAATAATAACCCGTAAAAGAAGCATTGTTCTTTCCAAGGCCGTCGGCAGAATTTGTTGCACTAACATCTATAGTACTACCATTTACTACTGTTCCTGGTACCACCACTGTTAACTTTAATCGTGGGTCCCTGTTCTCAAATGGGGTTTTGGCATTGTACAAAGGTGATTGGGCAATAGTATTTCCATCAGTACATTCGTAGTCATCAACCAGCGATTGCAAAGGAACAACCTGTCCCCAGCCGCCTAAAGTTGGTCCCCCAACCCAGGTAGCTGTACCATTGGCATAAGTGCTTGCCAAATAATGACCAGAAAGAATAATTTCTGAACTGGTTTTATTGGTGCCATTAAACAAACTTAAATAATCATTATCGATAGCATAAGTACCCAAGTCTATAACAGCCTTAGCCGCAATAGCTGCATTAGCCCAGTCACCCTGATACAATAATACTCTTGCCTTTAAAGACATTGCAGCACCTTTGGTAATCCTGCCCTGATCTGCATCAGCATAGCTGGCCGGCAAAAAAGCAGCAGCTGAATCCAATTGTTTTACCACATAGTCTGCCACTGTTGCTTTTGCTGTTCTGGAAGCATTGAATTCGCTGATCGCAGGTACATGTGTGATCAATGGCACATCTCCATACATGCCTATCAGCTGCTGATAAGCGTAAGCCCTAAGGAACATGGCTTCACCTCTTAACCTGTTGCTCATGGCAGGAGTCATAGTAGTTACCTTACTAATATTATCCGTAACGTTATTTGCTGCACCAATCAACTTATAGAAATTTGACCAATAGTGACTAAAAACTCCTGTTGCACTTGTTGCAGATCCATTACCAGCATATTGGATATCATCTGGCCAGTTACTCCACGAATAACTGTCATCTGTTCCGCAGGATAAGAAAATTCTATCGGTAAAATCTCCCATATAACGGTAAATATTGTTTACCGCATCAACAGCATTGGTTTCTGTTTTCCAGTAATTAGCTCCTGATGTTGAATCTAACGGGGCTTTTACCAGATCGTCTTTTTTGCAAGCCGTAATAGCTGTTGTGATAAAAGCTAAGGCTGCTATGATATATTTGTACTGAATCTTTTTCATCCGAAAATATTTATTTTTTAAAGGTTATGAAGCTTACATAAGATTTTCATTACTTTTTGTAAGATGTAATCTTATGAAGGTTTCATTAGGATATATTTAAAATGTTGCGTTTAAGCCAACGGTGTATGTCTTAACCTGTGGATAGTAACGGTTATCATTTGGCGACTCCGGATCGATATCACTTGGCAAGCTGCTAAAAGTGAACAGATTTTGTCCGGATACATATACCCTAAGTTTTGACAATCCTATCCTGCTGATTACAGAAGGTTTGATCGTATAACCTAACTGCATGCTTTTAACCCTTAAATAAGCGCCGCTTCTGATCCAGTAAGAAGATGACTGGTAGTTTTGTGTAGTATTAACCAGCCTTGGATAAGAAGCACCAGTATTTGTTGGTGTCCAGCTGTCTTCCTGGATAGCTTTGAAGTTACCATCCGTACTGGTAGGTGCTTTGTCAATAACCAGTGTACTGATATCAACTTTTGCTACTCCCTGCAGCATGGCAGAGAAATCAAAACCTTTATAACTAGCATTCAGATTAAAACCATACGTAAAACGAGGAATATTACTGCCCAGGTAAACACGGTCTTTTGCATCAATTACACCATCACCATTTTGATCTTTATATATTAAATCACCTGCTGCAGTTCCTGCGGTTTGTGTAGCATGACCAGCTACCTGCGCGGCCGACTGAAATATACCTTCCGACTGATAGCCATAGTATGAGCCAATTGGTGAGCCGGTCATATACCCCGTAGTAATGCTGTTATTATCTGTGGCCAAATAATCTGCACCCTTTAGATCGGTGATCTTATTCTTCATCAATGCAAAATTACCACCTACATTATATTTAAAATCAGAACCGATATTTCCCTGGTAATTTGCAGAAAATTCAAATCCTGTATTTTGGACGCTACCGGCATTTTGATAAGGTGCATCAAACCCTACAGTTGCAGGAATGGGCAAGGCATAAAGTATATTATTGGTATTCTTTTTATAAACGTCTACAGTAAACATAAGTTTGTTTTTCAACACCCCTAAGTCTAAACCGATGTCGGCCATCTTGGTGGTTTCCCAGGTTAATCCGTTATTGGTATAAATAGACTGACTTGCTGCAGTATTCAGTATACCGCCAAAAGGATAACTGTTGTTATAACCAAATGGAGATTGGTAAGGATAGTTATTTACAGAAGTACCTGTTCCCAGTGGGTTATCATTACCCAGCTCACCCCATGATCCCCTCAATTTTAGGGTCTGGAAAGTGGAAACATTTTGCATGAAACTTTCTTTAGCTATATTCCATCCTGCAGAGAAGGAAGGAAACGACCCCCAGTTAGATCCTGTAGGAAAACGCGAAGAACCATCGCGACGGATATTGGCTTCAAAAAGATATTTATCATCATAAGAATAATTAGCCCTGCCAAAATAAGAGATCAAAGTATAATCTGTTTTATTTCCTGTATTGGTAGCACTGCTTGCCGCACCTGCATTGATCTGCGACAGATCGCTATCAGTAATATAATTACGGTAAGCAGAAAAATCATTCGTGGTCTGCATCATCCTTGATGCGCCAGCCAGAAAATTCAAACTGTGTTTACCAAAAGACTTTTTGTAATTCAGCAAAGCCTGGTAATTTTGTAACCAGTAACCGTTATATTCATTAGAAATATCATTCTGACCAACAGAAACCACTTCTTTGGTACCGTAATTTGTATAATCCAAAGCTTTATTATTGATGCTATTGAATGTACTTTGATAATTATCAGAAGCCAAACCTGTTAAAGTTAACCCTTCAATGATATGGTAATTTAATTTAAAGTTACCGATGAAAAGATTCGTTTTGTAATCATACGCACCACCTTCTTCCTGTAAACGCAAAGGATTTTGTCCGCCGCGTAAAGTAGCCCATGAACCATCAGTATATTTATCTACACTCAATGGATTGGCAATAGTAGCCTGGCTAAATTGATACCACGCTGAACCAGCAACACCCTGCGGTTCTGTACGGTTCTGGATATTAGCAGAGATATCGGCACTAAAATCCAGTTTATCACTAATCTTAGAATCCGTATTTAACCTAACCGTTAAACGGTCATAATCCATGTTCTTTATCAATCCATTCTGATCAAAGTAATTGGTAGAGAAACGGTATTGATTTTTTTCATTACCACCAGCTAATGAAATACTGTGCTGCTGCTGAAAACCACTGCCTGTTAATACTTTTTTAAGCCAGTAGTTATCAGGATAAAGATTTAGATCGCGTGAAGGATTATTATACTGAGCGATTTGATCAGCAGAATATGCCACTCCGGCACCTGAGTTGGTACGCAGCAGGTTAGAAAGATTCATGAATTCCTGTGCACCTACAAATTTTGATAAACGCGCTGCATTTTGCCATCCAAAATAGTCTGAATAATTTACAACCATTTTACCGCTTGCACCTCTTTTAGTAGTGATCAGGATCACTCCATTTGCTGCACGAACACCATAGATAGAAGAAGCTGCCGCATCTTTTAATACAGTGGTAGACTCGATATCATTTGCATCTACATTATCTATATCTGTCTGTACCCCATCAACCAATACCAGAGCATTACTGTTGTTTAGCGTACCTACTCCACGAACTCTAATTGCACCCTGATCTGCACCTGGCTGACCGCTGCTTTGAGTTACGGTAACTCCAGAAATTACTCCCTGAAGAGAGGCAGAAACTTGTCCTACTGGTTTCCAGTTGATGTCTTTACCACTTACCGTAGCTACTGCACCGGTTACATTTACCTTTTTCTGCGTACCGTAACCTACAACCACAACTTCACTTAACGCCTGAACATCTGGCTTTAAGCTGATATCGATCTGCGTACGATCGCCAACAGCTATTTCCTGCTTAGTGTAACCGATAAAAGAGAAAACCAGTGTACCGCTTCCATCTGGAAGTGTCAATCCGTAATTCCCATTGATATCTGTACTGGTACCCAATGTAGATCCTTTTAGGTTTACACCTACTCCTGGTATAGGCAACCCCTTTTCGTCGGTGATCTTTCCTTTAACCACAATTGATCGCAGGCTATTTTGTGAAACACCATCTGCTCCTGATTCCCCTTTAAGAAAAATGACATAAAAATCATCCCTTACTTTTTTATATTCCAGCCCGTTTGAAATAGTTAAAGCTTTTAGCACCTCCTGAAACGAGCCTGAAGAAGCAAGCTCTCCTCTTAATGGCCTCGATAAGATCTCTGATTTATAAATAAAAGATACATGATATTCTGTTTGAAGTTTATCAAATGCATCCTTTAATGTACTTTCCGCAGCTGGCTCACCCTGATACTGAACAGGCGCCCGCTGATTGGAGGCTGCAAGCAGCTGACCGTAGCCCGACATGGAGCAACAGGTAATTGCCACCGCAAAAACATTAGTAAAAATTTTGTTCATGGTTAAAAATTTAGTTGTGTGCTGTTTTTTGAAATGTTAGTGTTGTATAGTTTAATGCTGTATAATTAGATGATCATTCTCGCGGACCAGCCTGATATGGAATAACTGTGAAATACCTTCGATCAGCACATCCTGATTGTCCATAGGTACAGAGCCGGAGATATGGTTTTTTAATAAAGTGGAATCACTGATCTCCAGGTTAAGTCCGTAAGTATCTTTCAGTATCCTGGAAATATCGGCCAGGTTAGCCTGGTCAAACTGAAGTATCCTGTTTTTCCAGGAAGAATAAAGCTGTGTATCTACTGCCTTTTTTAAATGCAGCTGATGGGTGTGCTGCAACTCAATTAATTGTCCGGGTTTCATCGTTACCGTTCCTTTAAGATCATTCTTTTCACTGCTGAGCCTGATCTTTCCTGTATTCAGAACTACCTGGAACTGATGCGGACGATCAAGAACATTAAACTTTG
>Ga0233344_1000016_pt1 | contig 38130 bp, 34 predicted proteins | sample GEONDECOMP281_FD_180697 | JGI IMG/M metagenome (GOLD analysis project Ga0233344, IMG submission 180697) | Leaf litter microbial communities from Shasta-Trinity National Forest, California, United States - GEON-DECOMP-281 | ecosystem: Environmental > Terrestrial > Plant litter > Unclassified...
AAATACAGACCACCTAATTCTGTTAAACAAACTAAAAACATGTAAACAACAAAGCTTCGCCAATATGCATTTTTATCCCTGAAAAGACAAAAAATAGCGACCAGCAAACAGATGATCTCTGAAACAGTATTAATGGTAAAATACCCCATCATATTATTCGGCTAGTAATGTTGCGCCGATTTGAGGACAGTTAGCTGGTGGCGGACATAATTCGCCGCGATTTTCCGGGGTCATACCTACAATAAATCCACTATTGATATCTTTTGCACCTCTGTGATGGTGATTGGTATAATAATCAATATGTAATGCGTCTGATGGTTTAGTGGAAACCATTAGCAATGTATTTTTGCCCCAATAGGGTACCGGAGGGATTGGCGTTTTATGTAGTGTTGTAGTGTCATATTTGTCATTATAAGTGATCAAATAAAACCGGACACCATCCCCGCTTTCTCTATCCAATTTTCGTACAATAGCCCTTAATCTTTCTTTACTAAACCAGATGCATCTGGTTTCATGAATTTTAGTACTATCTCCACGACGACCGGTAGAATCTACATATCCTGCATGGACCGCATAATTTTTTACATATTGCCTGGCTGTTGGTACATCCACAGTATCATTATCCATTGAAATGGTCGCTTTACTGTTGTCGTTGACAGTTTCTTTGTGTTGATTACATGCTGCTAGACTAACTAAAAGAATAGCTGAGAATAAGAGAGTAATTTTTGTTTTCATGATGATTAATTTTTTATGCTAAACTACTTAAATTAATCTTTTTAGCAAACCAGTATTTACCTTTTAATAAAGCTGATTAAAGAATTACAAAAAGCTATTTTCACCCTGTTAGTTTTAAATACCTCTGTTGATATTTGATAGGGTAAACAGTTAATATTAGCGCTATGTCTTCTCAAAATATTATACAAATTAGTGGAAAACCTCTCAATGACAGACAGGTTTCTGTATCATTTACCGTATTGCCAGGTTCTGATCCATTTTTACTGGGATGTTTTATTTCTATTTGGGAAGGGAATCATATCCTTTCTACTAAAGAGGCATTACAAACGGAAAGGATCACCACGCGCTATCAGTCTGGCGAAGTTATATTTAGCGGCCTGGCTATTGGAAAGAAACATTATGTAGTGGCTTTTGGATTGGGCTTAAATACGGCTATGGAAATTGTATGTGCAAGTTTGGAAATGCCGGCAGGCGAGAATCCTGCTGCTAATCTGGTGGTTAAATCGAGTGAAATATGTGTAATCCCTGATGGAATAGGCAAGGATTTTCTCATTGCTCAATTGCCTACTGCATTTTGCAGGAGAACAGTCTGTGCGTCTAGCTGGATTGCTTTATTTGAGGGAGGGTTTAAAACAAGCATGTATAAAGGTGAGCAGGCAATTGCCATTAATAAGGTAAATCCTCACCGGAACTCTGGAAAGATCATTATGAATAATATCTTAAAAGGTTTAGAACGGTTTGAGACTTATACTTTGGTTTTAGGTATGGGCGTGGATTGGCGTGGCTATCCTGATTTTTCTAAATTAGTGAGTACTTATACTTTTATCGTTTGGAAATCGAAAATATACGGAGGCCAATATTCTATTTTTTCTCCAAAAGTGCCAGTGTCAGCTTTCTTCAACTAATTGTACTGATTACTTAGTGATGAATCTCGAAAAATCTCTTCGTTTGTTGTTGATTCTGTTTTTGCTCATTCCGCAAAATGCAAAAGCAAATAAATATGATGAAATATCTGTGAAATCATCTTTATAAGCAATCGTTTGATTTAATTCTTTATGCATAATCTTTTATTTTAATATTTTAAGGGTCGATTGTCTCATTATTTGTTTAAATATTCTGATTTATGACATTTAATTTTAATAAAATAGTCAATATTCATACTAATATTTTTAAAAATTGATTTTATACAATGTATTAATTCGTTTATTATAAATTATTGTATGGTTATTTTATATATTTTGAATTATATGTATAAAAAATGGTTTTTAATATGATTATGTACTATAATAATTGTAATTGATGTCGTTTGAGTATGGTTTTGTATTTTAAAATAGTTAAATTGTGTTAGTTGACCGAGAGTGTTGGCTAAAAATTCACTATTTAATCATAAAAACGCTCTATTATGAAAAAATTCTATGAAAAAACTATCTCCTTTGGTACGGTATTGTTTGGGTTAGCATTAATTTCCTTTCAATCCAATGCGCAGTCTGTTGTAAAAGGAAAGGTGACGGACAGTCAGGCCAATTTATTACCAGGCGTTTCTGTTATGGCAGCAAATGCCGCTGGAACTGTTACCAATGCACAGGGAGAGTACTCCCTTAAATTACCCGACGGCGTTCATAAGATAACGTTTTCAATTGTTGGTTATAAAAAAGTGGTTAAAACTGTTACCCTAAATGGAGTGGCTCTTATTCAGGATGTGCAATTAGATGATTCTGGTAACCAATTAAATGAAGTTGTAGTCTCTACAGGTACCAGGGCTACTAAGCGAACTTTAACTGATAGTCCCGTTCCGATTGATATTATAGGGGCTGCAGATCTAAAAAGTACTGGTCAGCCTACTTTTGATAAAGCCCTTGCAGCTAAAGTTCCATCATTTAATACGGTAAATACACCTGTAAATGATGCAACATCTTTGCTGGATCCTTATGAGATAAGAAATATGGGGCCAAGTCGCACGTTGATCCTGATCAATGGAAAGAGAAAAAATTCAAGTGCCCTGACCTATATCCAAACTTCACCGGGCAGAGGAGAAAGCGGCGCTGATATTTCTGCAATTCCTACAGATGCAATTAAACGTGTAGAGATATTGCGTGACGGTGCATCTGCACAATATGGATCGGATGCTATTGCGGGTGTAATGAATATTATTCTTAAAGACAGGTTTGATTATGGTTCAGTAACGGTAAATTCCGGGATCACGCACAAAGGTGATGGAAAGATGATCGGCTTCGCGGTAAATAATGGTGCTAATATTGGGGAGAAAGGATATGTGAATTATACCATTGATGTACAGCATACTGGTATGGCAAACCGCCCCGGAAAGGTTGATGCTGCTGCTGAAGCTGATGCCAGTCTGGGCTTTGGTGTTCCTTTGAGTACGGTAAATTCGTTTTTGGCGGCCTATCCGGATGCAAAAAACGTTAATGCATCTCCAGAGAATTCATCAGAAAAATTCCTGATCAATGGTGCTATTCCATTGAATGATAATTTAGAGTTCTATTATAATGCTGCTTATATTTATAAAAAGGTGAACAGCTTTGCAAACTATCGTACGCCATACTGGCGCGATACTGATTTCGGACTGCTGCATGATGCCGGCACACCATATGTTGGTTACGGCCCTACCTTTGAAGGCGATTTAAAGGATTATAATGGGACTGCCGGGTTTCGCTCTGAGAATAATGGATGGAAAACAGATGTAAGTTTTACTACCGGAGGAAATAAGCAGCTTTACACAGTTAATAATACGATTAACAGAGCCCTTGGTGCCGCAAGTCCTATAAGTTTTAAGCCAGGAGGTTTTGAATTTACCAATAATATTGGAAATATTGATATTTCTAAGGCACTGACAGATAAGCTGAATATCGCTTTGGGTTCTGAGTTTAGACAGGAATCATATACGATTATTGCAGGTGATACTTCATCCTATGTATCTGGTGGCGCAGATTCATTTCCTGGTTATGGAGCTAATAATGCACTTACTGCTACACGGTATAATATTGGCGGTTATGCGGATGTGAGTTATGATTTTACAAAACAGTTTATGATCAACGGTACTGTAAGGGAGGAAAAGTACAGTGATTTTGGAAATGCATTTGTGTGGAAAGCAAGTACGAGATATAAGCTATTAGGCGACAAGTTAACTATTCGTGGTTCTGCCTCAACAGGATTTAGGGCGCCTTCTTTACAACAGATCAACCTGCAGATTGCCCAGGCAAGTTTTGTTCCCGGAGAAGGAATTCAAACTAAAGGTTTGGTAAATAATAATAGTCCGCAGGCCAGATTATTGGGGGTGCCTAAACTTGATCCGGAGAAGTCAACCAACTTTACTGCCGGATTGGGATTGAGCCCGACCAGTAATTTCAATGTGACGTTGGATTATTATAATATCAAAGTTAAAAACAGGATTGTTTTGAGTTCTGAAATTGGCCCTGGTACTACTGCTGGCTCGGCTGGCTTAAACCAGGTTTTACAGGATAACGGAATTGTAGCTGTAAGTTTTTTTGTAAACGGTATGGATACCCGTACCCAGGGGCTTGATTTTGTGTCTAGCTATAGGAATATTGCTATTGGCAGAGGCGCATTAGGGGTAAATGTTGCGGCGAACTATACGATGCAGAATAAAGCACTGAAAATCATCAATCCAGCGCTGATTGCTGCTGCCGGACAAACGGTAGTAGACAATACACAACTGGCATTGTTACTTTCTTCCAGACCAAAATATAAGATCATTTTTGGTGGTGATTATAAGATCGGTGTACTTTCACTGAATCTAAATAATACTGTAGTAGGGCCAACAACATTCCATCAGGCGGGATTGGATGATAACCTGGATACAAAATTCACTACAAAGATCTTAACAGATCTGGGTGTGAGTTACGTTCTGGCTAAGAATGTTACTTTGTCTGCCAATGCGCAAAATATCTTTAACCAGGTGCCTAAATGGAAATTTAAAGCTTTAAATGCTGCTGGTGAAGCGGAATTGAAAGATCCTGCCGCTGTATTTAATTATACTAACCTGCTTACTTTTAATGGAAGATATTCTACAACTACCTATGATGGTTCTCAGTTTAGTCAGCTGGGTACTACTTTTGTAGCCAGCTTGAATGTGAAATTCTAATTACATAAATATAGGGGCGGCATGTTTTGAGGAGAGATATGCCGTTCTTTTATTATACTGTTGATGATTCCTATTTATATATTTGTGGCTAAAGCTTGTTATAATTGTATTAAAAGGGCTTTTTTACAATGGATATAAATAAACTTCAACTCAGAACCGTTAGTGTAACCCGTTATGTTACACCTTTGCGTGAAGGAGGGTCAATGCCAGCTATTGCAGAAGCAGATGATGATTTTCTTTACGTACTTAAGTTTCGTGGTGCCGGGCAGGGAGTAAGAGCCCTTATTTCTGAGATTATTGGTGGAGAAATAGCCCGGGCATTAGGATTAAAAGTACCTGAAATTGTACTGGCGAATTTAGATGAAGCATTCGGAAGGACTGAGCCTGATGAGGAAATTCAGGATCTCCTCAAGGCAAGTGTAGGGCTAAATCTGGCACTGCACTATTTATCGGGCGCCATCACCTTTGATCCCGCAGTTACTGTTATTGATGCTCATCTTGCTTCTCAAATCGTTTGGCTGGATTGCCTGCTTACCAATATGGACCGTACACCCCGTAACACCAATATGCTGATCTGGCATAAAGAATTATGGTTAATAGATCATGGTGCATCACTGTATTTTCATCATTCCTGGCAAAATTGGGAAGAACAGGCTAAACGCCCTTTCGTACTGATTAAAGATCATGTGCTGTTGCCCCGGGCATCGGAACTGGAAGAGGTGAATGCGGTGTTTAAGCCAATGCTTACCAATGAATTGATTACTGCTATTGTAGATTTAATTCCTGACGAATGGTTGGCCGGAGAAACTTTTGATTCTGTAGAATTACATCGTAAAGCTTATGTCCATTTTTTAACGACACGTATAGCTCATTCAGAAATTTTCATAAAAGAAGCACAAAATGCAAGACAGGCACTTATTTGAGTATGCAGTTATTCGCGTTGTGCCAAGGGTAGAGCGGGAAGAATTTTTAAATGTGGGCGTGATTCTTTATTGTGCAAGGCAGAAGTTTTTGAAGGTATCGTATGTGGTGGATGAGGAACGTTTGCTTTCTTTTTCATCTGGATTAGATGTGGAGGATATTGCTGCGCATTTAAATGCGCTGAGCCATATTTGTAAGGGCGGAAAACAGGCTGGCCCTATTGCAGAGCTGGATTTGGCTTCTCGTTTTCGCTGGCTAACCGCGATGCGCAGTACGGTGATACAGACTTCGAGGGTACATCCTGGTTTCTGTGAAGACCCGCTGGTGAAACTGGAGATATTGATCGCTGAGCAGGTTTTATAAGCATTTTTCTGGGCTTCGCTAAAAAAAGGGTACCTGTATATAGACTGCCGACCGCTGAAACGCGCTCGAAGGTCTATATACAGGTACCCCTTTTTTTTACATTAAGCTATAGCATGATGCATATTGGAGGCTTATTAGATGAATTCTAATCGGCTTTTATTTTGCATCGTTGAGTTGCTGAATAGCTTCATCAATTAATTTTACAGAACCATTGTCATTCATGGATTGACGTGCTTGTCTGATCTGATTTAAGATCTCAATAGCTTTTTTATCAAATCCGTATGATTTAAATTGGATGCCAAATTCCTTAATTACCGTAATGCCCTGTTGTGCATATTCGGAATTTTTTACTTGTGCAGTTAAGCTGATGAAATTTTTCATCATGTATACCTTGTTTTGAGGATCTGTTTCTTTGAAATGGCTATATACATAAGGCCATTCAGCATCACTTCCATTTTTAGCATAAACGTTAACAATGGCATTGGTGAGGTTACCCTTGCTGTCTTTTTCGAAAGATTTGGCGAAAGACAGGGCTTCTGCGGGTTTTAGTGCGGCCATTGCATTTAATGATGCACCGGCAATAGCATAGGATTGGTTTTTTAAGCCTTCCTGGAAAAGAGGTAACTGTTCAGGGGCCATTTTTGAGTTTCCTACTGCGGTAATTGCAGCTGCCTTAACAAGATTATTATCGTCTGTTTTTGCTAATTTAAGTATAGCTGGAAGGGCAGCTTCTGTTAAACCAGTGTTTTCAGGATCAATTGAATTCAAAGTTTTTAAACGAAGACCATAATATTTATCACTTAATGCAGCAAGTATGATTTTTTGTGCTGTTGGATCTGTTTGTTTCTCGGCAGCAGCTTCTAACGCTTCATATCTGTCCATGTACAATGGTGCATGCTGATATTGAAATAGAAGCTCTTCCAGTGTTTTATGATCAGTTTTTTTGCTTAGCGTGATCTTTTCAGCATCAACATTTACGAGGTTTGGCTGAGCGGAAAGTTTAAAGGTGAGGGTGTCAGATTTGCTGCGCATCCATATTTGATGGCGTTCTGTTTTACCGGCAGCATACACATCAACTGCCATTGGTAAGATGAACGTTTTTCCTTCCTGTGTTTGGTTGAGGTAAACGGTTTCCGTTTTAGAACTTTCATCCCATTTGTAGCTGATATCCAGGAAAGGATGTCCTGCACCGTAATACCATTGATTAAAGAACCAGTTCAGGTCTCTTCCGCTTGCTTCTTCCATAGCCAGCCTTAACTGCTGTGCTTCGCCTGCTTTAAATGCATTTGCTTTAAGGTAGATATTTAGTCCTTTGAAAAAGGCAGGGGCACCGAGGTAATGACGCAGCATATTTAAAATGCGTCCTCCTTTTTGGTAGGTTACTACATCGAAAACATCGATGCCAGTATGGTAATGAAAACGTACCAGGTCTTTTTTGGCGCTTTCAGGATCGCGAAGGTAACTTTCTAAAGCTTCATTGTTGTGGTCGTCGCCAGCGTCCTGTCCGTACTTATGTTCTGCCCAAAGTGTTTCACTAAAATCGGCAAAAGATTCATTTACCGTAAGGTTGCTCCAGCTTTCGGCGGTTACATAATCACCAAACCACTGATGAAACAATTCATGTACGATAGTGCTTCTTCCGGCGTCATAATACCTGTCTGCGAGTTCACGTGCAGTGCCCTGTACGTAAGCTCCATGAAGGGTGGCAGTTGTATTTTCCATGGCACCGGAAACATAATCGCGCACTACGATCTGTGAATATTTATTCCAGGGATAATCTACGCCTAGTATTTTTGAATAGAATTCTATTACTTCCGGCGTAAAGCCGAAGATCTCTTTGGCGTATGGTGCATATTTAGGTTCCAGGTAGTAGTTTACTTCTTTTTCTCTCCATTTATCATGATAGATCTTAAAATCACCAACGGCCATCATAAACAGGTAAGGGGAGTGAGGAAGTTCCATTTTCCAGGTATCTGTCCGTGTACCGTCGGCATTTTTTTTCTGGGCGGCTAATCGTCCGTTAGATAAAGTCACATATTTACCGGGAACGGTCATGCTGATTTCGTCAGTAGTTTTTTGACTGGTTTGATCAATAGTAGGGAACCAGGTGGAAGAACTTTCCAGTTCTCCCTGTGTCCATATTTGTACGGGCTTGCCTTTTTCGGTGCTATCAGGGTTAATAAAATAAAGTCCCTTAGCATCTGTTATGGCTGCGCCGGCTTCGATTTTTAATTCATCAGGTTTAGATACATAATCAATATAGACTATATAATTTTCTGTATTTTGATATACTTTATCTAGTTTAATGGCTAGTGAAGAATGATCATAAGTATATTTTAAGGGGACGTTTTTGCCGTTTTTTACTATGGCCAGGGCTTTAATATCCATTCCTTTGGCATCCAGTCTCAGTGTATCTGTAGGGTAGAAGTGAGGTTTAATGGTTACCCATTCTTTTCCATATAAATAGCGTTTTTTATAATCAAAACGAACATCCAGCTTGGTATGGATGAGGTCATTTATTCTTGCAGGTGTTTCCCTGTAAATTTTCATTAGCGGATCGGCTGCTTTTTCCTGTGCTGATGCAGGAATGGCAGCTGCAGTACCAATAATCAACAGTACATTCACTAGTGTACGCTGGTAATGTGTAGGTTTAATCTTCATTGAGTAAATTATGTAGATCGCAAATCTATGCGGAGTTATCAGAAACTACAAGCAGATATTTGGAATAATCGTTTTAGTTATTGTAAATATTACAATAATTATGATTTTATTGTAATTAGACCGTAATAAACAAAGTAATCCCTTTGTTTATTACGGTTGTTACTTATCTTTGTATAATGCTTATTAAATAGCCGTCAGGCTGGCAGCAATAAGCCTTTAAATCGAACAATAATGGAAAAAGATGATGTGATGCTGGATAAACTGGCAAATCGTGAATACGAATTTGGCTTTGTCACAGCAATTGATATGGAAATTGCCGAAACCGGACTCAATGAAGATACTGTCCGTTTTATATCTGCAAAAAAGAATGAACCGCAATGGCTGCTTGACTGGCGTATGAAGGGGTTTCATGCTTTTCAAAAGCAGGAGATGCCTGAATGGCAAAATTTTAAAATGCCGGAGATTGATTTTCAGGCAATTTCATATTATGCAGCGCCAAAACAACAGGCAAAATATGCTTCTTTAGACGAAGTAGATCCTGAACTGCTGCGTACTTTTGAGAAATTGGGTATACCAATGTCCGAGCAAAAACAACTGGCAGGTGTTGCGGTAGACGTAGTATTTGACAGTGTTTCTGTATCTACTACCTATAAAAAGCACCTGAATGAAATGGGAATTATCTTCTGTTCGATCAGTGATGCAGTTAAAGAGCATCCTGAGCTGATACAGAAATATTTAGGCTCTGTAGTTCCTCATACTGATAATGTGTTCGCTTCGCTGAATACAGCAGTTTTCTCTGACGGATCATTTGTTTACATTCCGAAAGGAGTGCGGTGCCCGATGGAACTGTCTACCTATTTTAGGATCAATGCTGAAAATACAGGACAATTTGAGCGTACACTGATCATTGCCGATGAGGATAGTTATGTAAGTTACCTGGAAGGATGTACTGCGCCGATGCGTGATGAAAACCAGCTGCATGCCGCAGTAGTGGAACTGATTGCCATGAAAGGCGCTGAAATTAAATACTCTACCGTACAAAACTGGTATCCTGGAGATAAAGATGGCAAGGGCGGTATTTTCAATTTTGTAACTAAACGCGGTGCATGCCGCGGAGAACGAGCTAAGATCTCGTGGACACAAGTTGAAACCGGTTCTGCAATTACGTGGAAATATCCTAGTATTATTTTACAGGGTGACCATTCTTCTGGTGAGTTTTATTCTGTAGCAGTTACCAATAATATGCAGATCGCTGATACAGGAACTAAAATTTACCATATTGGTGCCAATACCAAAAGCAGGATTATCTCTAAAGGGATTTCTGCAGGACGTGGACAAAATAGCTATCGCGGATTGGTACAAATGGGCAGCAGGGCCGATTATGCCAGGAATTTTACACAGTGTGATTCTTTGCTGATTGGTGATCTTTGCGGTGCGCATACCTTTCCTTATATAGATTCAAAAAATAATACGGCAACGATAGAACATGAGGCGACTACTTCCAAAATTGGAGAAGACCAGGTCTTTTATTTAAACCAGCGTGGTATTGATGCAGAACAGGCTATTGCACTAATTGTAAATGGTTATGCGAAGGATGTACTGAATCAGTTACCAATGGAATTTGCTGTTGAAGCACAAAAATTACTCTCTCTTACGCTTGAAGGCAGCGTAGGATAATCTTAAATCAAAAATATAATATGTTATCAATAAAAAATCTTCATGCTAATATTGAAGGAAAAGAAATATTAAAAGGGATCAATCTTGAGGTTAAGGCAGGTGAAGTACATGCTATTATGGGGCCTAACGGATCTGGTAAAAGCTCTTTGGCCTCTGTTTTGGCAGGTCGTGAAAACTATGAGGTGACTGAAGGGGAAGTATGGCTGGATGGAAAGAACCTATTGGATATGAAACCAGAGGAACGCGCCCGTGAAGGTGTTTTTCTTGCTTTTCAATACCCTGTAGAGATCCCTGGTGTATCAAATATTAATTTCCTGAGAACAGCATTAAGTGAGATCAGGATTCATCGTAATCTGCCGCCGCTTTCGGCTAAGGATTTCCTGAAAATGACCAAAGAGAAGCAGGAGCTGGTAGAGTTTGAAGCTAAATTGGCTAACAGATCCCTTAATCAGGGTTTTTCCGGAGGAGAGAAGAAAAGAAATGAAGTATTTCAGCTGGCAATGCTGGAACCTAAATTGTCTATTTTGGATGAAACGGATTCAGGTTTGGATATTGATGCTTTAAGAATCGTTTCCAGCGGGATCAATAAACTGCGTTCAGCAGATAATGCCTTTGTACTGATTACTCACTATCAGCGTTTGCTGGAGTATATTGTACCTGATTTTGTTCATGTTCTTTACAATGGACAAATTGTTCGTTCGGGTACCAAAGAACTGGCATTGGAGCTGGAAGAAAAAGGATACGACTGGCTAAAAGAAGAGTTTCATAGCAATGAATCAATCAATAATAAATAATATGGTAGATCAGTTAACAGCTTCTTTATATAATAAATTGATTGCTGAGTTTGAAAATACTGAAGCGGCGGGTGATGTAAATAGCGATTTATCTGTAATCAGAAAAAGCGCTTTTGAGATCTTTAAAGCTAAGGGTTTTCCTACTACAAAAAATGAAGATTGGAAATTCACTAATCTTAGTCCTTTTTTAAAGGATGATTTTTCTTTTGTTGCCGGTCAGTACAGCGAGGACCAAATCATTGCTGCAATAAATAAAAACCTGGTACCTGGTTTGGATGCCTATTTACTAGTTTTAGTGAACGGACAGATCCAGCCTGCTTTATCTGTGTTTCCTGAAGAAAAATTAGTGAGTATCCGTTCGTTTGACAGTGCATTGGAAACATCAGCACTCAAAGACAATGCTTTTATCAATGAGGATAAAAATAATAGTTTACTGGCACTGAACACTGCTTTATTTAATGATGGTTATTTTATTGAGGTAAATCGTAATGTAGTATTAGATAAGCCTATACAGATCATTCATTTGTATACTGCTGATGAAAATACATGGTATCAGCCGCGCCACTTAATTCTTGTTGATGAGTTTGCAAAAGCAGAATTAATAGAAACAAGTGTATGGATCAATAACGATAAACATGTAGTCTTAAACAGTGTTACGAAGGTAAGCCTGAAAGAAAATGCACAACTGATACAGTACAATGTCCAGGACAATAATAGGGAAGAAAGGTTCATCAACTACAACCAGGTGAGCCAGCTGCAATACAGCCGCTATGATAATTTTACTTTCAATTTGCCTGGTGCAGAGCTGATCCGTAATAACCTGGAGATTGAGCTGAATGGCCCTTCAACAGAAACACATTTATTGGGTTTATATTTAGTAGGGAGTCAGCAGTTAACAGATAACCATACGCTGATCCACCATCAGTTTCCAAATAGCCAGAGTAATGAGATCTATAAAGGCGTATTACTTGAAAATGGAAAAGCTGTTTTTAACGGAAAGGTTTATGTAGAGCGTTTGGCACAAAAGACCAATGCTTTTCAGCAAAATAACAACTTGCTTTTAAGTAATAAAGCACAGGTTTTTGCTAAGCCACAATTGGAGATCTATGCAGATGATGTAAAATGCAGCCATGGCTGTACTGTAGGGCAATTTGATCCTGAATCTTTGTTTTATCTGCGTGCAAGGGGAATTAGTGAAGAGTCTGCCCGCAAATTGCTGGTAGAAGCTTTTATGTTCGATGTAACACAAAAGATTGAAAATGAAGCGGTGAAAGAATATGTACAGTCTTTGATTTACAATAAGATGGAAAATTCATTCTCCTCCATCGTTTAAAAAAAACGGCTATGGGAAAATTAGTGATTGAAGATATAAGAAAAGACTTTCCGATACTGGATGTTCAGGTTTACGGTAAGAAGCTGGTTTATTTTGATAACGGGGCGACTACACAAAAACCGATGCAGGTTCTTTCTGTACTGGAAGACTATTATAAGCACTATAACAGCAATGTGCACCGCGGTGTGCATTTATTGAGTCAGCAGGCCACTGCTGCTTATGAAGGATCGCGTAAAAAGATCGCTGCATTTATTAATGCAGAAAGCAGTGATGAAGTGATTTTTACTAAAGGTACTACAGATGGCATCAATCTGGTAGCTTCATCTTTTGGAAGGAAATTTCTGAATAAAGGTGATAGCATCTTAATTTCTGCAATGGAGCACCATTCTAATATTGTTCCCTGGCAGATGATTTGCGAGGAACGCGGTGCTACGGTAAAAGTAATTCCGATGGATAAGGATGGTGTACTTCAAATGGAGCTGTTGCCAGAATTATTGGATGAACATGTAAAGCTGGTGGCTGTTACTTATGTATCTAATTCTTTAGGAACTGTAAATCCGGTAAGAGAAATTATCCGTCAGGCTCATGAGAAGAATATACCTGTATTGATCGATGCAGCACAAGCTATACAGCATATGCCAATTGATGTGCAGGAGCTAGACGTTGATTTCATTTCTTTTTCCGGACATAAAATATACGGGCCTACAGGTATTGGCATATTGTATGGAAAAGCTAAATGGCTGAATATGATGCCGCCTTATCAGGGTGGCGGAGATATGATCAAAACAGTGACGCTGGAAAAAACTATCTATAATGATCTTCCTTATAAGTTTGAGGCAGGTACGCCGGATATCTCTGGTGCAATAGGATTAGGAGCCGCTATTGATTATGTGAATGAAATTGGCTTAACAGCTATTGCTGAAGCAGAGCAGGAGTTGCTAACCTATGGCCTGGAACAGCTGGCAAAAATTGAAGGTATAAGGTTTATTGGTAATGCCCCTGACCGATCAAGTGTTATTTCTTTTTTGCTGGAAGATATTCATCCCTATGATCTGGGAGAACTGCTGGATAAACAGGGAATTGCTATCCGTACCGGTCACCATTGTACGGAACCTGTAATGGATTTCTTTGGTATTCCCGGAACCTGCCGTGCCTCTTTTGCTTTTTATAATACGAAGGAGGAAATTGATCTATTGGTAGTGGGCATAAAAAGAGCAGCTGCTATCCTTATTTAATGACAATGATGACAATTAACGAACAACAGGATGAGATCATTGAAGAGTTTGAACTTTTTTCTGACTGGATGGATAAGTATGAAAATATCATCGAGATAGGAAAAGAGCTTCCTTTAATTGATCCTCAATATAAGGTACCTGAGAAACTGATTAAAGGCTGTCAATCCAGTGTTTGGCTGCAGCCGGAATATAAAGATGGTAAAGTTTTATTTACTGCCGATAGTGATGCCATTATTACCAAAGGATTGATCAGTATGATGGTGAGAGTTTTGTCTGGACATAGCCCACAGGAAATAGTGGATGCCGATCTTTATTTTATCAATACTATTGGTCTTCAAAATCATCTGTCGCCTAATCGTTCTAACGGATTACTGTCCATGCTGAGGCAAATGAAAATTTATGCAGCAGGTTTTATTTCACCAGATAATAATTAATTTAAGATGAGTGAGTTATCCTTAAGAGATAAAATTGAAGAGGAGTTGCGGACCATTTTTGATCCGGAAATCCCTGTTAATATATATGAGCTGGGACTGATTTATAAGATCCAGATGCTGGAAGACAATAACGTACATATTTATATGACGTTAACTGCACCAGCATGCCCTGCTGCCGGAGAGATTTTGGGCGAGGTGGAAACTAAGGTTAAAGCTATTGCTGGTATTAATGAGGTAGAAGTGCGGCTTACGTTTGATCCGCCATGGGATAGGGATATGATGAGTGATGAAGCAAAATTGGAATTGGGTTGGTTGTAATGGAAAGTAAACAGCCATTTAGAGAACGTGCTGTGGAGCTGCTGAAAACCAGCGGACCACAGTCTTTATCGTCGCTTGCCCACGAATTTCAGGTGACGGTAGAAGGTGCGCGTTTTCAAATGCTGAGGTTAGAAAAAGAAGGTATTGTTACTTCGAGCAAAACAGTAACGGGAAGGGGGAGGCCGCAACAGTTATGGTCGCTCACTATCGCCGGGCAGTCGCGCTTTCCTGATACACATGCCGCACTGACCATTAAACTGATGGAGATCATGAAAGAGACACTGGGTGAGCTGGCAGTTTCTAAAGTGATCACCGCAAACGGAGAAAAAGGTACCAGCAGATATTTGCAGGAGTTAGCGGGTATTTCCGACCTTGAACAAAGGATTACCAGTTTTGTGGCTATCCGGAGCAGGGAAGGTTATATGGCTCAATTTATAAAGGATGAAGAAGGTTTTATCTTCGTAGAAAATCATTGCCCTATCGGGGCTGCTGCGCATGCCAATCCTGGCATTTGCAGTGCAGAGTTTAAAACACTACAAACCGTAATTGGTGAACATGTAGTGATCAAAAGAATAGAGTACATCGTTGAAGGAGGCCGAAGATGCGCCTATAGAATATTCCCTTCTGTAAAATCATAATTAAAAATTTTTTGTCTTAATCAGATATTCTGCCTAAAAAAAATGCTATTAAAATGCGATGTGAGTATTTTAGTAATAACAGTTTTTATGTGCTGAATATCTTATTTTTATTTCTTCTTTTTGGCAACATTTGGATACTGTTATGCTCTAAGCTTTAACGTTCAAAAATCCATATAATGCTTGAATTGACCATTGATTCCTTTTTGCTCGTTAGGGCACCCGCATATAGTTATGCAAATTTCAATCTTCTGTATTTAGAAAAAGTACTACAAACGGATTTCTTTAGATCCAGTATTTTCTTTGCCAGTCAAACCCTTTATATTGAGCTTAAAAAGAAGGATTTTGATTATCACCAAATTAATCCACAGGCAAGGATTACTTTATGGAAATATCTGAACCGGATGTGTTACAGGTCTTTACCATATGGTTCATTTTCATCTTTTTCTGCAGCAGGATGGACTAATGATCCGCATGCACCGCTTACCATTTGTAATGATCATCAGCTAACTATACATCTGGATTATAAGGCATTATATAATTATATCAGCAGTTTGGATACTGAAAATTTTGAATCCATTAAATATTACACCAATAATTCCCTTTATCATACGGCAAGCCAGCTCAGGTTTATCAGCCAGGCTTATTCTGCACAAAACAAATTTGCTATTGTAGAATTAAAACTCGTTCCTGGTTTAATTAAGTTGTTGAAATTTATTAGTAAGGGGCAGACCATGCGTGCAATTATAGATTTTTTGATTCAAGAGTATGGTGAGGAAATTCCTGTTTATCAGTATTTTAAAAGTCTGTTAGATGGGCAGGTAATCGTTTCCGGTTTAGCACCTAATGTAACCGGAATTCATTATGGTGAGCGCTGTAAGTCGTTACTTTCTGATTACGCGGCTGTTGATCATGCGCTGCTTAGCTCTTTCCATATTGCTTTCAGTGATCAGGAGCGTCCCTTGCATCAGGTAAATACTTATGTTGATCAGCTGATAGATCGAAATATTGAAAATTCAACTTACACTTTATATCAGCGTGATATTTCCGGAGGCTTTAAAGGCACGGTAAAATCAGATCTGGTAGCGCTCCTGACTAAAATGGACAGGCTTACGGCTGATTATGAAGTAGATTTGATGAGCCGGTTTAAAACCGATTTTCTTCAAAAATATGACCAGCAGGAGATGCCGCTCATGATGGTGCTTGACCCTGGATGCGGCATTGGATATGATCATCTGGCATCTGCTTTTAATGATCAGAATGAAGATTTTATTGATGATCTGCGAAATAAAGAAGAGCGGCAAAGCGGTGGTAACTGGGGATTAGTAGAAAAAATGTTATTTAAAAAATGGAATAAGCTTCAGCATTATGGCTCGGGCAAGATCGTGATCACTGACGAAGATCTGGATCAGCTGCCCAAAAGTAAGTGTCATTTACCTCCAGGGATGTTTATAATGTTTAGAGGTATAGATAATGAAATTTGGCTGGATAATATTGGAGGCGTATCGGGGATAGAATTGAGTGGAAGATTTGGAGCAGCAAATACTTCTATTGAAGCATGCCTCAAAAACATATGTGAGCAGGAAATGGCGATAAATAATGAATTTATATTTGCTGAGATAGCCTATTCACCTAATGACAGGGCGGCAAATATCAATCAGAGAGGACATTTCTTCCCTTACGAGATTCCTGTGCTTACCCATGCCACACTTCCTGACCAGTATACTATAAAACTAGATGATCTGGTTATTTCTATCAGGGACAATACCATTTTATTACGATCTGTAAGGTTAAACAAATATATAATACCCAGGTTATCTACTGCTTATAATTATCGTATTTCTACGATACCTGTATTCAGGTTTCTTTGTGACCTGCAGTTTCAGGGTGTGAAATCAAATTTATCATTATCACTATCAAATCTATTTCCTGGCATGGATTATTATCCGCGTGTGCAAATGGGAAATACGGTGCTAAGCCCTGCAACGTGGATGTTAAACGAAAACCAGCTAAAAAAACTAAGTGAAGCAGATGGGACATTTGAGGAAGAGCTAAATATTCCTGAATATTTTAGTTTGCATGAAGGTGATAATTTTCTTGTTTTTAATCAACATAACGGTGATGATTTTGACCTGTTCAGGAAGTGTATTAAGGGTAAAAAAACAGCTACATTAATGGAGTATGTTCATGCTAAAGAAGCCGATTTGAAAGATACTGAGGGGCAGCCTTTCGCGAGTCAGCATATTGCATGTGTAGTTAACCAGTCGAAATCATACTTTCTGCCAAAAAATCAGGTAATGAAGCCTGTTAAAAACCTGGTAAAGGTGAAACGCTCATTTCTTCCTGTGCAGGAATGGGTATATATAAAGATATATGCGCATTATTCTATGACAAATGAAATTCTTAAAGATTTTGTAATGCCTATTGTTAAAAAATATAAGAAAAACAATCCGGCATTCAAGTGGTTTTTTATCAGATATGAAGATCAGGGGCATCATCTTCGGCTAAGGTTTTATACTGGCGGAATACCTTCATATGTTTTGCTTACTGATCTGATCAATAAGTTTAAACCCTGGAGTAAGGAGGGGAAGATAGCTGATGTGATACTTGATTCTTATCACAGGGAACTGGAAAAGTATTCGACAGTATTGATCAATGAAGTGGAAACCTTATTTTATAGGGACAGTGAATTTATTCTTGATGTTTTTAAACGTTATGAACTTAGCCCTTCTTTTAAATTGAGTTTTGCTGTGCATACAACCCTTCAGCTGATCCAATGTTTTATAGGGGATCAAAAAGAACGGATAAATTTTTTAAACGAAGTTCTCAATAATGTTTCCGCTGAATTTAACCGGGACAAAGAAGTTGTGCGTAAACTGGATGTAAAATATCGTAATTTTCAGAAAGAACTGATCGGCTATACTGCTGATTTCAAGGGGCTGACAAATAATAAGGCTACACAATGTTATCAGGTGATCGTAAAGGAAATAGCCGGTAAGATCAGTAAATGGGAAAATACCGATCAATATAATTTATTGATCAATCTGATCCACATGCATATTAACAGAATATTTGAACATCATCCCAGAGAGTATGAATACCTAATCTATCATTTCATGAAAAAGCATCAATCCTATTTAAATTATACTAGTAACGCTGAGTTTTAATGGTGTAGTTTTGTATTCTCTTTAACAGGTTATTCTTAAATGAAACCCCGATTGGAAAGGTAAGTTTATCTATCATGATCACATTTCCTTCTAACATGGTTACTTTATCAAGATTGATAATGAAAGATTTATGAATCCTGATGAATTTATCAGGCGGAAGGCCTGCTTCCATTTCTTTCATTGTTAAATAGATAATATGATTAGTAGGAGGCGTATGGATAACAATATAATTGTTTAACGCTTCGATATGTTCTACATCTTTAAAGTTGATCTTTAATATTTTACCTTTAATACCCGGGTTAACAAAAAAGAATTGATCTGCTTTTTGTTCCTGTATTTTTTTCTCTTCTATTTTACCGATGACTTTGGTCAGTGATTTTAAGAATTTTTGAAAAGATATAGGTTTAAGCAGAAAGTCTGATACATTTTTATCAAATCCTTCTACCGCATAACCAGCATGGCCTGTGGTAAATATGATTGCTGTATTTTTATAGATCAGGTCTGCTACGTCGAGTCCGGAAATCTCCGGCATGTCTACATCGAGAAAGGTGATATTTATATCTTTATATTCATTGATCAATTTTATAGCTTCCAATGGGTTTTGTGAGGTGCCAGCAATTTCCAATTGACCACAGTCCAGGGCATATTTTTTTAAGGTATTGATGGCATGCGACTCATCATCAATTATAAAACATTTATATATCATTCTATAAAGTTATTTCAAGTTCAAAAATGTAACTATCGTCGTTTTCTGCTATTTGAATATTATGAGCATTAGGATAATAAGCATCAAGGCGTAGTTTTAAATTTTTTAATCCTACGCCATGGCTTTTCACGGCGCTTCTTTTGCTCAGTTTTTTGTTACTGATCTTAAATTGTAATTGATTGCCTTTAATATCGAGGTTAATTTTTACAGGATGTATAATGTTTTTAAGATCAGCGTACTTAAATATATTCTCAACAGGTGTTAACAGGATCAAAGGTAATATTTTGAAATTACCAGACTCACCTGAGATATCAAAAGACAGTTGTAATTTATGATCAAATCTGAATTGGTTTAAAGCAATAAAGGAGATAATCTGTTCTATTTCATCACTTAGATCTACTTTGCCGTTTTCTGTGGTTTCTGTCAATGCATAGCGCATGATATCTGCAAGCAGCAGGATCGGTTTTGACAATTCTGGTGAGTTGGTCATTGATGAATTGTACAGGAAATTGAGCGTATTGAACAGGAAGTGGGGATTGATCTGAGATTTTAAATAAGCTACTTCTGAATCTACCAATTTCTTTTCCAGCTGCTGTTTATTCAGCTGATCTATTAATTTGCTTTTTTCAAGATCGGAGATCTCTTTTCGCTGAACAATAATATTTAGGGCAAACCAATATCCGGTACTTAAACCAATAAAATAAATATACCTCCATATCGTTTGCGCGATCAGTAAAACCGGATTTTTAAACGGATCATCGGGAGTTATTTTAAGATATAAAAAGCCTTCGATGATGGCAAATTTTAGGACACTGCTCAGAACGAGCAATAGCAGCATAAAAAGAATAGTTACATATTTTGGCCTTTTATGGGTAAAAGGAAGGAGGATGTTTGCATTAACATAGAATATGATGATGTTAACCAGGTAGGAATTGATGTAATCCGAAAATGACCATGGGTGTCCTGTTACCACATAAGTAATGATCGATTCCCAGAACATAAATAGTATCCACAATAGGATGCTTATGCGATAGAACTTAGCAGTTTTAATGGTTTTGTCAAAAATCATATATTCAAATATAGGGGTAATAACTGCATTAACCTCGACAATATCGGTGTTCACGTAATAACTTTTCTAAAGAGTTGACACTCACTTAAACTTGATGTATACCAAAACTATACATCATGAAAAAATCATTTGCAAAATCGCTGAAATTAGAAATTAAACCAGTTTTTCAATTTTCAAAATCCGATAACAGTCGGCAGAATTTTTCTGACCCCGTTACTACAACGATTCTTACCGCAACGCATGCATTCCAAAAAGCCGACAACAGGTAAGGGATTAACCAGATGCAGAAGGTGCTGATCTTCTTGTAATTTATTATCCTATCCGAAGCAGCCAGAATTATCCTTAAAAATAATTAGAAGTAATATCATTTTTCAAACATATTAGTTCATTATTGTTTTGTAGATTAATTCTGGCTTTTTTTTTGTTTAACTGATAACGAAGTCGGGCTTCGGCATTTAATTTCACAAAAAAATCAAACTATGAAAATCACAAAAATTAAAGGTATCCTGTTATTAAGCGCAGGGCTTTTCCTGGGTGTTTCAGTAAACGCCCAGAACAAAGAGGAAAAAAAGATTGAGGCATCAACTACAGTTTTAAGCGATTTTACCAAGATGAAGGAGTCTATACCTTCAGAATTACTGGCAGTTACCCATGGTATTATTGTTATTCCTAAGCTAATTAATGCGGGGTTTGTTGTAGGTGGTAAACGCGGTAAAGGTATTGCTATTGTAAAAAGGCCTGATGGAAGCTGGAGCAATCCAGTTTTTGTTACGATGACTGGCGGTAGTGTAGGTGCACAGATTGGTGTACAGTCTGTTGATCTTATTTTGATTTTTAAGCATAGTTCAACGCTTACAGAAATTAAAAATAGCAGTTTTACACTTGGAGGCGATCTTTCTGTAGCAGCTGGTCCTGTGGGCAGAAGTTCTACTGCGAATACAGATTATAAGTTAGAAGCAGAAGTTTATTCTTATTCTCGCAGCAGAGGTCTTTTTGCAGGGATAACACTAAACGGAGCATCTCTTGATATCGATGCATCCGCTAATCAGTATTTTTACGGAAAAGCATTAAGTGCACACACTATATTTAATTCACCGGCTAATTCTTCGCCAGCTGTTAAACAGTTAAAAGAAAAATTGAGCAGTATGAAATAGTAATTTAAAATTTATATATAGAAAGACCAGAATTTAGTTATTCTGGTCTTTTTTTTTGAAGTAAATAAAGTAATCTTAAAAAAAAAGATATAATGCATTTTTTAAATAAATATTTACATATTAAGCATTAAGTTAAAGTACCAGAGCGGTATTGGCAGTATTGTCTTTCCGTTCATTTAAAAATTCACGCTGATAGTTTAACGGGCTTTTACTGGTAATCGATTTAAAGTATTTGTGGAAACTGGCAAAGTTGTAGAATCCGCTTTCATAGCATATTTGCTTCACGTTGATCTTATTTTCGATCAGCAGTTTGCAGGCATGACCTATTCTTATTTCATTGATGAACTGCGAATAGGTCTTTCTTGTTCTGGTTTTGAAATACCTGCAAAAGTAATTTACACTAACGTTGGCTATATCTGCAACTTCCTGTGTTTGGATCTTACGCTTGAAATTAGCCAGTGAAAATTCATAAATCGCATGGATCCTGTCATTCTCTGTATCTTCAAAGTTATGTTTAAATCCTATAGAAGACAGCAGTTTTACCTGACTGCAATTCCCGATATTAACCAGAGCTTCCATTAATAATATGATCTTTTTTGAACCTTCAGTTTTTAGCAGTTGCTCCAGGATTTCTCCGATATCATTTTTAATCTGTCCGCCGATCTGGATTCCGCGTCTTGCTTTTTCGAGCGTTGTTTTGATCAATTTGTTTTCAGGAAGATTAAGAAAGGTATCTCCCCAGAAGTTCTCATTAAAATGGATGACCCGTACATCGGCTATTGTATTGATCTTTTCATCGAAGTATACATCATCAAACCTCCAGTAATGAGGAAGATGTGCACCTATTAATATCACATCTCCGGAACGGAAACGTTTGATACTGTCACCTATAAATTGTGTACCGTTTCCTCTTTTAAAATGGATCAGTTCAACTTCTGCATGGTAGTGCCAGCGGTTATTGATATATGGAACATTATCTTGCCGGGCACTAAAGGAATTGATAGGGTTAGTGGATACTTTTAGCAGCTGAGGTTTCATTTCTTATTACAAATTGTTATAAACTAATGCCAATAAAAGGTAAATATGCCAAAATGATTTAATCTTTCGTTTAAATGATTAAATAAATAAAATCAGAAATGCCTTTCTTTGGATAACCAAATTAAAAGAAAATAAATGAACAGGTACTGTTTTACACTTGATCTTAAAGATGATCCCGCACTTATCCAGGAGTATGAAAAACTACATCAGGTAATTTGGCCGGAGATACATGCTAGCATTGTCAATTCTGGTATTGAAGCCATGCAGATCTATCGTTTTGCAAACAGGCTGTTCATGATTATGGACGTCAGGGATAGTTTTAGTTTTGAGCAAAAATCTGTGATGGATGCAGATAACGACAAGGTACAGGAGTGGGAAACGCTGATGTGGAAATATCAGCAGGCCTTACCGGGAGCCAAACCGGGAGAGAAGTGGATGTTAATGAATACTATTTTTGAACTTTAAATTATGCCTGCAATAGAAACAACTTATTTTATACAGATTCATCCGCACGATAATGTGCTGGTTGCGCTAACGGATCTGCCTGCGGGCTTTAAGGTTAGCTTTAAGGATCAAAACTTTAATCTGCTTACGCCAGTATCTGCGAAGCATAAATTTACGCTGCAAGACTTTTCACCGGGCAGTGAAATATATATGTATGGGGTACTGGTGGGGAAAGCTAGTGAACCTATCGCTCTTGGCAGTGCTATTACTGTAGATAACGTGGTACATGCTGCTGATGATTATCAGCTGGGTGAAAGAAAAACGGAATGGCACCAGCCAGACATTACTGCTTTTACAGAGCAGACCTTTATGGGTTTTCATCGTGAAGATGGCAGTGTAGGCACTTCAAATTATTGGATCGTTATCCCATTGGTGTTTTGTGAAAATCGCAATGTGGAAGTGCTGAAAGAAGCATTGATCGGTAAACTTGGGTTTAAAAAACCAAAAAGCTACGAAAATGAAGTAGATAGTTTAATTTCACTTTACCAGGCAGGCAAATCTGTAGAAGAGATTTTGCAGGCAGATCTTCAGCGTTCAGATACGGCAAATCAGACCCATCAGTTATTTCCTAATATTGATGGCATTAAGTTCTTAAACCATGATATGGGCTGTGGAGGGACGAGAATGGATTCGGACACGCTTTGTGGTTTGCTGGCAGGTTACATTACTCATCCTAATGTTGCCGGAGCAACTGTACTCAGTTTAGGCTGTCAGCATGCACAGGCCAGTATATTGGAAGATGAGATAAAGAAACGTGATCCTAATTTTAAAAAACCTCTTATTATTTTAGAACAGCAAAAGCTGGGCACAGAAAGTAAGTTGTTAGAAGAGGCATTAAAGCAAACTTTTGGCGGATTGATGCTGGCCAATAAACTGCAAAGAGCACCTGCACCCTTATCTAAGCTCTGTATTGGTTTAGAATGTGGTGGTTCTGATGGCTTTTCAGGAATATCGGCAAATCCTGCTTTAGGTCACTTGTCGGACATACTGGTTACTTTAGGAGGTAGTGTGATCCTTGCAGAGTTTCCCGAATTATGTGGTGTAGAGCAGGAGCTAAGTGACCGTTGTATCGATGTAAATACTGCTGAACAATTTATGGGGCTGATGACTACTTACAATGCTTTGGCAGAAGCTACAGGCTCTGGATTTTATGCCAACCCGTCCCCGGGAAATATTAAGGACGGTTTGATCACTGATGCAATTAAATCTGCCGGTGCGGCTAAAAAAGGTGGAAATTCTCCGGTTACGGCGGTATTGGATTACCCCGAAAAGGTAACTAAACCCGGATTGAATTTATTATGTACACCGGGAAGTGATGTTGAAAGTACGACCGCAGAAGTAGCATCTGGTGCTAATATTGTACTTTTTACCACTGGCTTGGGTACACCGACGGGAAATCCTGTTGCGCCGGTCATAAAAATATCAACTAATACCGCATTATATCAAAAAATGCCGGATATTATCGACATCAATTGCGGTACTATCATTGAAGGTACGGAGAGTATTGAAGAAGCCGGAGAACGGCTGTTGAATTATGTTATACAGGTAGCCAGCGGAAAAATTAAACCTAAGGCAGTAGAGTTAGGCCAGGATGATTTTATTCCATGGAAAAGAGGAGTTTCATTATAATTTAATTTATGTTTAGTTTAGAAGGAAAAACGGCAATAATTACCGGCGGCGGTAGTGGTATAGGCAGGGCAATAGCTACATTATTTGCCAAACAGGGTGCCAAAGTACATATTATAGAACTCAATGCTGCAGCGGCGGCAGAAACGGTAACAGCAATTGAACAGCAGCAAGGAATTGCCTATGCACATGGATGTGATGTCAGCAAACAACAGGAGGTGCTGGCTGTTTTTAATCAGATCGGGCAGGTTGATATATTGGTTAATAACGCCGGTATAGCACATATCGGAAAGGCAGATACAACGAGCGAAGAGGATTTTACCCGTGTATTTGATGTAAATGTTAAGGGTGCATATAATACCTTATTTGCAGCTATACCTTTTTTAAAGAAAAGCAGCAGTCCGGTTATTTTGAATATGGCTTCTATTGCGGCATTGGTTGGTATTACAGATCGGTTTGCCTATTCGATGAGTAAGGGGGCGATTTACGCCATGACCCTATCTGTAGCAAGAGATTATATGGCCGATGGCATCAGGTGTAATAGTATTTCGCCGGCAAGGGTACATACCCCATTTGTGGATGGGTTTATTGCTAAAAACTATGCAGGCCAGGAGGAGGAGATTTTTGCCAAGCTTTCCAAAAGCCAGCCGGTTGGGCGAATGGGGAAACCCGAAGAGGTTGCCTCGCTTGCATTATATTTATGTGCTGAGGAATCAGGATTTATTACAGGAAATGACTATCCGATTGACGGAGGATTTATAAAATTGAACAATTAAAGACAGCTATGAAACTAATTAGATGGGGCGAAGCCGGTAAGGAAAAAACAGGCGTGATCATTAATGATATTAAATATGACACTTCTGCTTTTGGAGGCGATTATAATGAAGAGTTTTTTGAAGATAACGGACTGGTAAGGTTAGCCGGGTTTGTAAAGGCAAATGAAGGTAACCTGATTGAAGTGCCTGCTGATGCGCGGATAGGTTCTCCAATAGCACGTCCTTCCAAGATTTTGTGTATAGGGCTAAACTATGCTGACCATGCGAAGGAAACCAATGCGGCATTACCTCTGGAACCGATAATTTTTATGAAGTCTACTACTGCTTTAATGGGCCCGAATGATGCAATCGTTATTCCAAAGAATTCTGTAAAAACTGACTGGGAAGTAGAACTGGCCGTGGTTATTGGTAAGAAAGCATCTTACGTTGATGAAGCGGACGCTTTGGATTATGTAGCAGGTTATGTATTGCACAATGATGTTTCTGAGCGTGAGTTTCAGATAGAAAGAGGCGGTACATGGGATAAAGGAAAAGGATGTGATACTTTTGCCCCTATAGGCCCATTTTTAGCAACTCAGGATGAGCTTGATGATATTAATAATTTGAGGTTATGGCTAACGGTGAACGGCAAGATTATGCAGGATGGTAATACGTCTAATTTTATCTTTAATGTTCCCAATGTGATCTCTTATGTGAGTCAGTTCATGACTTTGCTTCCGGGTGATGTGATCTCGACAGGTACCCCCGCAGGTGTAGGGCTTGGCTTTAAGCCTCCTGTTTATTTAAAAGAAGGGGATGTAGTGGAGCTGGGTATAGACGGACTGGGAACATCGAGACAGGAAGTTAAAGCATACGTTAAATCTGATATCGCATAAAAATGGATCTGGAGTTAAAAGATAAGATCATCATCGTTACTGGTGGGGCAAAAGGAATTGGCGAAGGAATTGTTCGCAAACTGGCAGATGAGGGTGCTATCCCTGTTATTGTGGGCAGGAGTGAAGCTGATAATCTAAAGCTTTTAAATGAGATTATTGCTCAGGGAGGGCAGGCTTTTCAGGTTAGGGCAGAATTGACGGATCCTCAGCAAATTGCTGATGCAGTAGCTGCAGTTGCTGATAAATTTGGAAAGATAGATGGATTGGTTAATAATGCTGGTGTAAATGATGGGGTAGGATTGGAGAACGGAAATTATGAGGCTTTTGTAAGCAGCCTGCATAAAAATGTAATTCACTATTATTTAATGGCACATCATGTTTTGCCTTATCTTAAAGAGAGTACAGGTGCAATTGTTAACATTGGGTCTAAGGTTGCAGACACAGGGCAGGGTGGAACTTCTGCTTATGCGGCATCAAATGGTGCACGTAATGCGCTGACCCGCGAATGGGCTGTAGAATTGTTGCCTTATCATATTCGTGTGAATGCAGTAATCGTAGCTGAATGTTATACCCCGCTTTATCATACCTGGATTAATTCACTGCCAGATGCTGAAAAGAAGCTGGAGCAAATCCTTAGCAAAATCCCTTTCGAAAACCGGATGACTACAGCCGAAGAGATTGCAAATAATGTGGTATTCTTATTGTCTTCCAAATCAAGTCATACCACCGGACAATTAATTTATGTGGATGGCGGATATGTTCATCTGGATCGTTCTATTAGTTCCTAAACGAAAATTGAATTTTAACATTAATAAAGCCGGTCTCCTGAAAGAGCCGGCTTTATTTTTTTTGTTCAGCGGTGGTTAGCCACCAGGTATTTCCAAAAGGATCGGCAATTCCACCACATCTTCCATAGTCCATATCCGTAACTGCACGAACTACAGAAGCCCCCTGGTAAATTGCCCTGTCAAATGTTTCATCGGCATCACCTACATATATAAAAAAGTTGCCTACAGCTTTGCCATACTTATCTACAGCATCTGAAAGAAGGATGATAGTAAGACCAATTTTAATTTCTGCATTTAAGACAGTTCTATTATCAGCAGCTTTATTTAACAGCAGGACCTGTGCATTGAAAACCGTTTGGGCAAATTCTATAAACTCTGATGCGTTTTCAAGCATGAGATAGGGAAGTACAGTTTGCTGATCTTTATAGTTATTCATTCTTTATCCTTTATGAAGCATGAACAAGCAGGCCTCATTGTTAATCCTGACTTTATAATAAAAAATCGTACCAGAGATTGTTTTCTTAAATTGTAGACGAAACCATCAAAATTTTTCCTATCATAAACTGTCATGAACGGAGCTTTGCGAGCTTCATAATTTAGATAAAAATAATAAGAATTTATGAAAAATATAGTTGTGAAAGCTTTAAAAACGATATTTTAATGAAAATAAGTTGTTTGGACTAAAATAACTAATGTAGGTTAATATTTACCTAATTAAGATCAATTTGAGAGTAAAGCATCGTAATTTAATGTGCTACTTTTAAGACAATCAACAAATAATAACCATAACTATGTTCATGTTCATAAAAAAGACCTGCAATTATTTAATTGTATGCTGTTTGCTGGGAATTCCTGCAAGTCAGCTAAAAGCACAATCTGCTACTGAAAAGGAACTGTTTACGCAGACCAGTGAGATGGCTGGATTGATGATCAATTACAGAGAAGACATCAGGGCCATTCAGGATTTTTATTCTCCAACCAGGCAAGACTACCGTTGGCGGGGCAATGCAAATAATGTACAGCATTCGCCTGAGCAGATCGTAAGGCTTAGAGAAGTTAACGCAGGATATCTGGAGAAACTTAAAAGCAGTGACTTTAGTACGATGAGCATCAATGGGAAAGCTGATTATATTTTAACGCAGCGGGACATTGAAACAGCATTAAGATTACTGGCTGCTGAAGAAAAAGAGTATCAGCAGATCAGTCAGTATATTCCTTTTGCAGAAAAGATCTATGCGTTGGAAAAAGGCCGGAGAAGAGGTGTATCTGTAGACGGACAAAAAACGGCAGCTCTTTTTACTGCAATGGTAGCAGAAGTACAAGCCTCCACAGATGCAATGAGCAAAATCCCTTCTATGGACATGAAACTTGCAGAACGGCTTAAGCTGAGTATTGAAGGATTACAGATGAGGCTGAAAAGTGTTTTTGACTTTTATAATGGTTATGATCCTTTATTTACCTGGTGGGTTCCGGTACCAAATACTGCCCTGACAGAAAAATTAACCAATTATGCTGCACTGGTTAAAAGTAAGGGTAAAGTAGAGACCTCTCAAAAAGAAGACAAAAGTGGAATTGTTGGTGTTCCTATAGGGCACGATGAGCTGGTAAGACAGCTTAAAGTAGAGATGATCAATTATACACCAGAGGAGCTCATTGATATTGCTAATAAGGAATTCGCCTGGTGTGATAAAGAAATGCTGAAGGCATCAAATGAGATGGGCTTTGGCAACGATTGGAAGAAAGCACTTGAAAAAGTAAAAAACAGTTATGTTCCGGCAGGTCAGCAGCCAGAAATGATTATGAAGTTATACCATAAGTCGATAGATTTTGTCACCTCAAGAGATATGATCACTATTCCTGCACTGGCACAGGAAACATGGGGCATGATCATGATGACGCCAGAGCGCCAGCTGGTTAATCCATTTTTTACAGGAGGGAAGGAAATCAGTATCTCTTATCCTACCAATACAATGGGAAACGATGATAAGCTAATGAGCATGCGTGGAAATAATCCCTACTTTTCTACACCTACAGTGCAGCATGAACTGCTTCCTGGCCATAACCTGCAGTATTTTATGAACTCAAGAAGCAAAAATTACCGTGACTTTAATACGCCGTTCTGGACTGAAGGATGGTCGCTGTATTGGGAGATGTTATTATATGATAAAGGATTTGCTGTGACCCCTGAAGAAAGGGTAGGTATGCTTTTTTGGAGAATGCACCGTTGTGCACGGATTATTTTTTCTTTGAATTACCATTTGGGTAAATGGGCTCCTCAGCAATGTATCGACTTTTTAGTGGATCGGGTAGGTCATGAACGTGCAAATGCAGAAGGGGAGGTTAGAAGATCATTTACTGGAGGATATAGTCCGCTTTACCAGGTAGCTTATCTCATTGGAGGATTAGAATTCTATGCATTGAACAAGGAACTGGTGGGCAGCGGCAAAATGACACTGAAAGAATACCATGATAAGGTGATGCTTGAAAATAATATGCCTGTAGAAATGGTTCGGGCGATATTAACCAATCAAAATATAGATAAGAACTTTAAAACCAGCTGGAGATTTTACAGTTCGCGTTAGAATTTGGTATTTTAGGATTATTTTGACCTTTATTTCCATTTTATATTGGAGATAAAGGTTTTTTGTGTTAAAATAATGCTTGTTTCTGTGATTATATAATTGAAATTATTTTTTTTCTATTAATATCTTTATATGATTATGATTGTAGTGTTATTACCTGCATTATTCATAGTGTATCTTCAGTTCATTTTAAATATGTGACTTATGAAAACTTTGCAATATCAGATCCCTTCTTCGCAAGAGCATACTTTAACCATTCAGGAAGATAACCAGCCTTTTTTTTATCCTTACTTACATCAGCATGAAGAAATGCAGATCACATGGATCATTAAAGGCGAGGGTACTTTAGTGGTCGATAACCAATTGCATCGTTTTACCTCGGGTGATATTTATATGCTGGGCGGTAATCAGGAGCATTTATTTAAGAGCGACCCTGAATATTTTATTGCAGGCAGTAATAAAAGCATTCAAACACTGAACATATTTTTTAATCCCAAGGGCCAGCTGGGAAATTTACTTCAATTACCGGAAATGATGGCATTACAGCCATTTATTCAGCAAAGCCAGGGAGGTTTTAAACTGCCTGTTAAACATCATGAGGCTATTTCAAAACAGATACTGGATATACAATATTCTACAGGAATTGAGCAGTTGATTCAATTTTCGATATTGCTAAAACGTTTATATAATTTTAATGATGTACTTGAGCCGCTGATCAAGTCAATAAATAAAGTCAATCCTTTAGAGTTTGAAGAAAGCCGTTTAAAAAACGTCTACAATCATGTTTTACAGCATTATAGCCAGGTGATATCACTGGATGATATTGCGGATATGGCAAATATGTCGGTACATGCATTTTGCAGGTATTTTAAAAAGAAGACGGGGCAGACCTTTTTAGAGTTTTTAAACCAGACGCGGGTAAATGAAGCCTGTCGTAAGCTTGCTTCACGTAAGTTCGATAGTATTTCAACGATCGCTTATGATTGCGGTTTTAACAGTATCAATAACTTTAACAGGGTATTTAAGAACATGACTTCACAATCACCGAGACAATACCTGACTAGTTACCAGGCCAATACTAACTAGAATTATTCCCCTGCGGACTTTAATCAGTTCACAGGGGATTTTTTTTATAGAATGATATTTTCTATAAAATTTAGTGTGCTTTTATCATGGCTGAGCAGTGTTAATAAACGTTCTGCAACAGCTTCAGAAGAACCAGGGTTTTGTCCCGTGATCAATAAGCCATCCTGAACAATGTATGAAGCCCAATCTTCTCCTTTTGAATAGATCGCGCCTTCGTTTTTCAATTCATCTTCCAGTAAAAAGGGAACAACATCAGTTAAACCTACAGCTTCTTCTTCTGTGTTGGTAAAACCAGTTACTTTTTTCCCCTTAACCAATGGGTTGCCATTTTCATCTTTTACATTGAGCAGCACGGAAGGTGCGTGACAAACGGCAGCAACAGGTTTTTTAGCCGCCCAGAATGCATTGATCAGTTTAATAGAGTCTTCATCAATAGTGAGGTCCCATAGCGGGCCATGACCTCCCGGATAAAACACAGCATCAAAATCATCAGCAAATACTTCTGCCAAAACACTTGTATTTGCAAAAATGTCTTTAAGCTCTTTATCATCATCAAAGCGGCGTGTAGCATCAGTCTGGCTTCCGGGCTCTTCACTTTTGGGATCTATGGGGGGCTGACCACCTTTAGGTGATGCTAATGTGATATCTGCACCGGCATCTTTTAAAGTATAATATGGAGCAGCAAATTCTTCTATCCACAATCCTGTTTTTTTACCTGTATTTCCTAGTTCACTGTGTGAAGTAAGTACAATTAATATCTTCATCAATTCAATTTTTAATTTTTTAGAATACTCTATAAACGTTTGCTTTTAAACAATGTTTTATTTCAAGACCGTTAAGTGGTAAATCGGTATATTTATAGCATGTAGTTATGAATTTAAAGTTGTCCGAATGTAAAATTTAATCACGATCGATTAATTCTTTCGATATTGTTGAGAACTATAGTGGAAATAAAAAACTGATTTCTATTTTTGCGGAGATATAGATGGATGGATTCTGCCTTTTAGCTCTTCATCTTGTCAATTAAGAATAACCCAAGTTCAATAATGCAAAACCAAGGAAAAAAAATCAGAGTTGCAATCTTAGGCGTAGGTAATTGCGCCAGCTCGCTCGTTCAGGGTGTAGAATATTATACAAAATTTACTGATAGAACATCAGGTTTGATGGCTGATGATATTGGTGGGTACAAAGCTGCAAACATTGAATTCGTTTGCGGATTTGATGTTGACGAAAGAAAGATAGGTGTACCACTAAAGGATGCGATTTTTGCTAAGCCTAACTGTACAATGGTCCTGAATGCTGACATAGAAACTGAGGCACCAATTTACAGATCACCAGTAATTGACGGCGTATCTCCTCAGATGTCTGCGTATCCTGAAGCACAAAGATTTGTGATCAAGGATGAGTTAAAACGTACTGATCTATTAATTGACCCAGCTTCTTATGATAAAGATCAGGTGGCAGAATTACGTCAGGAGATCGTTGCAGCATTAATTAAACATGATGCGGAGGTGTTAATCAACTATTTGCCGGTAGGTTCGCAGCTGGCTACAGAATTTTATGCAGAGATCTGTATTGAATTAGGTATTTCACTGGTAAACTGTATTCCGGTATTTATTGCTTCGGATCCTGTTTGGGAACAGAAGTTCATTGATGCTGGTATCCCGATCATTGGTGACGATATGCGTAGTCAGTTTGGTGCCAGTATTGTTTCTCAAATGCTGCAGGAGCTTGCTTTTGAAAGAGGTCACCATGTAAAAGCACATATTCAGAGAAATGTTGGTGGAAATACTGATTTCTTAAATATGGAAGATAAAAACCGTTTGAAGTCTAAAAAAATATCTAAAGAGAACGTAATCAGGGCTCAAAATGATATCAGAGGTATTTCTACTGAAGATAGTTTTCTTCATGCAGGTCCTTCGGAATACATCCACTATTATGGAGACAATAAAGTTGCTAACTTCCGCCTGGAATTAGAAGGTTTTATGGGTGCTCCGGTAATATTTGATGCACAGTTGTCAGTTCAGGATTCTCCTAACTCTGCGGGGGTTGTTATCGATGCAATCAGATATGTATATGTGGCGAGAGAATTAGGATTGGTAGGCGCTTTAAGAGGACCTTCTGCTTCAACTCAGAAAACTCCGCCAGAGCAAATGATGTTTAGTGATGCGATCTATGAATGCCATGCTTTAGCAAAACGTGAATTAACTGCATCTACAAGAAAACAATTAAAAGTGGCTGTTGCTGTTTAAGATCTATAATTGATCTGCTGATTTATTCATCAGAACTTTATCAAACCGTTTAGGCTATTGTCTAAACGGTTTTTTTTATAATACGAAACTATAATTATTGTTATGATTAAAAATAAAGTTAAATTATTTTCTTTATTTAACTTTAATTAAATACATTTGGTTCTTAAACAAATAGGATATGATTCCATTAATGAGTTTCGACGGCTATCTTCTTCTTAAGGATGCACCAAGATTACATGAGTTACATATAAACTATCTCCGCAGTATAGGGATTACTATTATTGATCCAGTTGGACGAGATATAGACAGGAAATTAGTTAAGGATTCCTGCGTTTCAGCCCACGGAAAAAATTACACTATTCATTATTCTATAGTGAATAAATGAGTTTAGCATTAGGCACCTTAATGATCTTATTATTGTTGCTTCCAGCATTGTTTTTCCGAATTGGTATAACAGCTTTAAGCTCCCGTTCATTTACGCAATTGAAAAATAGAATATCTTTCCCAAATGCATTGGCAAGAAGAAACTTATTGTTTTTGCTCTCGAAACTTAATTTTTCGGAAACGCTTTTCTTTTTATCAATTATTCCGATCGGTATTCATTGTATCTCACTATGCGTTTTGCAATGGTTTGGGAAGGAAATCGATTTTATGCTGTTATTTAATGTACTATCTAGTCAAAAGAACGTTATTAATAATAATCTTCTTTTTAATGAAAGACTGATCTCTTTTTTAATTTACTCTTTATTAATAAATGCCATTGGATTTTTTACTGGACTTGTCATCACTCGGGTAATGTTAAGGTCACCTAAACTAATCAGTATATTTACAGGAGAAAACATGTATTTTCTGTTATTCAGTGGCTTATTACTAGATGAAAATAAGCGTAAATTAATAGACATTATATTTATTGATATCGTATCTGAAACAAAAGAAGTATCAGTCATTTATAGCGGTGTTCTAGAAAAATTTGACATTTTGCCTGATAAAAATGAATTAGCATACATTACTTTAACCGATACAACCAAAAGGGATTTAAGGAAAAACAATATAATTGAAGATAATGATCATCGACGATTAACTTCTTATAACAGTGAAAGTGGCGTAGCAACATCGATTGCGGGTAAGTATTTCACTGTACCTGGTAGTAAGATCTCAACGGTAAATGTAACCTATATGAGTTTACTTACTATAGATGGACCTAATGGGCCAATTCAACAAATGATTCCTATTAATTGATTATTATATTAAATATTAAAATTGGTAAACCTATTTTTTCAGCAGGTCATTAATTGTCTTTTCAAAGTTTTGTTTGTATTCAGTATAATACTCACCGGTACCGGGTCCATAAAAATCAGTATGAATGGCGGATACTTTTCCGTTTTTATCCAGGATAAGGCTAGTAGGAAACACTTTTATTCCGGTGAGCTGCGGCAGTGTTTTTTCTGTACGCAGTGGGTCTGAAACTGTTGTAGGAGTGATCAGCATAGGATAAGTTACATCAAACCTTTTCTGAAACTTACGTAAGCTAAGCGTTGAACGCTCTACATCGGTGGTATACTCATAAGCCAATGCAATTATTTCCACACCACGCTGCTTATTGTGTTTGTAATAATCGCTTAGAAAAGCCATTTCATCCATACAATTAGGGCACCATGACCCCATAAGCTGAATGATCACTACTTTATTTTTATAACGTGCGTCCTTTATCGAAACTTGTTTGCCGTCAAGATCCTTAAAACTGAAATTTAATGTTCCATCTTCACCATCTTTTACTTTTGTTACTTCTCCTTCGGGAATGCCTGCTTTTGCGTCTTTAATGGCAGCCCACAGCTGTACAGGAGCTTTACTGCTAAAGAGTTTTCCTTCAAAAATGCTGTCCTTATTGATCTTAGCTGTAAATAACATCGCGTGGATACCGTCAAAAGTAGAAAGCTGTAAAAGATCACCGGTAATCGTTCCTGAGAGGAAGCGATAATCTCCGGATGGGGTAAGAATAGAGCCTGTAACTGCATTTCCTTTTTGAGAAAAAGTGCCTAAAGCAGCCTCGTGGTTATTTCCTCTTGTAAAATCTATTTTCCATTTTCCTTCTGCCTGTTGTAAAGCGTTTCCGTTTATAGGTTCAAAACGATATTGTTCTTTTGATGTTGCTGTAAATGGCATGATCAAGTCTTTAGCAGGACCTCTTTTTATCCAAACACCTGCAAGGCTATCTTTTGAAATGATCTTAAGTCTAAAAGAAGATTCGAATACAGGCATATTGATAAATAGGGAATCTTTGACAATGGAAACATCATTCACCAGCATTTTTTCTTCACCGTTGATTACATACAGGATCGTTTTTCCTTTTTGCTGTTGAATATCCAGGTTAAATATGATTTTGTTGCCGTCTTCCCGTAATAATGATGCCCGCCAGCTACCTTCTTTTAATGGAGGATTAGCCGCAGCATGGAGTGATAATAAAACTAATAAACTTAAAATCCAGTTCTTTTTATGCATAAAATAAAAAATAATAGAGACCATCAACTATTGATAATAACAATTCAAATATACTGTATTTTAATAAAATCTAGTAATCGTATAGACTAATATGTTCCAAAATAAAACTGGCTGTGTAAAGGTTTAAGGAGGTTTTTGAAGAAAGTGTGTTACACACTTGTAAGCTGTAAGATAAAAGTGTAAGATTGCACCAAATGGAAACACAAAGGAAACTCAGGCCCGTTATGTTCGTAGGTACCTCATCTGATGTGGGTAAGAGTATCGTGACTGCCGGATTTTGCCGGATTTTTAAACAGGATGGTTATCATCCTGCTCCATTTAAAGCGCAAAACATGTCGCTCAATAGCTATGCGACTCCCGAAGGATTGGAGATTGGAAGGGCACAGGCCGTACAGGCCGAAGCTGCAGGAATTCCATGCCATACTGATATGAACCCGGTTTTGCTTAAACCGACTACCGATAAATCATCGCAGGTTATCCTGAATGGTAAATCTATCGGAAATCATACGGTTAAAGAGTATTTTATGTCGGGCGACCGATCTGTGTTGTTTGAAGAGGTTAAGTTAGCTTATGGTAGATTATCTTCCAGGTATTCTCCGATCGTGATGGAGGGAGCCGGGAGTATTTCGGAGTTAAACCTTAAAAAGCGCGACATTACGAATATGCGAATGGCTCTTGCTGCAGGTGCTGCAACTTATTTGGTTACAGATATAGACAGGGGCGGAATATTTGCCAGTTTATATGGTACCATGGCTTTATTGGAACCCGAAGAGAAAGCCTGTATCAAAGGTATCATTATCAATAAATTTCGCGGTGATCCTGAATTGTTTCTGGAGGGAAAAAAGATCATCGAAGATTTGTGTAAGGTGCCGGTTATTGGGATCATTCCTTATTTTCGTGATATTTTTATTGAGGAAGAGGATGCAGTGGTATTGAGGCAAAAGCGCAATCAGCCAGTGGAAGGAAAGGTGAATATTGCTGTAGTGCTGGTAGGAAGGTTGTCTAATTTCACCGATTTTGACCGGCTGGACAGGGATTCCCGGATCAATCTTTATTATACACATAGCATAGCGGGAGTATCAGGAGCTGATATTGTGATTTTACCGGGAAGTAAGAATACCATAGAAGATCTGGCAGCATTAAAAGAGAACGGATTGGCAGGAGCAGTTAAGCTGGCTTATAAAAACGGCAAAACTGTGATTGGCATTTGCGGAGGGTACCAGATGATGGGGGAATGGATAACGGATCCCTTGCAGGTGGAATCGAAAATTGGAGAAATAGCTGGATTAGGCATCTTGCCCGTAAAAACTGAATTGCTGGCGGATAAAATAACAAGCCAGTGCACCTTCACTTACCGTGATTTTGAGGAAAAATGCAAAGGATATGAAATTCATATGGGAGAAACAGTAGCTATAGGACAAAGTAAACCCATTGCGAAATTAGAAGAAGGAGGGGAAGACGGTTATTTTTTGTCCCAGAAATGCTGGGGATCGTATCTCCATGGTATTCTGGACAACCAGGCAGTAATTAATGATCTGGTAGCACCTTATACTTCTTTAACAGTAGAGACTATAGACTATCAGCAATTCAGAGAAGAACAGTATGATAAATTGGCTGCATTATTACGAGAAAACCTGGATATTGAGCAGGTTTATCAGCAGCTGCAAAACAATTAATAATATGTTTCAGGGACACGGAGACGACGGATATTTACATGAACAGCCTTTAGCTGCTGATTTTAGTACCAATGTATGGGAGGGTGGATCACCGTCTGGATTGAAAGAACATCTATTTACACAATGGGATAAAGTTCACCGTTATCCCGAAGTGCTTGCAGAAAGCCTCACCAAAAAGATAGCCTCACATTATAACTTCAATACCGGAAATATAATGGTTACCAATGGAAGTACTGAAAGTATATACCTGATTGCACAGGCTTTTAAAAATAGACGATCTGCTGTAGTTATTCCAGCTTTTGCAGAATATGAAGATGCCTGTAAATTACATGATCATGAGATCAGTTTTGTTCATTGGGAGGAGTTGAAAGCAGGGATAGTTCCATCTGCAGATCTGCTGTTTATTTGTAATCCTAATAATCCAACAGGTGAAGTTTTTATTCACTTAGAACAGCTTATCAGAGATCATGAGAGTATATTGTTTGTTGTAGATGAGGCATTTATAGAGTTTACATTGTCGGTTAATTCAATAATAGGACTTATAGGAAAATATAGTAACCTTATAGTTTTGCGTTCTATGACCAAGGCTTATGCTGTACCTGGTTTAAGGCTGGGATATATTGCCGCACCGCCCGGTTTGATCAATCTTTTCAGGAGGATGAAATTACCATGGTCTGTAAATGTAATGGCATTGGAGGCTGGTCATTTTATTTTTGATCAGTTTGAAAATTTTCGGCTTCCTATTCAGCAAATGTTAAAGGATAAAGCTGATTTTATTCATGGCCTCGATGAAGCACCCCTGGTTATTCATTCCAGTCATACTCATTTTTTTCTCGCAGAAACGACAGTTGGAACAGCATCTCAATTAAAACTATTCCTGCTAAAAGAATTTAACCTGCTGATTAGGGATGCCAGTAATTTTAGAGGCCTTACAGATAAATTTATTCGTATCGCCACTTTAAGTCCCGCTAAGAACAAACTACTGATCAATGCTTTGTTAGAATGGAAACGTATATAATCATTGTTGTTCCTTTGCTTGCCGGATACTTGCTGGATCTGCTGTTTGGAGATCCGCAAAATTTGCCGCATCCGGTCAGGTTTTT
>Ga0233344_1000017_pt1 | contig 36636 bp, 32 predicted proteins | sample GEONDECOMP281_FD_180697 | JGI IMG/M metagenome (GOLD analysis project Ga0233344, IMG submission 180697) | Leaf litter microbial communities from Shasta-Trinity National Forest, California, United States - GEON-DECOMP-281 | ecosystem: Environmental > Terrestrial > Plant litter > Unclassified...
TCAGCAACTGACTACCCTGACTAAGATTAAACTGATTTGCCAATATTCCCGAAGCACCGAACTGGATATAGTTGTCAGGTGACACCGCCCATCTTTCGTAATCAAGCAGTAACCTGGTAGGGTCAAAGCTAAACTGGTAGTTTTTATTAATCGATTTAAACGTACCGCCTAAAACATACCTATCGTTGAGTTTGCTATCCCTCAAGATAAGGTCAATTCCTAACTTGTTATTCGCTACAATTCCACTTACTTCCGTACCATATAAATTAATAGAAGGGCTGTTTAAGTGTTTAATCAGCAGTTTGTAAAATAAGCGCTGATCGGCATTGTTTACCGTTAACCTTGTGCTGTCAACTCTATAGGTACCATAAATAACCTGAGGAAACCAGGCATTCATGATGAGGCTGTCTTTTTTGGTATCGATCAAACCACTCATTTGAGCAGGTGCGAAAGTAGTGAGCTGCGGAACAAAATCCTTAATGAATTTAGGATTGTAAACTTTAAACAAAAACCTAAAGCGCTGATCAGGGACTTTAGTTACCTGACCAAAAGCATAATATTTATTGATCTGATTGATAACGGCACCGCTAATATTGGTGAGCTGATATTTACCATCGATGCTGGCACTCATCACCTCTGAGTTAAGGGTTAGCAGGTTATGGTCTGAGGTAGCTTCAGAATGGATGTCTATCGTATCCAGATTAAACTTCTGACCTTCTTTTACCAATTGGAGGCTTCTGATACTCACATCTCCATTAAGAAAATTTGGGTCTGCGGTTTTAATATCCGCTTTTACCAGTCCGGCTACACTTAATCCGGTAGTGCTAAAATTTAACTTTTGCAGATCTACGCGTTTAAGATTAAGGTCTGCCTTTACAGCTGGATACTTCCCGGCCATATTTACGAAAGCCGTTAAGCTGAAATTTAGATTACTATCGGCCATTTCACTTTTCATATTCAGCTTTTTTCCTGAATACGTACCGCTTAGCAATAGATTTTTGTAAGTGTATTTGTTATAAGAGGCGCTTACCAGCTGGGCATTTATTTTTGCAGCAGCTGTTTTTGCATCGAGACCAGTTCCAGCCACATTTGCTTTAACGGTGATCCTGCCTAATGTTTTCTGCATTTTTAGCAAACGACCAACATTAAAATTATTGAGGCTTAAATTTGCAGTATAACTTTCTTTTCCTTTGGGTCCTTTCATTGTAGCCAATAGTTTGGCCGATCCCATGTCGGTATTGATATTAAAACCAGTATTAAAATTGGTCATGGATCCTTTGAACTTACCATTGGCAACTATCTTATTGGGCAATTCAATATTGGTTGGCAAGGTGTTTTTAGGGATTACTGCCAGCAGATCACTTTTGGTTAAGGAGAACTGTTTAATATTTAGATCAAGGAATGTTTTATTTACATCAGGCAGACCTTTTACCGTTCCTGTTACATCAATATGTGTACTTTTGAGTCCGTTGATCTGTAGCTGAGGAATGGAAAGATTATTCATATAACCATTTACTTTTGCGGTTATCCTGATCTTTTCATTACTGTAATTGGCGGGTACTGCATCACTGAAATAAGTTGCATCTTTTAATCCCAATGTAGAGTTCTTCAGCTGCAGGACCAATTTTACTCTTTCAGGGTGTTTGGTTAAATCATCCATTGAGGTAAAATTTAACTCTGTGTTGTTCTCAATATTTGTATTGGGCGTTTTAAAAATTAAATTACTTAGTTTAATCTGTTTATCGGTATAGATGACATCACCCTGTAATTTAGACAATTCAAATCCGCTCCGTTCTTTCATGGTACCACTCTTCACATTAACACGAATACCGGCAGGACTGTAAGAGAGGTTTTCTGTACCTAAACCAAGTCCTTTTATTTTAAGGTGGTTATAGTCCAGTCCTTTTGCAATTGGTTTTACCGCAAGATTATCATATTGTATATTGTTATCTGCGAGGTTTAAACGGTTAACAAGTATAGACATGGCCGATGGCTTAGCGGCTAAACTATCGGCCTTTGTAGTAGTTTTAGCAGGTGCAGCCGGTTTAAAAGCAAAGAGGATATTTGATTTATTTAAGGTAGCATCGTCCAGCTTGTAATTACTTTTATCCAGGTCGGCAAATAGTTTGTTTAATGTCAGTTCATTCACATTCATATCTGCCCGAGTATCAGAGAGCATATCATCATAATTGATCTTTACATTATTAAAAGATACTTCCTGTACTTCTACAACTGGTAATTTACCGGTAGCTGTTTTTGTAGAATCTACACTTTTTTGAACTTGCGCCAATAATTGTGTTAAAGGTTTTTGCTGTAAATATTTTAAAGTGGTGTTTTTTAAGGACAGATTTTTGATCACGTAGTGCTGATGTTCCATATCAAAATCTTTGATATTGGTTTCAAAATCCCCCAATCGGAGACTCACATCATTACCAGCTACATCATCGCGATAAACGATACCAATATCTTTTAAACTGATCTTACTGATAGAAAACTTCATAGTAGAAGTAGTGTCTTTATCTACTTCTTTATCAGGCTTTTTCTGCTCAGACATAAAGGCATCCATCAAAAATGAAAAATTGAAAGTAGTATCAGGATTAATGCGGGTAATGTTTGCCCTGATCTTATCCAGTTCTATATTGTTGATCTCAATCTTTTTGCTGATCAATTTAAACAGGTTAATATCAACAGATAATTTTTCGGCATACAATAATGTATCTCCTTTTTTATCTTCCATATAAAACTTGTTCAGCACCACATCTTTAGGTAAGGCAATCTTGATGCTTTCCAGGCTAACTACAGTGTGGGTTTTATTTTTGAGATAGCTGATGGCTTTGTCTTTCACAAAGTTTTGAACTGCGGGAATGTTTAAAGCAGCAGCAATTAGTATAACCAGCATAATAATGCTTGCAATTACCCAGAGAACAACTTTTAAACTTATGCGTACGTATTTATTCAATTCGAGTAATTTTGAGAGTTTACACTATTTGGACAATCACTAAAACCATGCCATAGGCAGGATATGGGATAGACTACAATATACAAGAGTGTTTGTTTAAAATTATTTATTCCCAAAAGCTCTAAATCTAATTTGAAATCCGGGTGGTTACAATTATGGGACAGCCAAGGCTGTTGTGGCTGTTTAAGAGGTACTTATACGGTGTTAATATATCATTAGTTTATCCCTTACTGGCTGTGGTTTACGAAGCTAAATGTTCCTTTAAAGGATTTCTAAAATGATTTTATAATAGTATATTTATATCCCCCTGTTAAAAATATATTTGCAGACCTTTAAATTGATATGAATAAATTAAGTTTTTCCATTTCTTATGAAGCCTATGACCATTTGGATGAGCTCCATGAAGCCGACCGGGCACTATGCCTAAAGGCAGAAGAAGCACTGAGCACATCTTACTCTCCTTATTCTAATTTTAGAGTGGCTACAGCGGTGCGCTTAAGTGATGGAAATATAATTACGGGGAGCAACCAGGAGAATATGGCTTACCCTTCTGGCCTCTGTGCTGAGCGTGTTGCACTATTTACGATAGGTGCTGCTTATCCGAATGCGGTGATAGATAGTATGGTGATCACTGCACATACAGATAATTTTAAAATAGAGCATCCTATTACCTGCTGCGGAGGTTGTTTACAGGTGATGTCGGAATTTGAGCGGAAGCAGAATAAGGAAATTGCCGTTTTATTTTATTGCCTTGATGGCGGGATCTTAAAAGTAAAGGGAGTGAAAAGTTTACTGCCTTTTGCCTTTGTAGAAGACCGTCTGATGGTTAATCCTGCTGTTTAAATTAATTCTTAAAAAATCCAAAATTGTTAGCAATTTGTATTCTCAAATATAGGAGGATGCATTATCTTTACAGCACCCAATTCCTTTTTTAATGAGCGACGAATTAGATAATAATATAAACGAAGAGACAAAACACACCGTAATCCCTATCAACGGACTTTACGAAAACTGGTTCCTCGATTATGCTTCTTATGTAATTTTAGACCGGGCAGTGCCCCATATCAATGATGGTTTAAAACCCGTTCAGCGAAGAATTATGCACTCACTGAAGGAAATGGATGATGGACGTTTCAATAAAGCAGCGAATGTAATCGGTAATACCATGAAATATCACCCCCATGGTGATGCTTCTATTGGTGATGCCATGGTGCAAATCGGCCAAAAAGACCTGCTGATCGATTGTCAGGGAAACTGGGGCGACCCTGTTACCGGAGATAGTGCTGCAGCACCCCGTTATATCGAAGCCCGCTTATCCAAATTTGCAAATGAGGTAGTATTTAATTCGGATACCACCATTTGGCAGTTAAGTTATGATGGACGTAACAATGAGCCATTAACCTTACCTGTTAAATTCCCTTTGCTGCTGGCACAGGGCGCAGAAGGTATTGCTGTAGGATTGGCAACTAAGGTGATGCCGCATAATTTTATAGAGCTGATCGATGCCTCTATAGATATTTTACAAGGCGGGCAGCCTAATATCCTTCCCGATTTCTTTACTGGTGGTATGGCAGATTTTTCTGCTTATAATGAAGGAATGCGTGGAGGGAAAGTTCGCGTACGTGCCAAGATCACAGAGAAGGACAAAAAAACTCTGGTTATTACCGAGATTCCTTATAGTACCACTACAGGTTCAGTGATCGACAGTATTCTTTCTGCAAATGACAAAGGAAAGATCAAGATCAAAAAGATCGAAGATAATACAGCAGCCAATGTAGAGATCGTGATTCAGCTGGCACCGGGAATATCGCCTGATGTAACGATCGATGCGCTGTATGCTTTTACTTCTTGTGAGGTCTCTATCTCTCCCAATACCTGTATCATTAAGGATGATAAGCCGCAGTTTTTAAGTGTTAACACTATTCTTAAAGAGAATACACAAAATACAAAGGAACTGTTAAAACAGGAACTGGAAATTAAACTGCATGAATTGCAGGAAAAGATCTTTTTTAGCTCTTTGCTAAAGATATTTATCCAGGAAGGGATGTATAAAAATGCCAACTATGAGAACTCAAATAATTTTGAGATGGTAGTTGGAGTATTAAATAAATTATTTGCTCCTTTCAGGGAACAATTATACCGGGATATCCAGCCAGAAGATTTCAAAAAGCTGATTGATAAACCAATGAGCAGCATTACCCGCTTTGATGTTAAAAAAGCAGATGATCAAATGAAGGCTTTGGCCGATGAAATAAAAGTGGTAAAAAATCATTTGAAACATTTGACTGATTATGCCATTGCCTGGTACCAGCGTTTAAAAGACAAGTACGGCAAAGGCCGTGAGCGTAAAACGGAGATTCGCCTTTTTGATCGGGTAGAAGCATCTAAGGTAGCCTTAGCCAATGTTAAATTATATTTAAACCGTGAAGATGGCTTTATTGGAACGGGACTGAAGAAGGATGAGTTTGTTGCCGATTGTTCTGATCTGGACGAGATCATCGTTTTTAGAGAAGATGGTAAGTGCATTATCACTAAGGTGGCGGATAAAACATTTGTAGGTAAGGGAATCATTTACGCACATGTGTTTAAAAAAGGAGATGAGCGTACCATCTATAACCTGATCTATAAAGATGGGGCAAGTGGCGTAGCTTATATCAAACGTTTTGCTGTTATGGGCGTTACCCGCGATAAGGAATACGACCTGACCAAAGGTAGTAAAGGCTCTAAGATTTTATATTTTACTGCTAATCCTAATGGTGAAGCAGAAATTATAACAGTGATGCTTAAACCGCACACCAAATTGAAGAAATTGCAGTTTGATGTAGACTTTGCTGATATCGCCATTAAAGGGCGTGCTTCACAGGGAAACATCGTGTCTAAATATCCGGTAAAAAGGATTCTGCTTAAAAGTAAGGGGATCTCTACTTTATCAGGATTGAAAATCTGGTATGATGAATTATTGAGACGACTAAATGTAGATGGCAGAGGCAAGTATCTTGGTGAATTTGACGGGGATGATAAGATCCTTCAGGTGCATAAAGATGGCTGGTATGAGCTGAGTTCTTTTGAGCTGAGCAACCACTTTGACGCAGATCTGCTGCTGATTCAAAAATATGATCCTGAAAAACCTTTTGCTGTGGTACAGTTTGAAGGAAAGGCTAAGAACTACTTTGTGAAGCGATTTGTGTTTGAGCCGATCGCTGTGGGTAAAAAGCAAAGCCTGATCAGTGAAGAAACGGGATCAAAATTCCTGTACCTGACCAGTAACCCGGCTGCTACCTTAACAGTTGATATACTCAAAGGGAAAACCCAGATTCCAGAAACAATAGAGGTATTGCTGGCAGAATTTATAGACCTGAAAGGGATAAAAGCAAATGGTAACAGGTTAAGTCAGCATGAAGTAAAACAAGTAACGATCAATCACCATGAAGAGATTGAGTCGGGACCGGAGGAAGAGATCAAGGAACAAGAAAGTGTTCCTGAGGAAGAAACCATTGATGGAGGAATTACTGAAGAAGAAGTTGTTGAACAGGCTGATGATGAACTGACTGAAAATGACGATACAGCAACAGCGGATCTTGAAGAGATAGAAGGGGAGTTGGAGCAAGATGAACCTGAGGAAACTAAAGCAGTCAATATCTCTGCTGCCGAAGAATTAGCTGCCGATGATTTGGAAGAAATGTTACCCGTGGAGATGCCTGTAGAAGAACCTGTTAAGGAAGTGTTAGTAGTTGAAGATCTTGTAGAACCAGCAGCTAAACCTAAAGAGCCAACTGCCAAAATAGCTAAGCAAAAGAAATCTGATGATGCAAAAAATAAAGTAACGAAAGAAAATAAACCAAATCAGGATATTAAACTGGAAATTACTAATCCTGATGACGTTGATATAGATGATAAAGGGCAGTTAGGGCTATTCTAAACCCTTTTATTTATTTTTTTGGTTTATTGAAAAAATATATAAAAATTTATATATTACATGCCCTAACCAAATATGAATCTTATGTTAATAATAGTACTTACCTCAGTTGCGCTAACGATATTAATCACACATGTGCAACGACACGTTAAATAAAAAGATTTAAAATCATAACCTCTGTCTAACGTGATAGAGGTTTTTTTATGTCTTTTTTTAACTGAATAAATGGGGCCATCTCTCTGCTGCCATGACCAGCGATATACCAAATATTGCAGAAGAGAGAAAGAAATTCCAATCCCATTTCTTCACTCTGAAAATATTAATCAGTATAAAAGAAATCAGTAATGTTGCAATAACAATGATTACCTGACCAAATTCCAGTCCTATATTAAAAGCAAATAATTCTGCTACGATATTGGTGCTTTTTCCTAGTAGTGCATTCAGGTAATTGGAGAAACCAAGTCCGTGAATGAGGCCGAAGAACAATGCAAGCACATATTTAAAAGTTATATTTCTTGGCCTTGATTTTCCCGCCATAATATTTGAGGCTGCGGTAATCAAAATGGTGATCGGAATTAAGAACTCTACGAGGTCAGTCTTGATATGAATGATCTTTAATACGCTTAAAGCGAGTGTAATGCTGTGGCCAATGGTGAAAGCCGTAACCAGGATAAGTACTCTTCTCCAGTCGGCCAGCAGATAAGTGCCGCATAAAACCATCACAAAAAGGATGTGATCATATCCTCTCCAGTTTAAAATATGCTGCCAGCCCAGCTCAAAATATAAAGGAAAATCATGCATTGGCCTAAATTATCGATTTTAATTAAGAATGAAATAATATTCTGGTTTGAACAAAAATATTACATGCGGGGCAGTTAAGGCATAAAAAAAGCGCTCAGGTTGTCTGAACGCTTTTTTATACAATTCTATTTTATTGATATTGAATATAGATCGGAGCAGGTTTAAGCTTCATCAGATCTTCTGGGGTCATCATGCGGTGAGGTGCTTTCTTGATGTCATTTTTATAGAACAATTTAAAACCGGTAAATTGAACAGGTTCATTTTGAATAAAATAACGGTAAGTACCAATTTTAAGATCGGGCTCTCCCCATCCATCCATGTGCATTACCATTTGTACTTCGGGGTGTAATTTGATGTTCTGATAGTTAGTGACCATCTTTTTAGTGAAACGGTGAACGGTAAAGATCTTTGGAGGCAAGTTATATTTTTTTACCAGGTTGGTTAAGTATTGAGAACAATAATTGATGTCGGCAGCATCATATGTTCCTATTTTTGTTCCAGGTCTTGCTCCATTTTTCATAGAGAACTCTGGATCTATTCCTAAATTCACATTGGGCATCATCAGATATTTTTCGATTCTTGGCAGTTCATCATGTATGTTACTTAACGCTACCTGAAGATCTAAGAACACGATACCGTTGTGCATTTTAGCGATCTTAATTACAGAATCGATCTGCTTATCAGGCATTCTATTGATATATTTTCCGTCTTTTCCAGGAGTACCACTTGCTACAGCAGCGATATAATGCACACCAGCTTTTACAGGTGTAGAAGGATCTACTTTCTCCCATTTTTTAACTTCTACATTTAATCTTGCCCACATTTCTTTTGGCGGATATTCTCCAAGGGCACCCATTTTTTTAGAGTGTAAGTTTCCATAATAAACTACTACACGGTAAAAAGGAAGGATCGCACCGGCTAAAGGATAAGGTTGTTTTTTAACTGGCCATCTTCCGGTAGTATCTCCGTTAGCCAGTTTTTTCATCAGCTTATTGTATTTTGCTGTATCTAAAGGTTTGCGGGTAGTATCAACAGGGGCTACAGCAGAGTCACCGGTAGCGCTTACGGTCGTTTTAGTTTTTGTATCGGCCTTTTTTGCATTTGATGAACAGTTTGCAAATAGGGCAATAGAGGTAAATGCAATTAGTAGTGTTCCTGCGAGTTGAGGTATTTTCATAGGTTGGGTTAAATGTTTAAACGTAGATTCAGTGTTTTGCAAAACTACACATTCAGCGGACAAATCTGCCTATATGTATAAGATTCTTCCGGGGAATAAGAACTTTATTAATTATTTTTTATGAGGTTGTCTATAAGTTACAAATTAGATTTTTATGTAAATCATCTGCAGGAGTATTATCTTTACGGATAATAAGGTCACCGGCTTACCGTTTCAAGAATATAAATAAGTGCATGACGGCTTTGATAAAAATGAATAACCATTATATACGAATGAAGAACAAATGAGAATTATAGGAAAATACAGTATAGGCGTTGTTTTGTGTTATATGATTTTTTCTTTTCTAAGCTGTAAAAAAGACGCTAAGATTTACAATTATTTGCAGCCAATAATAGGCGATACTTTAACACTAACTGGAATATATGCGATAGAGGAAGGCGATAGTGCAAATAACAGTGTATTTCTTGATTTGAGCAAAGGCGTACAGACTACGGTGTTGAGATCTTCATGGGACCTTGGATTGTATTCAGGAACAGAAAATAAGGTGATCATCAATCATTCCAGGGGGGCAGCTGTAGTAGCGACTAAAAAAACTGACTGGACAAATGTAGGTGTTGCTGACTCTACAGCTTTAACTGCAACTGATCCGGCAAATACACTTTTTATATATACAACTCTTCCAAAAGATGGCGGAATTTTGGCTAGCTTATCAAAAGTAGATTTAACCTCAGGAGATAAAACAGCTTATTTAGCTGGAACAGTGATCACGGTAGATCCTGTAGATGCAAATAATGTAGTATATATCTTACGTCGTGGAAGTACCCTTCTTAATCCTGCAGGGGTGATAACTCCTACTTTGCAGGGAATGAAGATACGAATTACAGCCTTGAAGAATGGATATAATATCGAGTATGGGCCACTTTCTGATAATATATCCAGAAGTGTACAGGTTATTAAGAATTCATCTTATAATTTTAATTATGTGTCTTTAGCAGGTGGTGCAGTAACTGTTGAGCCGGGGACAGCGTATTGGGATTTGGAGTATACAGCAACCACTTATCCAAATCCGGCAGATAAGACATTGGCTATTGGTACAACAGACTTTATGATGATTAATTTTATGGGAGGTGTTAAGGCGGCTGAAATTGTACCTCTTACAGATGGGAAACCGATTTATGATAATTTTAAGACAGTTGACACTGCTGGAATAACTTATTCTACAGCCAGAGATGCAATTGGGGTAAATTGGAGAACAATTATTGCTAATAATCCTTCTTTTTTAAAGATCAATACAGACCGTTTTTACGTAATCAAAGACGCCGTAGGAAATATTTATAAAGTAAACTTTGCAGGTGGTGGCTCACGCGGGAAGCCAATTGTTCAATACAATATACTTTGGAATGCAGTAAATAAGACCGATAAATAAGCTTAAATTTTGGTAAATTCAATACGTTGGCTCCTTAGGAAGCCAACGTATTGAATTTACCAAATACCCCCAGAGGTAATTTAACTCCTGAAGTGGCCTGCAGGTATAGTTCGCCTGTTTCCAGGTTTTGTACCTGAGGGAATGAAGTTTTGATCAGGTTCTCAACAATCACTGAGGAGAAGCCCAGTGAATAAGTATTCAAGATCAGGAAGTGTTCTTCCTCATCCAGCAATTGCACTACATCCTGCATCATTTCCTGAATATGATCTTCCAGTTTCCATTTTTCGCCATTCGGGCCATGCCCAAAAGCAGGAGGATCTAAAATAATACCGTTATATTTTTTACCGCGTTTCAATTCACGCTGTACAAATTTTAATGCATCTTCTACTACCCATCTTACATCTTTTAAGCCAGAAAGTTCCTGGTTCTCGTTGGCCCAGTTCACTACCTGTTTAATTGAATCTACGTGGGTGGTATCAGCTCCTGCTGCCTGTGCGATCAATGAAGCTGCACCGGTATAAGCAAAAAGGTTAAGTACCTTAGGCTTCGGAGTTTTGAATTTTTTAATAGAGGACGAGATATAATCCCAATTTACGGCTTGTTCAGGAAATACGCCTACATGTTTAAAAGAAGTTAAACCTAAACGCAGATTGATCTTCACATCATCGTTTTGGTATTCCACATTCCAGCGGTCGGGCAAATGCGCTGAAGATTTTATCCATTCTCCAGAATTTGCAGAACGTCCTTTAAAACGGATGTGCGTCTGCTTTTTCCACTCCTGTTCTGAGATTGTTTTTTTCCATACTGCTTGTGGCTCTGGTCTTGATAAAATGAGATTGCCAAAGCGTTCCAGTTTTTCGAAATCACCACAGTCAATCAACTCATAATCTTTCCAGTGTGTGGGCGTTAGTAGGCTTATCATAAATGGGTTTGTACTTTATTATTAAAAGTTTTTGCGGGCTGCTTTCATAAAGCGGCTGGCAAAAACGAAATCATTCAGTTCTTCTATATCTGTATGGGCAATTTCTTTATTAGAGCCTTCCCAGAATTTTTTACCTTCATGTAAAAAGAGAATATAATCACCAATTCCCATTACGGAATTCATATCATGAGTAACTACGATCGTAGTGGTTTTGTATTCTTCGGTGATCTCTTTGATCAGTTCATCAATTACAATAGATGTTTTTGGATCAAGACCAGAGTTGGGTTCATCACAAAATAAATATTTTGGATTCATGGCAATTGCCCTGGCAATACCAACACGTTTTTTCATTCCTCCTGAAAGTTCTGTAGGAAAAAGTTTATTCTTGCCTTCCAGGTTTACGCGCTCTAAACAAAAATTTGCCCGTTCCAGTTTTTCTTCATGAGACTGATCGGTGAACATATTCAAAGGAAACATGATGTTATCTTCAACCGTCATCGAGTCAAACAGGGCAGAACCCTGAAACAGCATGCCTATTTCTTTACGCACCTCAATGCGCTGATCAAAATCCATTTCAAGGAATTCTCTTCCATCATACGTTACACTTCCTTTTTCTGGAATTTGTAAGCCTACCATACATTTCAGCAGCGTAGTTTTTCCAGAACCAGAGCCACCTATGATCAGGTTAGTTACACCAGCTTCAAACTTAGCGGATATCCCCTTAAGGACAGTATTAGATCCGAAAGACTTTTCAATATCTTTAATTTCGATCATAGTAGTAACTGGGTTATAATGTAATCACAGGCAAGGATACTGATACAGGCTATTACTACAGCCCTTGTACTTGCCTGGGCAACTTCTAAGGCGCCGCCTTTAACGTAGAATCCTTCGTAAGCAGGGACAGTGGTGATGATAAAACCAAACACAAATGCTTTAACCAGGGCTACAGTGATCGTATATGGATTGAAATCGGTAGTGATTCCCTGGATATATTCTGATGGAGATACTGCTCCTGATAACGTACCACCAAGAAAACCTCCTGTAATACTTAAAAACATAGAGCAAATCACCAATACAGGAACCATTGTGATTCCGGCGATCAGCTTGGGCAGGATCAGGTATCCCGGAGAATTGATTCCCATGATTTCGAGGGCATCAATCTGTTCACTTACCCTCATGGTACCTATTTCTGAAGAAATAGCAGAACCAATTTTACCAGCAAGCACAATGGCGGTGATGGTAGGGCTCAGCTCAAGGATACTTGAATCGCGGTTGACAGAACCGATAATAGTTTTAGGAATAAAATCGCTAACCAGCTGAAAGGCGATCTGTAAGGTCATTACCGCGCCGATAAAAGTAGAAATGATGGCAATTAAGCCCAGAGAGCCAACTCCAATAAAATCCATCTGTTGAAAGATGGCTTTCATGTATATTTTAAATTTTTCGGGCTTTCTGAATACTGCTTTTAACAGTAACAAGTACTTACCAAAATTGGTGAAATTCATTCGGTGAGAAATTAGCTTTGTATTGATACTATAATATACAAAGAAACAACAAAAATTGTTGTGGCTTTCTTTATTTCTTAAAAATATTCTGCTATTTAACGATAAATGCGGTTTTTTGCAACGTTATTTTTTTTTAAACCAATATATATGAATGCAATCATTACAGGGGCAACAAAGGGGATAGGAAGAGCGATAGCCATAAAGCTGGCGGAAAATGGATATAATTTGGGTATTTGTGCCAGAAGTACCGCTGATCTGATAAGTTTGGCCGAAGAATTGGTTTATACAGGTGTAAAAGTTTTTCACGTGTCCACAGATTGCAGTAGTAAGAAACAGGTATATGAATTTTGTGCGGCAGTGGCCAATCAGTTTGATCATATAGATGTGCTGGTTAATAATGCCGGGGCCTTTATTCCAGGTTCTTTGTTAGATGAAGAAGATGATAGTTATGAGCAGCAGCTGTTGTTAAACCAAAATGCACCCTATTATTTTTCTAAATATTTTGGTAGAATCATGCGTAAACAGCAATCAGGCCATATATTTAATGTATGTTCAGTGGCGAGTATAGAAATTATAGAAAATGCAGGCAGTTATAGTGTAACTAAATCGGCCTTGCTTAGTCTTAATTATGTATTGCGGAAAGAGTTATCAAAATACAACGTTAAAGTAACGGCAATTTTGCCAGGTTCTACCTTAACCTCTTCCTGGGAAGGAACAACAATCCCGCCGGAGCGTTTTGTACAGCCAAACGATATCGCCGAAGTTTTATATACGGTTCTGAACTTAAGCAGTGGCGTGAACGTTGAGGAGATCATTTTAAAGCCGCTAATATTTTAACGAGAAGAGAGTTATGGAAAATAGATTATTAAGAAACGAGCACGACAAAGTAATTGCCGGCGTTTCGTCAGGATTAGCAGCATATATGCAGGTGGATGTAACTATTATCAGGTTATTGTTTGTTCTGTCGACCATCTTTTTAGTGGGAACAGGCGTATTAGTTTACCTGGTGATGTGGATCGTAGTACCGGTGAATAATGACCCTTCAGCAAGGTATTCAAAGTTTGACGACTACTTTAAAAAACAGGGTGGTACAAGTGGATTTACCAGTCCGCCGCCTTTTGGGCAGTCTAATCCTTTTACTGCTGATCCTATTGCAGAAACAAAAACAGGTGGTGATTTTCAGAATCCTATAGATTTTAAAGCCCTGCCAAAAAACAGTGATACTGGCAGAACAATAGGTGGGTTATTCCTGCTGGTGATAGGATTATATTTTCTAATGAATGAGTTTGATATTATTCCTTACTGGTTTAGGTTAAGTAAATTATGGCCGCTGGTATTTGTGGCGATAGGGCTTAGCTTTATCTTAAAAGCTAAGCGCAAGAACAATTGGGAGGACTGGAAAAATCAGCATGATGCCAATGCGACTTTCACAGAAAAAAAAGAAGCCGATTTTAATGAAGATCTGACTAAAGAGGCACCCAAAGATCAGTTATAAGATAAATTATATAAATCATTCAATTGTGCGGTGTGCATATACTGATATAGCCGGGAATAAAAGAATTTAAAAGAAATTGTTATGAAATTGAATAGAGTAATGTGGGGCGTTATCCTGCTATTTGTAGGTCTGATCCTGTTGTTAGAGAACTTTAATGTGATCAATTTTTACTGGAGAAATGTATGGGCTTTCTGGCCGGTATTCCTGATTATTTCAGGATTGAACATTCTGTTTAACAGGAATAAATCACAAACAGGAAATCTGATCATCATTGGTGTACTGGTAGTTATGCTGGGTTTCGTATTCTATAAAGGTCAGCAGCCGCCGGTAAATAAAAACTGGATTGGAGATAAGTTTACCAAAGATCTTGATATAGAAATTAATGATGATAAGGATGACGACGATGATAGTGTACAGAAATTAAATTTTTCTGAGCCTTTTACTGATGCAGATGCATCGAAAAAAACTACACTTATTATCACTGGCGGTGGTACTTCTTATACCTTAAAAGGTGAAACAGACGATCTGATTAAGGCTGATGTAGAACGTAAAAAAGGCGATTTCATCCTTCAGAAAGAAAGTACTGATTCAACCAATGTAATCACCTTTAAAATGAAGGATCAGAATAACAAATGGTCACTTGGTGATGGCGGGAATGATGTAGATCTGAAGCTGAATAAAAAACCAGAGTGGGCAGTGAATATGAATATGGGTGCCGGTGAAGTGAACTTTGATTTTTCTGATTATAAAGTGAGAAGTTTTAGGTTTGATGGAGGAGCAGCAGCATTGGATATTAAGATAGGACAATTGTTACCTATTACAGATGTAACGGTAAAAACGGGTGTAGCAGATGTAAAAATTAATGTTCCTACAGGTTCTGGATGTAGAATTACGACCAAGACAGGTTTGTCTGCTCGTGATTTTACCGGATTTATCAAGAATGATAAGAACACTTATGAGACTCCTAATTACAAAGAATCTTCAAAAAAGGTATTTATCCTTCTTGATGGAGGATTGAGTAATTTTGAAGTCAACAGATATTAGTACAATTGGAAGATCAGTTAGGTGAAATTTATACCATTGTTGTCAATGGCAAGCCCGAAGGGCCTTATACACTGGATGCTTTAAAAAATAAGCATGTGCTGCCGGGTACTTTTTTAAAAAAGCTTGGTATGGACGATTATAAAGAGGCGCACGAGTTCCCTGAACTCCGTGCGCTTTTTGGCTTTAGCTATGAGCAGACCGCCCCGCAATATTTTGCTTCTTTTGATCAGCGCCTGCTGGCATCAGTGATAGATTATTTTATATTGTTTATGGCCTATTTATTTTTAGTATTGATCAGTTTTATATTTATTACGGAGAAGGACCAAAGAATACTAACCGCATTGACAGGCTTGCCATTGATTCCTGTATGTAAATTTATTTATGGTGTTTTTGCAGATGCTTCGGCAAGGCAGGGGACAGCAGGAAAACGGCTGCTGAATATAAAAGTGACTGATATGCTGGGTAACCCACTTAATTTTTCAGCATCTCTAATTAGGAATGCGACAAAAGTACTTTCTGTACTCCCTTTGTTTTTGGGTTACCTCTACATTTTTCTGAATAAAAAACAACAAACGTGGCATGATATTGCTGCAAATGCATTAGTTATTAAAGATAGATTGATTTAATCTTTATCTTTGCACCGTATGGAAAACGTATCAGTACAAAAGGATTTAGCCGGAGGATATTGCGCTCATTTAAATGAGTATTCCAGGTTCTTAACACGTGAAGTTCATATAGGAGATATTCCTATGGGGGGCTTGAATCCGATCAGGATTCAGTCGATGACCACTACAGATACCATGAATACTATGGCCACGGTAGAGCAAACTATCAGAATGGTAGCGTCTGGTTCTGAGTATGTAAGGATCACTGCTCCAAGTATGAAGGAAGCAGAGAACCTTGCACTGATTAAAAAGGAGCTGCGCCTGCGCGGTTATACTGTACCTCTTGTTGCTGATATACATTTTACCCCTAATGCTGCCGAAGCTGCTGCCCGCATTGTAGAAAAGGTGAGGATCAACCCGGGTAATTATGCCGATAAAAAACGCTTTGAAAATATAGAATATACGCAATTGGCTTACCAGGCTGAGCTGGAACGTATTTATAAAAAGTTTTCACCTCTGGTGAAAATATGTAAGGAGTATGGTACCGCTATGCGTATAGGTACGAACCACGGATCTTTGTCTGACCGTATCATGAGTCAGTATGGGGATACACCCCGCGGAATGGTAGAGTCGGCGATGGAGTTTATCAGGATGTGTGAAGACATGAACTATTATAACCTGGTGATCTCTATGAAAGCCAGTAATACCCAGGTTATGGTGCAGGCTTACCGGTTACTGGTAGAAACCATGGTAAAGGAAGGGATGAATTATCCGCTGCATTTAGGTGTGACCGAAGCAGGAGATGGTGATGATGGCAGGATTAAATCTGCTGTAGGTATCGGTACGCTGTTGGAAGATGGTTTGGGAGATACGATCAGGGTTTCCCTGACTGAAGACCCTGAATTTGAAGCACCGGTAGCCAGGGCATTGGCTAACCGCTATTCAAAACGTGCGGTAAATGTTCTGGAGAATGAACACATTGATATCCTTGATCTTCCTTATGATCCTTATACCTATAATAGAAGAGTAACTCAGCCTGTACAGCATATCGGTGGACATCATCATCCTATAGTGATGCTGAATGTATCCGCTAAAAATTTAAAGGACCCTTATTTCTTAATGGAAGCAGGTTATCAGTATAGCGCTGGTTTAGATAAATATAATATAGCCGATCAGGCATGTGACCTTGTTTATTTGGGAGATGAGTTGCCTTCTTTCTCTTTTCCGGGTAGTTTACGCCAAATCTTTAACCATGGTACCTGGCTGGGATTAAAAGATAAAAGCAATTGTCACCCGCTTAGTCAGCTGGAAGATTATGCTGGTTTAACATTAAAAGATCATACGCTGAACCTGATTAGTGTAAATGCAGGACAATATGATCTGGAGTTAATAAAAGCATTGGATCATACAGCAGTAATTGTTCTGGAAACTACTGCTGATCATGGCATGGCACAGCAAAGGGCTTTTTTTATCACACTGCTGAAAAATAATATTCAGCTGCCAGTGATCATTAAAAGAAAGTATACGGATATCAGTACTGATGACCTTACCTTATATGCTGCAACAGATCATGGTGCTTTACTGACCGATGGTTTTGGTGATGGTGTTTGGATAGATGCACCAAAGAATGTAGAGCTGGCTACGGTTAACGCGGTTAGCTTTATTATTTTGCAGGCTACAAGAACAAGAATCTCTAAAGCTGAATATATTTCTTGCCCTAGTTGTGGCAGAACACTGTTTGATTTACAGGAAACTACACAATTGATCCGTTCAAGGACAGACCATTTAAAAGGAATTAAGATCGCTATTATGGGCTGTATTGTGAATGGGCCGGGTGAAATGGCAGATGCCGATTATGGTTATGTAGGTGCAGGTCCCGATAAGATCACTTTATACCGCGGTAAAGAAGTGGTGAAAAAGAATTTAAGTGCAGCCTTTGCACTTGATGCACTCATAGAATTAATTAGGGAAGATGGTAATTGGACAGAGGTAAAGTAATAAAATGTTTGAGGCAGGAATCCTGACCTCAAATATCTGTGTACTGGCTAATTTATATTTTGATAATAGGTTTTTAATGCCGCCTTATTGATTAGAAGTGTTTATTCCTTCAAAAAATCCAATGTTTTATTAAATACTTCCTGTAAATGCGGAGGTAGCACTGTTTCTGTATATGGATGTGAAGCCCCATAAATATGATTGGCCCCCTGTATTTTCTGTAACTTAGCTTTCGGCTGTGCCTGCGCCAGTTGCTGAGCAACACTAAACTGTACATTTACATCATCATCCCCATGGAGAATTAACCAGGGAATCTTTATAGCTGCTGCCGCTGCAAGTAGGCTAAACTCATCTTTATGCGCATTAAAATCTTCCAGCAGCGTGCTGTTTAAGGGCATTTTCTCTTTAGTGCGTGCATTTTCTACAAAAATCTGCCCTTTGACTAACCATTCTTCTTCCTGTTCTTTTTTCCATAGGGAGCTAAAATCTGCAATGGCCGACCAGGTGACGATCTTATTGATACGTTTGTCAGTAGCACCTTTGATGATCGTAAGTCCGCCGCCCTTGCTATGGCCAATTACGTATAATGGGTTTAAAGGGAAAGTATGCGTAATATAATTAATAACCGTATCCACATCTTTTAACTCCATACTAATCGTATTGGAGGCAAAGCTTTCCATATCGGTTACGTCGTTCGGGTTTGCTGCTGTTACTCCGTTATGGCTTAAATTAAATTTAAAATATCGGTATCCGGCACTTGCAAACTGAGATGACACCACATTATGCGCTCCCCAATCCTTAAAACCTTTAAAGCCGTGAATAAATAATATGCTGGGCTGATTTGTATAATTTTCGTCATATGTAAGATCTCCTGAGATGGTTTTATCTCCTGAACCAGACAAAATGAATTGCTCTTTCTTTATCATATATACGTTAAGGTATGTTAATTAGCTGTATAAACAAACTTAGAACCAACTTGTTTAGTCTATTTATTCTTAATTTAAAACCGTTCTAAATTGCTCTTAATTACAGCATAATGACAGACCATAATAGCCGTGTTGTTACTTTTGTTCGCACTGAAATAATAACGTAACCCAAATTGGAATATTTAAAGATACTCGCTTTCACACATAAACAGATTGACCTAAAATCATTAGGGAAATTGGTGATATGCGATGAGACTCTGGATGACAGAATGAAAAATATCCAAAAGGAACTTGATGTGAAAGAAATTTTTTACATCGGAACCTGTAACCGTGTAGAATTTGTTTTTACTACTGGTAAGGAATTAGACCGTAATTTTATTCTTCGTTTTCTTACGGTACTGAACATGGGACTTCCGGAAGAGTACATGGATAAATTTATTGAAAATGTTTCGGTGTACGAACAAGTTGAAGCTTTTAACCATTTACTGCGTACTTCCTGCTCTCTGGAAAGTTTGGTAGTTGGAGAGAAAGAAATTCTTGCCCAGGTAAGAAGAGCTTATGAAGCCTGCCGCCTTTCTGGTTTTACTGCAGATTATATGCGGATGATCATGAACCGTGTGGTAAAAACAGCTAAAGAAGTATATACAAATACTAATATCTCTAAAAACCCTGTTTCTGTTGTTTCTTTAGCTTACCGTAAATTACGTGACTTAACAATAACTGCCAATTCGAGGTTACTGATCATTGGAGCAGGTGAAACCAATAAGAACCTGGCTCAATATCTTAAAAAACATAAGTATTCTAATTTCTCTATTTTCAACAGGACAGTAGAAAATGCCGAAAGTTTAGCCAAAGAGTTAAACGGTATTGCCTACCCGCTTTCTGAACTGGAAAACTTTGATAAAGGCTTTGATGTGATCATCACTTGTACCGGTTCTACAGAGCCTATCATTACAGAAGCACTTTACAAAAAACTGCTTAACGGCGATACTGGTAAAAAAGTGATCGTTGATCTGGCTATACCAAATGATGTTGCTCCATCAGTCATTAAAAATTTCCCTATTCACTATATTGAAGTGGAATCTTTAAAAGAGATTGCCCGCAAAAATATTCAGGAACGTTACGATGAATTGATCAATGCAGAGCAGATCATCGATCAGAATATCAAAGAATTTGATCTCGACCTTCGTCAGCGCAAAATAGAAATTGCCATGAGTGAGGTTCCTCAAAAGATAAAGGCGATTAAAACTAAAGCAATGGATATCGTTTTTGCTGAAGAGATCAATACGCTGGATGAGAACTCAAGATTAGTGCTGGAACGGGTGATGGATTATATGGAGAAAAAGTATATCAGCGTTCCTATGGTCATGGCAAAAGAAATATTGGTCAATAATAGCTAAACCAACCTGGTTTAGTCACTATAAATACATTATTTGTTTATTCTTAAAGACTATAACTCTTTTAGGTTAAATTTGCGCAAATCTAAATACGTGATTCCTTGATGAAAAAACTTATTATCGGCACCAGAGGTAGTGATCTGGCATTATGGCAGGCAAATTTCACAAAAGATAAACTCGCAGAGATCGGTGTTGAATCTGAACTAAAGATCATCAAAACACAGGGGGATAAAATACTTAACCTGAGGCTTGATAAGCTGGAAGGAAAAGGTTTTTTTACCAAAGAGCTGGAAGAAGAACTGTTAACCGGTGGTATCGATATTGCTGTTCACTCTCATAAAGATCTGCCTACCATGCATCCTGCGGGATTAATTATTGCGGCAGTTTCTGAACGTGAAGATCCCTCAGAAATTCTATTGATCTTAAAAGATTGTGTAGATATTACGCAAAAACTTTCTTTAAAAACAGGTGCTCAGGTAGGTACTTCTTCAAATAGACGTAAAGCACAATTATTAGCGCAGCGTACCGATTTAAATATAGAAGATCTTCGTGGTAATATTAATACCCGTATTCAGAAATTAAGGGATGAAAATTATGATGCGATCATGCTGGCAAGAGCAGGCGTAGCCAGATTGAAACTGGATTTAAGTGAGTTTCATCAGGAAATTATTGACCCTACAGAAATCATTCCTGCACCCGCACAAGGTGTTCTGGCCATTCAGATCAGGGAAAATGATAAAGAATTGTATGATCTTCTTCAGCAAATTAATGATGCAGATGTAGCCGAAGAAATTGCTTTAGAGCGTAAAGTACTGAACTTGTTTGAGGGTGGATGCCATATGCCTTTAGGCTGTTATTGTAGAAAGGAAGAGGGGAAATACGAGATATGGACCTCTAAAGCATTAACTGGTGATGATTTTCCTGATCGCCTTTTCTTAAGGGTGGATAGCCTTGAAGGTTTGGCAGAGCAAATCGTAGCTAAATTTAGCGCAGATAGAAAACGACCGGCTAAAGTTTTTATTTCTCGGGAAATTGGTGAGCACAGTTATTTCAGAAAAGCTTTAGAGAAGAATAATATTGAGATTGAAGGAAGATCGCTGATTCGTACGTTTCCAATTGTGACCGTATTGGATCCTTTTTACCTTAAATATATAGACTGGATATTTTTTAGCAGCCGTAATGGTGTGGAGTATTTCTTTAATCTGAAGCCTGTATTGCCCAAAAATGTTAAGTTTGGTGTAGTTGGCAGAGGTTCTGAAGATGCATTGCGTAAGTATGGCTACCTGGCAGATTTTGCTGGTGAAACCGGAGATATTACAGAAGTAGCAGAGGAATTTGCGCTACTGGTTAAAAACCAAACGGTTCTTTTTCCAAGAGCACAGGATTCTTTGCTGACGATACAAAAATCTTTAATGGCAGATACCAAAGTGGTAGACCTGCCAATTTATGAAACAGTGATTGAAGAAGAGATAGATCAGACTTATGCTGACATATTGATTTTTACCAGTCCATCCAACGTGGAGGCTTATTTTGCCAACAACCTGCTGGATCCCGGACAAAAGGTAATTGCAATAGGCAAATCAACAGGATTGAAGTTTGATGAAATGGGTGTTCTATATACCCTTCCGTATTCTCCTGATGAAATTGGTTTGGCAGAAGCTGTTTTCGGAATTGATATTAAATAAAAAGAGAGGTTAATTATGTTACACCGTCCGCGTAGATTAAGAAAGAACTCAGTTGTAAGAGAAATGATGGCCGAAACAAGGCTGTCTAAGGATATGTTCATGTACCCGTACTTTGTTGTACCAGGGAAGGGCGTTACACATGCTATTGATTCCATGCCAGGTGTAAATCATTTTTCTGAAGATACCCTGATCAGGGATGTAGAAAAGGGATTGGAACTTGGCGTAAATAAGATCATGCTGTTTGGTGTGGGTGATGAAAAAAGTGAAGATGCGCATTCTGCCTATCATGACCATTCTATCGTACCTTCTGCGGTACGGGCATTGAAGAAAAATTTTGGTGAAGATTTATATGTAGTTACTGATGTTTGCGTTTGTTCTTACACTACTCACGGACATTGCGGTATCCTGAAAGATGATTATGTACAAAATGATGAAACGGTAGAAGTAATTGCTAAAATGGCATTAACACATGCTCAGGCAGGTGCAGATATGCTGGCTCCTTCGGATATGATGGATGGGCGTATTGGTGCGATCAGGGAATTACTGGATCAGAATAAATATGTAAATACTGCGATAATGGCGCATGCGACTAAGTTTGCATCTGCTTATTACGGGCCTTTTAGAGAGGCGGCTGATTGTGCCCCAAGTAAGGGTGATAGAAAAGCTTATCAGATGGATTTTAGGAATCCTAATGAAGCTTTAAGGGAAGCTTTACTGGATGAAAATGAAGGCGCGGATGTGCTGATGGTAAAGCCTGCTTTGGCCTACATGGATATCATGCATAATCTTAAACAGCATACTAACTTGCCTATTGCCTGTTATAATGTTTCTGGTGAATATGCGATGGTGAAAGCTGCAGCGGAAAGAGGCTGGATAGATGAACAAAAAATAGTTATGGAAACTATGTATGCCTTTGCACGTGCAGGCGCAAGTATTATTACTACTTATCATATTAGGGATATGGTAGAAAAGAACTGGATATAATATATGTTAGGATCGTTTAAAAAAATGTTTTCTGGTAACGAGGAGGACATGCCGGTAAATACAGGAAGTAAGCCTGATATTTCAAGAGAGAAATCTGCTGAGCTTTATGAAAAGTCAAAAACTTATTTTCCAGGTGGTGTAAATTCGCCTGTTAGAGCATTTAAATCTGTTTATGGAACACCGCTGTTTATTCAAAAAGGCGATGGATGTTTTATATGGGATGCAGATGGCAACCAATTTATTGACTTTTGCGGTAGCTGGGGACCACTGATCTTAGGTCATAATCACCCTAAGATCCGGGAAAAGGTAACTGAGGTAATGCAGAACGGGATGAGCTTTGGTGCACCAACGGCGCTGGAAAATGAACTGGCCGAACTGATCATTAAAAATAATAAACACGTAGAAAAGATCCGCTTTACTAGTTCTGGTACAGAAGCGGTAATGTCTGCCATTCGTTTGGCAAGAGGGTATACCCGCAGGGATAAGATCCTGAAGTTTGAAGGCTGCTATCATGGTCACAGTGATTCGCTGCTGGTAAAAGCTGGTTCGGGGCTGGTTACATTTGGAGAAACCTCTTCACTTGGGGTACCTCAATCTTTTGCTGAAGAAACGATTGTGGTGTCTTTAAATGATAAAGAAGCTTTAAAGCAGGCTTTTGACCAGTTTAAAGATCAGCTGGCGGCAGTTATTATTGAAGGTGTACCTGCAAATAATGGATTGTTGATCCAGGATGCAGATTATATAGAATTCTTACAGCAGATCTGTAAGGAAAATGGTACCCTGCTTATTTTTGATGAGGTGATTACCGGGTTTAGACTAGGCTTTGAAGGTGCTGCGGGTTATTATGGTGCTAAACCAGATATTGTTACTTATGGAAAGATCCTGGGTGGCGGTTTACCCGTAGGTATGTATGGTGCTTCTGCCGAGATCATGGGACATATCTCTCCTGATGGCGGTGTTTACCAAGCCGGTACTTTATCGGGAAACCCGGTTGCTATGGCGGCAGGTATCGCGCAGCTAACTGAACTGCTTCGTTCTGGTTTTTATAAGGAGCTGAATAACAAGGCTTCGGAATTCGCAGAAAGTATCCAGCGGTTTGCTACAGCCAGAAATTATAAGTTTAAGGTATTTAATATCGGTTCTATATTCTGGTTTGCATTTACTGATAAGGATAAGATACAGACTGCCGCAGATATTGACCCGGCTAGTATGGAGAAATTTAAGGTGATGCACAGGGAGTTATTGAATAGGGGTATCTATTTAGGCCCTTCAGGATATGAGGTAGGTTTTGTTTCGGCAGTGCATACCAAGATTGAATTGGAGAAAGCTAAAAGAGCCATTCTTGAAGCGCTGGACATTGTTTTTAGGAATAAATAAATTAACACTATATTTAAACAGTTTAACAGGAATTTTGAAGAAATCGATCATCATATTTTACTTCATGCTCATGTACTCTTTAGTACAATTGATCTCATGGGGAACGCTTGTAGTAAAGTTACAGCCTTCCCGGATGGCCATGGTGATGGGGGAAGGTTCCGTATTTTTATTTCTGTTGTGTACAGGTGCTTATTTTCTGCATCAGTCGATTAAAAAAGAAGATAAACTGCGCGAGCAGCAGCAGAATTTCCTATTATCGGTTACCCACGAGCTAAAATCGCCTCTGGCAGCGATTAAATTATCTTTACAGACGATCGTAAAGCGTGATCTGGATAAAGCAAGGCAAACTTCTTTGCTGAATAATTCATTGAAGGATATTGAGCGTTTGGATGATCTGGTCGAAAATATGCTGCTGGCAACGAAGATCGAAAACAGATCTTACTCTTTCCCCAAAGAGGAATTTGATTTCTCTGAATTAATTGTCAAAATAGCTGATAGGTTGCAGATCCACTCTTGTGGAGGAGAGCAGGTCATTAACTTGAGTGTAGAACCAGAGGTGAAGATTATGGGAGATCCTTTTACATTGTCTTCTGTAGTTACTAACCTGGTAGAGAATGCGGTAAAATATTCAGGTCCCTGTGCAGAGATCAGTGTAGATCTGGAAATGCAGGACGGTCATCCTTTCCTTAGGGTATCGGATAAAGGCCCCGGTATCCCAGATGCAGAAAAAATGCTCATATTTGATAAGTTTTACCGCGTTGGTGAAGAAAATACAAGGAAAGCGAAAGGAACAGGCCTAGGCTTGTTTATTGTGAAAGAAGTTTTGCAAAGACATGACGCTGATATCAGCGTTAGAGACAATGTGCCGCAGGGTACGATTTTTGAAATCACATTTAGTTGATCATTATGCAACAGAAATTAAGAATATTATTGGTCGAAGATGAAGACCATTTATTAGATGCTATAAAATTAAACCTTGAATTGGAAGGCTATAAGGTCCACGCAGTGAAAGATGGTAAAACGGCTTTAAAGATTTTTAAAGAAGAACGTTTTAACTTGATCATTCTGGATGTAATGCTTCCTGAAATGGACGGTTTCCAGGTTTGTGAAACTATACGTTTAGAAAATACAGAAGTTCCGATTCTATTTTTAACCGCTAAAAATACCAGTGAAGACCGCGTAATGGGCCTTAAAAAAGGTGCTGATGATTACCTGGTTAAGCCTTTTAACCTGGAAGAACTGATCCTTAGGGTAGGTATCCTGGTTAAGCGCAGTATGAAATCTGATGATCTTAAAGAATTGAATTCTTATAAGATCGGTGAAAAAACTATTTATTTTAATTCATTTGAACTGAAACAGGATGATGGTGTTATTGTTCCCCTGACTAAAAAGGAAACAATGCTATTAAAATTACTGATTGAAAGAAAGAATGAAGCGGTTTCAAGAGAGCAGATCTTAGAGACGGTTTGGAATTATGATGTTTATCCTTCTACACGTACCATTGATAACTTTATCCTTACTTTTCGCAAATACTTTGAACCAGATCAGAAAAACCCGGTTTATTTTCACTCTATCAGGGGTGTAGGTTATAAATTTACGGATATCCATAGCTAATGTTCAATGCAGCAGGCAGGTATGCCCTGATGGCAATTTTTGCTATCGCAGGAGGGGTATGCCTTTTTTATGATCAGCATCAAATGGCAGCAGTTGCCGGTGTAATGTTTGCTTTTGTGCTTTGGGCTCATTTTAAGAGCAGTTCCATTTTAATGGCTTCTAAGTATTTTAAAAATGGCGATTACGAGAAAACGGCTAAACTACTTAAAGAAGTTCCCAACCCTGATAGGCTGGCAAAGAACAGACGTGGTTATTATGAATTTATGACTGCTAATATTGCTTTAAAACAAGAGGACTATACAGCAGCAGAATATCATTTTCAAGTGGCTAGTCGTTTCCCCCTGGGTTCTAGAAGTGATAAAGCATATGTATTAATTCATTTGGCTAACCTGGCATTGCGTAAAAAAGATGGCTTAAGGGCAATTGCATATGCAGAAAAAGCTGGGGAAATAGCAGGTACAGATAGGGCAAAAAAGATAATTAACAAAATAATAAAGGAAGCAAATAGCTTACCGAAATAAACTAAAAAAATTTTGACTGTTTTAAAATGTTCTTTTTTTGAACATTTTGAACATTTAAGATCTAAACAAATTAAAATCAGATGAATACTTTATTTTTAGATGCAGCATGGTCCAAACAAACAGAACGTCCACCAGTATGGATGATGCGTCAGGCTGGTCGTTTTATGCCCGAATATTGGGAAATTAAAAACAAGTATTCATTTCTTGAAATGTGCAAAACTCCTGAAATTGCTGCTGATGTGACGATGTTGCCGGTAGATCTTTTAGGGATTGATGCTGCGATTTTATTTTGTGATATATTGGTTACTGCCGAAGCTATGGGTGGCGATTTAAGCTTTACCCAGGGGGTAGGGCCGCGTTTCTCTAATCCTGTGCGTACCATGCAGGATGTAGATAACTTAGATATTGATTGCCTGGATAAATTGGAATACGTTGCAGATGCGATTAAAGTAATACAGCAGCGTTTAAACGGGAGCATCCCGCTGATCGGCTTTGCTGGTGCACCTTTTACCGTAATGAGCTACCTGGTGGAAGGCGCTTCTTCTAAAGATTTTAAAACTACAAAATTATTGATGCATAACCACCCGGAGATTGCACATAAGCTATTGGCTAAAATTGCTAAGGTTACTGCAGATTATTTGAACCTGCAGATTGCAGCCGGTGTAAATGCTATTCAGATCTTTGATAGCTGGGCTATGGCTTTGGCCTGGAATGATTATGAGGAGTTCTCTCATCGTTATATCAAAGAAATCATTGCTAATCTGAACAGAAAAGATATCCCCGTGATCTCTTTCTGTAAAGGAAGTTCTGTGTTTGCACCAATGATGGCTACTGCACAGCCGGATGTAATTTCGATAGATTGGAACGCTGATCTGTTAAACATTAAAAAAATACTGCCTTCTGGTATCGCTGTTCAGGGAAACCTTGATCCGCATATCCTGTATGCAGAGAAACATGTCATTAAAAGAACCATTCATCAATTATTTGAGCGCATGCGCGGTGAGAATGGATTCATCTTCAATTTAGGTCACGGTATTATGCCGGATATACCTTTTGATAACGTAAAATACGCTATTGAAGTCATCAAAGAATTCCGCTATTAATGGATCATTACTATCCATATGTCCTCTCTGTCCACATTATTTTTGTGGTAAGCTGGATGGCAGGATTGTTTTATAGCGTTCGATTATTCATTTACCATACCGAGGCAAATGACCGCCCGGACTTAGAAAGAGATATTCTTCAGAAAGAATTTACTAAAATAGAGCACAGACTCTGGAATATTATTACTACGCCCGCCATGGTACTTACTGTACTGGCAGGCGTAGGCATGATCTGTTTGCGCCCAGGTTTGCTTCTTACACCATGGCTGCACGTTAAACTTACTTTTGTGGTGCTGCTGCTGGTTTATCATTTCATTTGCCAGCGCATCATGAAACAATTGAAGAATGGTGTATTTAACCTCAGCTCTTTTAAATTGAGGTTATGGAACGAAGTGGCTACAGTGTTATTGGTGGCTATTGTATTTACCGTAGTCCTTAAAAGTGCGGTCGACTGGCTGTATGGATTAATAGGACTGGTTATTTTTTCTGGTGTGATTATGACCGCTGTAAAATTGTACAAAAGCTACCGCCAAAAGCACGGGCAATAGCTTTTAACTCTTTTACCAATTCATAAATAAATATTTTCTTTCGCATGCAACCTTATGTTGTTTATATTCATCTACTGTTTATAAACAATAGATAAATTGACGCCATCTCATCACATAGACGATTTATTGGAAGGCTGCAAAGCTGGCAACCGTAAAATGCAGGAATTGCTTTACAGGCATACTGCATCAAAAATGCTGGCTGTTTGTATGCGCTATGCCAGTGATAGGATGGAGGCGGAGGATATTTTACAATTGGGATATGTAAAGGTATTTCAAAAGATAGATGAATATCGCGGTGCCGGCTCATTTGAAGGGTGGATTCGCAGGGTAATGGTAAACACGGCCATAGAGAGCTACCGCAGAAACCTGAGGACATTACAGTTGGTTCCGCTTGATGAAGGATACAATGAACCATATACAGGCTTTGACTTTAGCAGGATGGGTATGAAGGACTTGCTGGGGCTGATTCAAAAACTCTCTGATGGTTATCGTATCGTTTTTAATATGTATATCATTGAAGGATACTCTCATAAGGAGATCTCAGAAGTACTGGGAATATCTGAAGGGACAAGCAAATCACAATTATCCAGGGCAAGGGCAATATTAAAAGAAGAGATCAGTAAAATGGAGGGCATAAACTATGCAAAACATACAGGATAAGGAATTTGATCAGGTATTCAAATCTCAGTTTGAAGAGGTAGAAATTGAGCCTTCGGCAGACTTATGGAGTGCTATTGAAACACAATTGGAAGACGGAAGTAAGCGTAAATCAATTTTTTCTAGTACGGTGGCAGCTTCTACACGTTTTGAGGTAGTGTTGGTTATGGCTGCGGCAGTGGCGGTAATGGTATTAACCATTGGTCTGATATTTTATCCGTCTGCAAAAAAACAGTTGCCATCTGCTGCAATTGTGTATCATCAGCCCGATGTGAGCAAACCTGAAGTTGATAAAGTACAAAAAAGCAATGCAGTACTGGCTGTTATCCTGCCAAAAAAAGTTGCGGCTATTGATCATATAACCTATACTCGTGTTAAAGCGATGAGCAGTAAAAATGAAGGTCTTATTATTGATTCTGCTGCTTATTCAAAAAAAGATTTAGTAGCGATGCAACCTTTAAGGGATATTTCTCATCCTGATTATAAAACAATTAACATTAAACAGGAAAAAATAACATTACCTAAGGCCACCCCTGAAGAGATCATGTTAGCAAGTGCAAATGCAGGTAGAGATGAGGTAGAAAATGAAAATGCTCAAAGAGAGAATAAAGGAATTAGAAATGTAGGCGACCTGGTTAATTTTGTAGTTGATAAATTAGATAAGCGCGAGGAAAAGACCATACAATTCCAAACTGACGACGATAATTCGTCATTGATAGCTATCAATATAGGCATTATTAAGTTTAACCAGAAGAAGCAAAAATAACGACACACAAATGAACCATCATATGAAAACTCTATTTACAGCATTACTGATCTTTGGGATGGTCGGGATGACCCTCCATCGGGCAAACGCGCAGCAGGATTCCACAGCTGTTAAAAAACACAATTCGAAAAGGAGGGTAAATATGAGTTTATCCTTTGGGGAGAGTCAGGAGCCAGGTGATAAAAAAGTTACTCCTGTACAAGATACGGTTAAGCTTGAAACAGCACATAAGGGACGATTTATGGGAGGAATTACCTTCACGAGGCTTGATATTGGATTTTCGAGACTGATAGATAACGGTAGTTTTACCCTTTCGCCTAAAAATTCTTTTCTGGACTATAAGGGAGCTAAGACCAGCACCGTATCATTCGATGTATTATATTTTGGCTACCGCTTTAATCCTAAATTTAAGGTATATATAGCTGGCGGTTTCGACTGGACACTAATTAGGTTAAAGAATAATATTACGATCCAGGAGAATACCCCGGACCTAACCTACGTGCAATCGCCAGTAGATTTTAGTAAGAACCGTTTTTCAAGTAGTTATGTGCACATTCCGCTAAACTTTGAATTCCGTTCCAAAGAAAATACTAAAGGGAAAAGGTTCTATTTTGTATTAGGACCCGAAGTGAGTTTCCTGCTAAATGGAATGGTTAAACAAATCAGTGATGAGAATGGAAAACAGAAGTTTAGGGATGATTATGATTTTCAACCGGTACGCCTGGGAGGAACTGTACGATTGGGGTATGGTGGAATTGGCTTGTTTACTAAATATTATTTCAATGATATGTTTGCGAGTACTCCACAAAATGGACTTAAAAATATGGCATTTGGTATTACTTTTGGCTTGAATTAACCTATACATTTTTTAATATTGCACTTTCTTATCTCTCTAAAGAACCTCAGGCATTTTTGTACTGAGGTCTTTTTATGTCATTTGGTCTTCAATTCTTTCCCTAACAATGGATATTTGCCATTGAAATGTATCTTTACGCTGTGGACGAAAATATCATTAGTGTTAGAAATTTAAGCAAGCAGTATCAGACTGAACAATTATCTGGAATAATGGATATTACTTTTAATATTAAAAGAGGAGATATTGTTGCTATTATCGGAGAAAGCGGCAGTGGTAAATCTACATTGTTAAAGTCGATATTTGGGTTGCTGAAGATAGATGCAGGAGAAATATTATTCAACGGAAAACGTGTTTTAGGCCCTGATGAGCAGCTAATCCCTGGTCATAAGGAGATGAAAATAGTGACACAAGATTTTTCGCTTAATATTTATGCGAAAGTATATGATAATATAGCTTCTATGCTATCTAATACTGATCTTAAGTCTAAGAAAGAGAAGACAGAAAAAATGATGCAGCATCTGCGTATTGAACATCTTCGGAATAAAAGGATTACTGAACTTAGCGGAGGGGAGCAGCAGCGTGTAGCCATTGCCAGGGCTTTAGTAACTGATACTAGTCTTTTATTATTGGATGAGCCTTTTAGCCAGGTAGATGCACTGTTAAAAAACCAGCTAAGAGCTGATATTAAACGTATTGCAGCAGAAACAGGCGTCACTGTAGTGATTGTTTCTCACGATCCGGCAGATGGCCTTTTTCTGGGAGATCAATTGTTACTGATTAAAGGTGGTAAGTTGATTCAGCAAGGAAAGCCTTCTTATGTATATAACCATCCTGAACATACTTACACCGCGCAACTTTTAGGTAATGCCGTCGTATTATCGACACAAGATGCTACGAAATTGGGAATTACTTCAACCAAAGGCTCTATAGTTTTTTACCCTGAGTGGGTGGAGTTGAAAAGTGGTTGGAACAGCAAGCGGTATGAGGTAAAAGAAGTTTATTATAAAGGATTTTATGAAGAGTTATTACTGGAAAGAAATGGTGTAACGATTAGGGCGATACAACTCAATAGGGAAGAACATAAAAAGAACGACCACGTTCAGGCGAACATAGGTCGTTTCTTAGAATTTTAGGTTAGACTAATTAATTAGCTGAGCATCTACTAAAGTAATTTTTGCTGTTGCATCAAATGTAGGTGCATGGCTAACTATTGCTCCATCCGGATCGCTTAATATAATGGTAACAAATCCGGGGTCGGACGTGAACCGGTAAGATAATCCCTGGTAAACCTGGGGCAAACCTTCATAAACAGTTACATTTTCAAAAGACATAGCAACTATTATTTGTCCGATATCGTTGAAATTTTTTGTGTTTTGGGGAACTGATATATCTCTGAAATAGGTATATCCTCCATCGGTGGTTTGCCAGTCGGCAGCCAGAATATCAACAAGTATAGTTCTGTTTGACGATTCTGGTGTAATTATTTCTTTTTTACAAGAAGACAGACCAAGCGTTAGCGCGCATAAAATGAGTAATATTGATTTCTTCATATTTGATTGTTTGAGTACAAATCTACAATTCTAGTATCGTATTTTAATGCTATTTTAATCTCATGCCTAATTTAAGCTTCCGACTGCTCAATTTTATGTTAGTTATCCATTTAAAAATAAATGCTTTGATTTATTTGGATTAATCGTTAATAATTAGATATTTATATCAAAATTCTATAAACGCAATCATGGAAGTTCAAAGAAAATCAAATATCAGTTATGAGGAATTTATGGAAGAACACCATAATCCTGGAATTCCATTGATCTTTACAGATGCCACAAAGGTATGGAAGGCCAATGGCTTGCTTACACCAAAGTGGTTCCGTGAAAATTATCCTCAAAAGGAGAGTGATGTTATTGATAAACTAACAGGAAAGCATTATACCATGACTGAAGTAATGGATCTTGTAGAGAACAGTTCCTTTGAAAAACCGGCACCATATCCTCTTACTTTTAATATTACGAAGGAAATTCCTGAAATGATGAATTTACTGTCACCGCTTAACTTAAATTATGCAAAGCCAAACTGGCTGGAAGATAAATTATTTCAGCGTGGGAATTGGGGTGGGGTAACAGAGCTTTTTGTTGGCGGTCCCGGAGGTAGATTCCCTTATGTACATAAAGATTATTATCATTTAAGTGCCTGGATCAATCAGCTTTATGGTGATAAGCAGTTTACTGTATTTCCAAGAGGGCAGGAAGAGTTTCTTTACGTAACAGAAAAAAATCAATGGCGGTCTCCGGTAAATATCTTTGAACCTGATTATAATCTGCATCCTAAATTTAAACATGCTACTCCAATTACATTTACGGTAACTGCCGGAGAGACATTATATATTCCATTTGGCGTTTGGCATTCTGCTTATTCATTAACGCCAACAATATCTGTAGCTTTTGATCAGCTAAATGCCAAGAATTTTCCTCTTTTTATGAGTGATGTCTGGACATTTAAGAACGAGGAAAGCGGCAAGCCAAAAGCAATAGCAGCTTATGGTTATGCAATGGCATCAGGTGCTGTATGTAAGGTGAAAGATAAATTAGCGAGTGCTAAGTAAGATGTTGTCAGGTTAAAAATAAAAAGGGGAATTTTAATTAAGAATTCCCCTTTTTAATGAGCTATTTTAAGCTTATACTAAATATTCAAAAAGCATTTGGTCGTTATTCAGGTCTATCACTTCGAACTTGAATTCAGCCATCCTTTGTTTTAAAGAAGCATAATCAGTACTTTCCTGTAACTCAATACCTACCAGAGCCGGTCCATTTTCACGGTTTGTTTTTTTTATGAACTCAAAACGTGTAATGTCATCATTAGGACCCAATACATTATTTACAAAAGCTTTTAATGCTCCCGGACGCTGTGGAAAGCGAACAATAAAATAATGTTTAAGACCTTCAAAGAGCAGCGACTTTTCTTTGATCTCCTGCATTCTCTCAATATCATTATTTCCTCCGCTCACGATACAAACCACATTTTTACCGGTTATCGTATCTTTAAGCTGATCCAGTGCCGCCACAGCCAATGCTCCGGCTGGTTCTACTACAATCGCATCTTCATTGTATAACTTTAAGATCGTAGTGCAGATCTTGCCTTCAGGAACCAATAACATTTGATCCAGCAATTCACTGCAATATTCAAAAGTTAAGTTACCTACTCTTTTTACTGCGGCTCCATCTACAAATTTATCTATGTAATCCAGCGTTACCGGGCTGCCATTTTTTAAAGCCTGGTTCATAGAGGGAGCACCTTCTGGTTCTACACCGATCAGCTTAATCTCCGGTTTAACATGCTTAAAATAGCTGCCAACACCAGAAGCTAAGCCTCCGCCGCCAATTGGCATGATCACTACGTCTGCTTCGGGAAGATCTGCATATACTTCTACCCCTACAGTACCCTGGCCTTCAATGATTTTTGCATTGTCAAAGGGAGGAATAAATATCATCTGATGTATAGCCGTATAGGCTAGCGCTTCTTTCATACAATCATCAAAAGTATCTCCCACCTGGATGATTTTGATATTGTCGCCACCAAACATTTCTGTCTGTTTAATCTTTTGCCTTGGCGTAATTTCAGGCATAAAGATCACACCCTGTATATTTAACTTTTTACAAGAATAAGCTACGCCTTGCGCATGATTTCCTGCACTGGCGCAAACCACTCCCTGTTTAATCTGATCGGCAGTTAAGGTGCTAATCATATTATATGCTCCACGCAGTTTGTAAGAACGTACAACTTGCAGGTCTTCTCTTTTTAAATAGATCTTCGCATTGTATTTCAGCGAGAGACCTTCATTGTATTCTAGCGGAGTACGCTTTACAGTATCTGCAAGGCGTTCTGCTGCCGCAAGAAAATCCAACTCTATTTCTTTTTCCAGGCTCATTTTTACAAGAATTTATTCAGTGCATCCAGGTAGGCATCAGCTGAAGCTTTTACAATATCAGTGCTAAAGCCGTAACCTAAATACGATTTATCCTCGTAGGATACCGTCATATTTACTTTACTGATGTCATCACTTCCGCCGTGGATAGCCTGAATGGTTAGTTCTTTTAACTGTATATCTTTACCAATAACACTTTCTATAGCTTTAATCGTTGCATTTACGGGGCCATTACCTTCTGCTTTAGCTTCATGCTCAATTCCTTCGTATTCTAACTTTACTGTAGCAGTAGGATTAACTGAATCGCCACAGACAACCTGTAATGAATTCAATTTGTAGCCATTTTTATAGGTATGCTCTTCACCTTCACTCATTAAAGAAAGCAGGTCATTGTCTGTGATCTCTATTTTTTGATCTGCTACAGTAAGGAACTTGTCATATACCTGGTCAAGATTGATCTTGTCAGTTACATAACCCAGTCTTTCCAGATGGTGCTTTAATGCATGGCGACCACTGCGGGCAGTTAGTATAATGTCTGACTGATCAATACCTACATCTTCAGGATTCATGATCTCATAGTTTTCCCTGTGTTTAAGGAAACCATCCTGGTGAATACCTGAGCTATGTGCAAATGCATTTTTACCAATAATTGCTTTATTAGGCTGAACAGGCATGCGCATCATACGACTAACCTGAGCACTTAACTGGCTAAAATGTTTGGTATTGATATTGGTAGTTAGATTTAATTCGTGGTGGGTTTTTAAAACCATCACTATTTCTTCCAGTGCGGTGTTTCCTGCACGCTCTCCAATGCCATTGATGGTACATTCTACTTGTCTGGCACCATTGATCACTCCAGCCAGTGTATTTGCTGTAGCAAGCCCCAAATCATTGTGACAATGAACAGAAATAATAGCCTGATCTATATTTTTTACATTTTCTTTCAAATAAAGGATCTTTGAACCATAATCTGAAGGCAGGCAGTAGCCATTGGTATCAGGAATATTAACTACAGTTGCTCCGGCTGCAATCACAGCTTCAATCATTTGAGCTAAAAATACATTATCTGCACGACCTGCATCTTCAGCATAAAACTCTATATCTTCTACAAATTGTTTTGCATACTTCACTGCTTCAACTGCACGTGCAAGAATATCTTCACGGGTACTGTTAAATTTATATTTAATGTGCATATCGGAAGCACCGATACCAGTGTGTATCCTTGGGTGTTTAGCATATTTTAGTGCGGCTACAGCAGCGTCAATATCTCCTTTGTTAGCTCTTGTAAGGGCACATATAATAGGATCATTTACTGCTTTTGATAGTTCAACTACACTTTGGAAATCACCAGGGCTTGAAATAGGAAAGCCTGCTTCAATAACATCTACGCCCAGTGCTTCCAGCCTTTTAGCAATTTCTACCTTTTCGGGTGTAGACAATTGGCAGCCTGGTACCTGCTCTCCGTCACGAAGGGTGGTATCAAATACGTAAACTCTATTAGGATCGTGTAACATAGTATGTTCTAGTTAGTGTAAGTTTTTTGTGTAATAAATTTTAAAACCAATTTGCCCATTTCTTCAGTGCCCAAAACCTGCTCTGGGTTGGTGGTTTCATCGGCAATGTCGCCTGTTCTGAAACCTTCTTTCAAGACCTGATCTATTGCAGAAATGATCAGCTCTGCTTCTTCTTTTAATCCGAAGCTTATTTCCAGCATGAGTGCAACGGATAAAATAGAAGCCAGCGGATTAGCCAGATTCTTGCCTGTAATATCATGTGCAGAACCATGGATAGGTTCAAAAAATCCTGTTCCATCACCAATGGATGCAGAAGCAAGCATGCCCATTGAACCAGCGATTTGTGAAGCTTCGTCTGTTAAGATATCCCCGAACAGATTTGCCGTTAAAACAACATCAAATTGTTTTGGGTCTTTGATCAGTTGCATTGCTGCATTGTCAATAAACATATGTGTAGTTTCTACTTCAGGATATTGTTTAGCAATTTCCTGAACTGTTTCTCTCCATAAACGTGAGCTTTCCAGTACGTTTGCTTTATCTACAGAACATAATCTTCTGCCGCGCTGCATAGCTGCTTCATAGGCTTTATGCGCTATTCTTTCTACCTCATATTTGTGATAGATCATCAGGTCTGAAGCAGTATGCCTGTCTTCTGACCTTGTTTTCTCTCCAAAATAAACATCACCTGTCAGTTCCCTGAAAAATAGGATATCAGTTCCTTTCAAAATGCTGGATTTAATACTTGATGCATTTAACAGCTCATCAAAAAGCATGATCGGACGCAGATTGGCGTATAATCCCAGCTCTTTACGGATCTTTAACAAGCCTTGTTCCGGGCGTACTTTTAGGGAAGGATCGTTGTCATATTTTGCATGACCTACAGCGCCAAACAGTATAGCATCACTTTTTTTTGCTTTT
>Ga0233344_1000018_pt1 | contig 36537 bp, 29 predicted proteins | sample GEONDECOMP281_FD_180697 | JGI IMG/M metagenome (GOLD analysis project Ga0233344, IMG submission 180697) | Leaf litter microbial communities from Shasta-Trinity National Forest, California, United States - GEON-DECOMP-281 | ecosystem: Environmental > Terrestrial > Plant litter > Unclassified...
AGTAATTCGTGTATCTAATAAGATTGGAGAATTATAATTGATATTATTAACATTATCGAATAAAGAGACTTTCACATTGGCTATCCCTTTTCCACTATCATCAAGCAGTTTATACACTATAGTACCTGTAGTTTTAGGTGTAACCGCGACATTAGTTTCCTTTTTACAGGATATGGAGAAAATGAAGAATATAATTAAGAGCGCAAATTTAGATTTCATATATTTTGAGAGACGTAAATATAGCAGAGTTTTTATTAAAAAAAATTGATTTTAATGCGTACGATAGAATTACTTGAATGACTAAATAAATAATAATAATATTAAAAAATTAAATTCAGAAACAACCAATTATAGATTGATTACGTATCATTGTTTAGAATTAAACTAAATAACCATACATTTCTACAACGTGATCAATATATTAACAGCTGATAATCAAATGCTTACAAGAGAAGGCGTAACCGCTTTACTCTCTGCTCAGGAAGGCATGAATATCGCTGGCCAGGCTAACAATTCTATAGAATTAACAGAAATGATTACAGCACTCAGGCCAGAAGTGATTATTATGGATCATAATTATGATCACTCTTTTACTGCTAAAGACGTTAAAAATATTTATGACCAATTTGATTTTGCTCATATTCTTATTCTAACGAACAAACAACATAAAACTGAGATCCTGGAAGTCATTGATCTGGGCATTAAGAATTATGTACTAAAAGACTGTACTCCTGAAGAGCTTATTAATGCTGTTTATCATACGGCAAAAGGAGAACAATTTTATTGTAAAAACACGATAGAGACTGTTTTTGGAGCTCATGCACCACTTAACAAAACTACTGGTGTTCCCCTGCTTTCTTTCCGCGAATCTGAGATCGTTCACCTAATCGCAGACGGTATGGCCAATAAAGAAATTGCCGAAAAACTATTCCTGAGTGTCCATACCGTGAAAACCCACAGAAAGAACATCATCAGGAAACTTGGGTTTACGTTCAAAAATGCAACTGAACTAATCCTTCTGATCAGTTACCTGAGCGATGTGCTTATTTAGACTAATTATAATATACCTCCAGGGGGGTATTGCCAACTATTGTTTCTGCAACTAGTTTTGCATCATACAAAAACAATATAAAGGCAAAATGATGAAAAGAACTTTTACTGCACTTACTCTATCGGCAGTGTTAATGATCACAGCAAGCTGTAAAAAATCAGACAACACTGATACGACCCCCACTTATGATATCCCAACAACTTATAACTTTTCAAATGTAGATTTTTCAGCTTCTACTATCCGCCTGGGAATGGTTACTGAAATGTCCAATTTAATGAAAAAATTTCCTGTAGGCGGTATTGACGGCCAGAAATTAAAGGACATGTTTGTTAATGCAAACGCTAGCTTTACTACTCCAGGTTATAATGCTTCAGGTTTACAAATTAAAGATCAGTGTTTTACATTGATCCAGACAGATGTGCCAAGATTTATTGACAGCTTAGTAATGGCAAGCCAATCCGTACTGCCTGCCAGTAAAGGTATTGCGGGGATAGGTACAACTGCTACAGGCACCAACTATTCACTTACTGCTACAGGTGTTAATTATGCACAGGTATTCAATAAAACTATCATGGGTGGCTTGATCTGCTACCAAATCGCGAACAACTATATGCAAACAGGGATCAGCTCTTCTGTAAATAACTCAACGGTGATTGCAGGTACTGGAACAGCTATGCAACACAACTGGGATCTTGCTTTTGGCTACTGGGGAGTACCGATTGATTTCCCTACGAACAAAGTAGGAGCAAAATTATGGGGCAGCTACAGTACTCAGATCGATTCAGGATACCATGCCAATAAGATCCTGATGGATGCTTTCTTAAAAGGAAGAGCGGCAATCAATAATAAAGATGATAAAACCAAGCTGGCACAAGCAACTATCATTATGCAAACATTTGAAAAAATGACAGGTGCTGCTGCTCTTCAGGAAGTAAAAGAAGTAAAAGAATCTATCAATGATAATATTGCAAGAAACAGCAGACTTTCTGAATGTTACGGTTTTGTGTATTCTTTGAAATATAACCCGGCAAGAAAGATTACCGACGCACAGATCGATGCCATTCTAGCACTATTTCCTGCAAACTTTTATGATCTGACACTGGGTCAGTTGAATGCGATCAGAGATGCGGTTTCTGCACAATATGGTTTCGACAGTGTAAAAGATATACTATAATTAACAGGCTCTCTAACCTATTAAGAACCAACCGTAAATAGATTACGGTTGGTTTAATATTTTAACATTAATATTTATGCGCAAATCCATTTATGCAGCTTTAATAGCTGCTTCGACGTTTCTAATGATTCAGTCCTGTAAAAAATCTGGTGACTCTGGTACTTCTACCGGTTCTACTTCTTTTGACCGCCAGGGAATGCTGACCAACATCAGCACCAATATCATCTTACCCGCCTATACTTCATTTCAGGCCGATGCCGCTTCGCTTGATGCTGCTGTAATTGCATTTAATGCAACTCCAAATAGTACTAATCTTAAGGCCCTGCAACTGGCATTTAAAACGACCTACCAGCAATGGCAGTCGACCTCTGTTTTTGAACTTGGCCCTACTGCAACAGCCACTTTAAGAGTGAACGTAAATACTTATCCAACAAGTATTAGCCAGATCAATTCCAATATAACTGCAGGAACATATGACCCTCAGATATTGGCTAACCTCTCTGCAAAAGGTCTTCCTGCACTTGATTATTTACTATTTGGTACAGGTACAGATAATAATGCTATCCTGCTGCAATATACTTCAGACAGTAAGGCTGCCAATCGGAAAATATACCTTGCTGCACTTTCATCAGAACTTAAAACAGAAGCTACCGCAGTATTAACGGGATGGAATACCTATAAAACCACATTCGTCAATTCTACAGGAACAGATGCGGGAAGCTCTACGTCACTATTGGTCAATCAGCTGATCTATGATTACGAAATATTAAAAAATCAAGAGATCGGGATTCCAGCGGGAATTCAATCGATGAATGTGATCTTACCTACTAAAGTCCAGGCTTATTATTCAAAAATGTCTGTACAATTGGCTTTGCTTCATATACAAGCTGTAGAAAATATTTATTTGGGTAAAAGTACGGCAGGTGATGGCTTAGGATTAGATGATTATCTGATTAAAGCAAATGCTAAGTATACTGATGGAACTGCTCTGAATGATGTGATTAAGGCTCAGTTTACAAGTGCCATTACTAAGCTGCAGATTTTAACAGATCCTTTATCTGATAATATTACTGCTAATCCGGCAAATGCAACCGCTGCTTATACAGAACTGCAGAAATTAACTGTCTTGCTAAAAACAGACATGACTTCATCTTTGGGTATTCTGATCAACTTCGGAGATAATGACGGAGATTAAAAAACATATTGCCCCATTAGCCGTTCTCAGAATAGCTTTCGGGGTAATTATGCTCATCAGCACCATCCGTTTTTTATTAAAGGGATGGGTTGATGCTTTTTATATTAAACCAAAGTTTCATTTTACTTTTTATGGTTTTGACTGGGTAAAACCTTGGGGTGCAACAGGTATGTATACGCTGTTTGCCATATTGGTCATTGCCTCTGTTTTAGTAACTATTGGTCTATTTTACAGAATAGCCATTATTACGTTTTTTATATGTTTTACTTATATAGAACTGCTTGATAAAACGACTTATCTTAACCATTACTATTTCATTAGTGTAATGGCTTTTTTGATGATATTGGTTCCTGCACATCGATATTTTTCTATCGATGTATTAAGGAAACCTCACATCCTCATCACTCAGGTTCCACGATGGACCATTGATATTTTTAAACTCCAGCTTGTGCTGGTTTACCTGTTTGCAGGAATTTCCAAGTTGAATGATGACTGGCTGATCGAGGCAATGCCACTTAGGATCTGGTTACCAGCTAACAATTATTTACCTGTAATAGGCCCTCTGTTAACTAAAGTGTGGGTAGCTTACGCATTTAGCTGGTTCGGTGCCGTGTTTGATCTGTTTATAGGCTTTTTACTGCTAAATACTAAAACAAGGAAACCAGCTTATTTAATGGTGATCATTTTTCATCTTTCCACAGGCTGGTTTTTTAAAATTGGGATGTTTCCCTATATCATGATTTTGGTGACTATTATTTTCTTTTCAGAAAACACCCATCTTAAAATTATTGGCTATTTAAAAAGCTTGCTACGGATAAGAAAGGAAATACAGTCTATTACCCATCATGAATATTTCATTTCTGTTAATAAAAAGAAATTGATATATACGGTGCTTATACTTCATTTCACTGTTCAGCTGTTACTTCCATTCCGTTATTTGCTTTATCCGGATAAATTATACTGGACAGAAGAGGGTTATCGCTTCTCCTGGCGTGTGATGCTAATGGAGAAAGGCGGAACCATCTTTTTTCATGTCAATGACCCTAAAACGGGTAGTAGATCTGAAATCATCAACTCACAATACCTTACTAATTTTCAGGAAACAATGATGGCCACCCAGCCGGATATGATTCTACAATTTGCCCATTTTCTAGCCAAAGAATACCAGAGAAAAGGAATTGAAGCTCCTATAATTACTGCTGACAGCTATGTGACATTAAATGGCAGCGGCAGTAAGAGATATATCGACAATACCGTGAACCTGGCGAAAGAACAGGAAAATTTTGACCATAAGAAATGGATACTTCCATTTAATAAAAAACAAGAATGAGAAAAACTTTTACGCTGATCTTCTTATTAACGATTATTGGTACCATAAAATTAGCAGCCCAAACTTTTACCGTTAGGGGTACTCTTAAAACCAATAGTGGCGAAGCCGTAATGAACGCATCTGTATTTTTAAAGAATACACCTTATGCTGTCACCACTGATTCTTTAGGAAACTATTTATTAAAAGATATCATGAAAGGGAATTATACCTTAGAAATTTCGATCATCGGCTATAAAACCTTAATACATCCCATAAAGGTAAACAGTGATATAATCTTTAATTCGCAGGTGGATGAATCTATCAAGCAGCTGAATGATGTAAATATACAGGCCGATCAAGAAAAAACGTTTGGTATCACCCGGCTAAAAGCCGTAGAGGGCACTACCATAAACGCTGGTAAAAAGAGCGAAGTTATTGTCATGAAGGATATAGTAGCCAATACGGCAACCAATAATACCAGACAGATTTATAATAAAATAGCAGGATTAAACATCTGGGAAAATGATGGCGCAGGTATACAATTAGGTATAGGCGGAAGAGGCTTAAATCCTAACCGTGTAACCAATTTTAACACCCGTCAGAACGGTTATGATATTAGCGCTGATGCACTCGGCTATCCGGAAAGCTATTATTCACCTCCTGCAGAATTAACTGACCGCATAGAAATACTAAGAGGTGCTTCATCCCTACAATATGGAACACAGTTTGGCGGATTGATCAATTTCAAACTGAAAACAGGAGCAACAGACAAACCAATTGAAGTAACTTCAAGAGAAACTGTAGGCTCCTGGGGTTTCCTGAATACCACCAACAGTATTGGAGGAACGGCAGGAAAAGTTCAGTATTATACTTTTTTCCAGCACAAATCCGGTAATGGCTGGCGACCAAATTCAGATTTTAATGTAAACACTGCCTATGCATCTTTGATCTATACAGTAACTAAGAAATTATCCCTAACCTTGCAATATACCAATATGGAATACCTCGCGCATCAGCCGGGAGGATTAACGGATGCAGCATATGCAGAGAATCCGCATCAATCCATACGTGCAAGAAACTGGTTTAAGGTAAACTGGAATCTGGGAGCCGCTATACTAGATTACAAATTTAATGATCACCTAAAATTTAATTCCCGGTTTTTTGGTTTATCAGCAGGAAGACAAGCTTTAGGTGACCTGGATCAGATTACACGAAGTGACCCCGGTACGGCCAGAACCTTATATAAAGACCAATATAAAAACTATGGTAATGAGAGCCGTTTGTTATACGATTATAAAATAAAGGATGTAGCACAAGATCTTTTGATAGGATTTAGGTATTACAAAGGGTTAACGAACCGCCAGGAAGGATTTGGGAATACAGGTTCCACAGGCAATCCATCAGATTTTGAATATGTGGATAATACGGAGAATAACTACCGCTATTCTAAATATACTTTCCCAAATTATAATGTAGCTTTTTTTGCAGAAAACATTTTCCATATCACTCCAAAGTTTAGCATTATTCCTGGTGTAAGATTTGAAAATATCATCACTAAAGCTAATGGAGACTACTCTATTGTTAATGTAGATGGAGCCGGTAATGTTATACTTAATCAGCAGAAACATCAGGTTAAAAATGAAAACAGGCATTTCCTGATATCAGGCCTTGGATTAAGCTATATCGAGAACGAGACTATTCAGCTGTATGGAAATATATCCCAGAATTACAGAGCTATTAATTTTAATGACCTTCGTTCTTCAAACCCCAACTCCCTAAACTCAAATTTAAGAGTAGACCCAAATTTACAGGATGAAACAGGCCATTCTGCAGATATCGGTATGAGAGGAAATATAGCTGGTACATTCAACTATGACGTCAGCTTATTCTATATCTATTACAACAATAGGATCGGTACTATTTCAACAGCTGATACATTAACCCATAATGATTACCAATACCGAACCAATATTTCTGCATCCAGGAACCTTGGTCTGGAATCATTCGTAGAATTAGAGCTACTCCACTTCATTAATGGTCCATCAAAAACTACCAGACTATCCTTATTCACTAACCTAGCTTTGATCAATGGCCGTTATATTAATAGCAAAGAATCAGCTTATGACAATAACAAAGTAGAACTTGCTCCTGACGTTATCTTTAAAACCGGCCTTTCTTACAAATACAAGAAATTTTCAGCCAGTTACCAGGTGGCATATACCAGCAGTCAGTTTTCAGATGCTACAAACGCACCATCTACCCCCAATGCAGTTTTTGGTTTAATACCTGCTTACACGGTTATGGATCTATCTACGGAATACAAAATCAGCAAACATTTCACTATTTCGGCCTCTGTTAATAATCTCGGAAATGCCATATATTTTACCCGCCGGGCAGAAAGCTATCCCGGCCCCGGCATTATTCCATCAGATGCCCGAAGCTACTTTGTAACCTTAGAATTTAAATTATAGATACCCTAAAAATTATAAATCCTCCCATCTGTATCATACAGATAGGAGGATCATTAAAATTTATGCCTTCACATTATCATGAGTTTTTATAGCGAAGCTAAGGACTCTTCGATAATCTTAACCTTCGATTCAGCATCAGCTTTTTTATTGCGCTCATTCTGAATAATCTCCGGCTTAGCATTCTGCACAAAACGTTCATTGCTCAGCTTAGCATCTACAGATTTTAAAAAACCCTGCAAATAAGTAAGATCAGCATTTAAGCGTTCCTTTTCTGCCTCTACATCAATAGTTTCATTCAACTGAACAAAGAACTCATCGTTCCCCACCATGAATGCAGAAGCACCAGCAACCTTATCGCTTACAAACTCTATTTCTGTAATATTAGCCAGTTTAGAAATAATAGTCAGCCATTGCGCATAAGCAATTGAAGAATTCACCCTCAAACTTAAAGGCAGCCCTTCCTTAGGGGAAATCTGTTTTGTATTCCGGATATTGCGCACTTCGGCAACAATCCCTTTAACGATTTCAACATCCTTCAATAAAGCCAGATCGGCATTGCCTACAACAGGATATGGAGCAACGATAACACAATCCATTTCTCCTTTAACACCAAATATCTCATCATGCCACAACTCCTCTGTTATAAAAGGCATAAAAGGATGCAGCAGGCTCAGTATTTTCTCAAAGAAACCTATAGTTGCTTTCAGTGTGGCCGGATCTACTGGGTGCTGATATACTGGTTTAACCATTTCAAGATACCAGGCGCAAAAATCATCCCAAACCAGTTTATAGGTAGTCATTAACGCTTCTGATAAGCGATACGCTTTATAGTTATCTTCAATATCCCTTAAAGCTTCATTGAAGCGGTTCTCAAACCACAAAATTGCTTGTTCATTAGGATTCGGCAGACTATCATCCACCTCCCAACCTTTGATCAGACGGAAGGCATTCCAAATTTTATTGGCAAAATTTCTACCTTGTTCACAATAACTTTCATCAAACATCAAATCGTTCCCGGCAGGTGAACATAAAAGCATACCTACCCTTACGCCATCCGCACCATATTTCTCTATCAAACCGATCGGATCTGGCGAATTGCCTAACGACTTAGACATTTTACGGCCCAGTTTATCACGTACAATACCTGTCAGGTAAACATTGGTAAAGGGTTTCTTACCCATAAACTCATGTCCTGCCATGATCATACGCGCTACCCAGAAAAACATAATCTCAGGAGCTGTTACCAGGTCATTTGTTGGATAATAATAATTGATATCCTTATTTCCAGGATCTTTAAAACCGTTAAAGACTGATATTGGCCATAACCAGGAAGAGAACCAGGTATCCATAACATCATCATCCTGTTTGATAAAAGGAGCTAACTGATGCTTAAATCCGTGTGCTTCCTCCTCGGTGAAATTGCCATCGATATCCTTTACTTTCAGGAACTCATTTAAAGCTTCTTCCTGCGTTTTTGCTACTACCCAGTTTCCTTTATCATCAAACCATGCCGGAATACGCTGTCCCCACCAAAGCTGTCTGCTGATGTTCCAGTCCCGTACATTTTCCATCCAGTGACGATAGGTATTTACAAATTTCTCCGGAATAAGCTTCACCTCGCCATTCAATACATCGTCTAGCGCAGGCTTAGCCATTTCGTCCATTTTGCAGAACCATTGCATAGACAGTTTTGGTTCAATAGCAGCATCTGTACGTTCAGAGAAACCTACCTGAGATTTATAATCTTCAACTTTATCCAAATGACCTGCTTCATCTAACAGCACTGCAATCTTTTTTCTGGCAATGAAACGATCTTCACCTACCAAAATAACGGCCAGTTCGTTTAGCGTACCATCATCATTTAAGATATCAATCACCGGAAGTTTATGTTTTACCCCCAGTTCATAGTCATTCAAATCGTGTGCAGGTGTTACTTTCAAACAGCCTGTACCAAAATCCATCGTTACATACTCATCTTCAATGATCGGTATCTCCCGGTTAATTAAAGGCACAAATACTGTTTTGCCTTTAAGGTGCGTATAACGTTCATCATTAGGATTAACGCAGATCGCTGCATCTGCCATAATCGTTTCCGGACGGGTAGTGGCAATAGTTAAATACTCCACGGTACTATCAGCATTTGCCGGAGCAATAGAATATTTTATATAATAGAGCTTCTGGTTAACTTCCTTACGGATTACTTCTTCATCAGAAACGGCCGTTTTACCTGCCGGATCCCAGTTCACCATACGGATACCCCTATAAATTCTTCCTTTTTTATACAGATCGATAAAACAATCAATCACTGCTTCAGAAAGATCATCTTCCATGGTGAAACGCGTACGGTCCCAATCACAGCTAGCCCCCAGCTTCTTTAACTGGTCAAGAATAATGCCTCCGTATTTTTCTTTCCACTCCCAGGCATAAGCCATAAACTCTTCCCTGGTCAGGTCTTTTTTACTGATGCCTCTCTCTTTTAACATCGCTACTACTTTAGCTTCTGTAGCTATAGACGCATGATCCGTTCCCGGAACCCAGCAGGCATTTTTACCCTGCATCCTTGCACGGCGAATCATCACATCCTGAATCGTATTATTTAGCATGTGGCCCATATGCAAAACTCCGGTAACATTTGGCGGAGGGATTACAATGGTATAAGGCTCACGCTCATCGGGTTCAGAATGAAAAAATCCTTTTGACAGCCAATAGCTGTACCATTTATCTTCGGTTTCGGCTGGATCGTATTTAGTGGAAATGCTCATTTTATCAATAAAAATATCGGTGTTTAATTACAAAAATAAGGATTTTGAAGGGAAATATTTTACGCTTTCCACTCTTCATCAAGAATGGCAAATTCGAAACTGTCCATCCACCCTGTTTTTAGCGGTAAAATTTGTCTTTTTCTGCCTTCCTGTGTCATGCCTGCTTTTTCAAGTACCCGGATAGATGCAAGGTTTTCTACCGCGCAGCCAGCTTCGATCCGATGCAGTTTGAGCCGGTTGATCCCAAAGCTGATCACAGCTTTAATCGCTTCAGTAGCATAACCTTTATTCCAGTGCTCCACATTGATCTTATACCATACCTCTGCACTATTAAATTTAGAGGAAGATAGTTTAAGTGCAATTAAGCCGATAAAACCTCCTTTTTCCAGCTCAACAGTAAACGTATAATTTTTAATGTGCTTTTTTTGATGGTCATTTATCCACCCATCTACAATTAAATTGGTCTCTTCCAGATCTTTAGGGATACCCAATGTATTGTACTGATCTGTTTCTGACAGGTGGTGCAGCAGGTGAATGGCTTCAAGGTCTGCCATTTCTACTAATCTTAACTTTAAGCGCTCGGTAAAAAATTTTAAATCGGCCATTTATTTGTTCAGTATTGCGTAAACATCAAAGATATAGATCATCGATGAAGGTCAACGATGTAAGGGCTAACTTACTTCGTTTCAGGTTTAAATTTGATTGACCAAATATAACAATTATGAAGTAGCGTGTGAATTCCTGCTGACGCAAAAGAATTCTTAATATAATTTGTCATACTTACACAATAAATTATGTTAAAATATGTTAATACTGATATAATCCATTGAGCTACATCATTTTTAACCTATGAAATCGATTAAAGCATTCTTCCTGCCCGGATTCCTCAGTAAAAAACTGGGTTTAACTAAAATCTACCTTTGGTTCAATAGGTAATATTTTCATTAGAAAACGTTTTAGGTAATCGTATTTGGTAATTTCAGCCTTTATAACTAAACGCTGAAACCCTCTGTCCATAAAGCTATCAGCTTTATGAAATAAGAAGCGTTAAAGCACCTTATCAAAAAAACGATGAATACCAAACACCTAAAAAGCTATTTTGCAGTTTTAGGGATCTTAGCTGCAAGCTATTCTTCCTATGCACAAAATGCGCCAAAAAAATTCATAGACCTTGTTAACATGGATCTGTCTGTAAAACCCGGAGACGACTTCTATGAATATGCAAGTGGTACCTGGATTAAGAATAATCCTGTGCCAGCAAAAGAAACCCGTTGGGGAAGTTTTAATGAACTAAGAGATTTTAATATTAATGCTGTAAAAAGTATCGTAACTGACGCAGCAGCAGATAAATCGGCACCTGCAGGATCCGTAAAAAAACGCGTTGGTGATTTTTATGCTGCCGCAATGGACAGCGTGACAATTGAAAAATTAGGCTACATGCCTATTAAAGCAGACCTGGCAAAGATTAAACAGATTAAAAATATCCAGGGGATATTGGATGAAATGGTTTATATGCACATTTCTGGTGTTGCTGATCCCCTATTCCGCTTTAATGTAAGTCAGGACAGAAAGAATGTAAATAAATACCTTCCTTCACTGGGACAAGGCGGGACCACATTGCCAGACCGGGATTATTACCTGAAAGATGACAGCAGAACTTTGAAGATCCGCGAAGCTTATCTTACTTATATGACTACCTTGTTTACTTTAACAGGAAGTGATGCCGCAGCAGCTCAGCAAAAAGCAAATACTGTACTTTCTATAGAAAAAGCACTGGCCGAAGCTCAAATGTCTCGCCTTGAAATGCGTGATCCTTATAAAACATATAATAAGTTTACCGTTACAGCTTTCTCTGCCACAACACCAAATATCAATTGGACAGCAATGCTGCCTAAATTATTGGTAAATGGTCAGGATACGGTATTGGTTGGTGCACCAAAATTCTTTGTGAGTATTGATGGCATGCTAAAAAGCGTTCCTGTTGCTGACTGGAAAACTTACCTGGAATGGAACGTATTAAAAAATTCAGCATCAGATCTCAGCTCTCCTTTTGTAGCGGCCAGCTTTGCATTTACCCAGGCACAGACGGGACAGAAAGTTCAAACACCAAGATGGCAGCGCATGTCTTCTCTTACAGATCGTTCTATAGGAGAATTACTGGGACAGCTATATGTAGCTAAATATTTCAAACCAGAAGCCAAGGCCCGCATGACAGAGCTGATCAACAACCTGCGCACTGCATTTGAGATCAGGATCAAAGGTTTAGACTGGATGAGTGATGTTACTAAACAAAAAGCACTGGATAAACTGCATGCCTTTGTACCTAAAATTGGTTATCCTGATAAATGGAAAAACTATGATGGTTTGACTATCGGACGTACTACTTATTTTCAGAATTTAAGGAATACTGATATATGGGAATATAAAGACATGATCGGCCAGTTGGGTAAACCTGTTGACCGTACTCGTTTTGGAATGACGCCTCCAACGGTAAATGCCTATTATAGCCCTACAATGAATGAAATTGTATTTCCTGCAGGAATTCTTCAATTCCCGTTCTTTGACCCAAATGCTGATGACGCTGTTAACTATGGTGGTATTGGCGCTGTAATTGGTCATGAAATGTCGCACGGATTTGATGATCAGGGCAGTCAGTATGATGGAAAGGGAAACCTGCACAATTGGTGGACACCAGAAGATAAGACTAAATTTGATGCAAAAACAAAAGCATTGGGTGAACAATTTGATAGGTACACTGTGTTAGACACTATCCATGTGAATGGCAAACTGACTATGGGAGAGAATATTGGCGACCTTGGCGGTTTAAATGTAGCTTATACTGCGTTTAAATTAACCAAAGAAGGACAGTCCAATGAGAAAATCGATGGTTTTACACCAGATCAGCGCTTCTTTTTGGCCTGGGCACAGGTATGGAGAGGTAATATCCTTCCTCAAAGTGCAGCGCAGCTGATCAAAACAGATCCACACTCTCCTGGTCCATACAGAACTATTGCTGCTCCGGTCAATATGGATGCATGGTATAATGCCTTTGATGTAAAACCAGGTGATAAATTATATAAAAAACCTGAGGACAGAATCAGGCTCTGGTAATTAACAGCAAAAACGCCGCTCCAAATTATAGTTGGAGTGGCGTTTTTTGTTGAGTAGAACTTATTTAAAATTTATATCCCACACCTACACTAGGCATCCATGGATAAACCTTTACATCTGCTTTTATACTTCCCAAAACTGGAGCAAGCTGAGGACTTCCTGTTGGAGTTAAATTTGAAGCATCTACAGTAGCCGTAGTTTTTAGCCAAATCTTTTTCAGGTCAACATTGATAAAGAACCTTTTACTAACATCATAATCTGTACCGATTTGAGCGGCGAAAGCAAACTTATCTTTATAACTTACATTATTAACAGTTGGGCCACTATTTACACTATAGAATATAGTATAATTAGCTCCTGCACCTATATAAGGATTAAATTTCCCAACTGGAAGGTGATATTGAATAGTTAATGTTGGCGGTAATAACCATACCTTACCTAAATCAACACTGGCATTACTACTAGCACCAATTGCGCTTAGATCTGACCCTACAGTACTTACTTTATGATGGGTAGTTCCAAGGATCAACTCCGCAGCAAAGTGTTTGTTAAAAAAGTAAGTGAAATCCAGTTCCGGGATCACTGAATTAGAGATATTTACATCACCTTTTATTACTCCAATATTTGCACTTTCCGAAGGAAGCACCCCTGTGCCACGAAGTCTTACTCTCCACCTGTATACTGTATCGGTAGACTGACCAAAAACACTCATTACAACAAACATCATTGCTGCTAATACGATTAACCTTTTCATAATAACTTGATTTATTTTTAAACAAATCTATAGTCACCATGCAATTAAAATAATGCGCTTTAACATACTAAAAACTGATATTAAGCACAAAAATTAAGCTTCTGGAATCATCTATATAGTTCCTGTATTTTTTTTGGCAGTTTACTCAATACGAATCCTCTGGAATCGGTAATTCTCTTTTTAAGTTCAGGTATAGATAATACATCAAGATCTGTTAAACCAATCCATTGCCTTTTAGCTAAATGCCAGGCCTGTTGTATCCCATCACGTGCAATAAGCTCTTCAAATTCCTCTGGATTACACTTTAAAGCTACGGTACCTGCTTCCAGAGAATAAAATGCAAAGATCTTCTTCTCAATCATGAAGCAAAGATTATCTCCCCATTTTACTTCTTCGGTAGTACCTAACAAGCTGAGACAGTATTCTCTAAACATTTCAACATCCATAATGAATAATTTACAGCTAATTTAAGGAATTCGGGGTATTTTTGCAGCAATGAATATCATCACTCCTACCGCAGACGGCTCTAATACGCTCTACAATGAAACCATTGGTGAGCATTACCATTCTAAACATGGAGCTTTACAGGAAAGCAAGCATGTATTTATTGATGCAGGGCTAAAACATGCTGTGCTTAATTTTCCTGATCAGCCTATTTCCATTCTGGAGATTGGCTTTGGTACGGGACTAAATTTTCTGATGACATCCTCCTATGCAGATAAACATGACCTTTCTATTGAATATACCGGTATCGAAGCCTTTCCTTTAACTAGAGAGGAATTGTGTTCTACCCTTTACAGTCAGTTTGTTTCTGAAAAGATATGGAATGATTTCATTATTAACTACGATACTGCATTAACCGCTCCAGTATCGTTAAATATAAGCCAGAAACTCACTATTGCACATACTACCCTAGAAGACTTTATAACCCTAGTATCGTTCGATCTGGTTTACTTTGATGCATTCTCTGTACAGCATCAGCCAGAAATGTGGTCGGATGACATCATTGGTCATGTCTGTTCCTTTTTAAAACCGGGCGGAATATTTGTTACTTACGCGATTACCGGAAAATTAAAACGCGCTTTAAAAAGCTTTGGTATGAAAATAGAAAAACTTCCAGGTGCTCCGGGGAAAAGAGAAATGCTGCGTGCAGTGAAATTACAACTAGAGCAAGCCTAAATTAATTTACAAATTCAGGACTAATTTTGGCAAACATGTATGTTTTATATTTGTTGGTTTAGCTATACAAAGTAGGAAAAATTCACAAATTCTACCCTGTAAAAATGAAACGATGGAAAAAAGGAAATTAGGTAATACAGATTTATTGGTTGCCCCGATAACTTTCGGCGGGAACGTATTCGGGTGGACATTGGATGAACAAAAATCTTTTGAGATACTCGATGCTTTTACAGCAGCAAATTTTAATTTTATTGATACGGCCGATGTATATTCCAGGTGGAAACCAGGAAATGAAGGCGGTGAATCGGAGAAAATCATTGGCAAATGGATGAAATCCCGCAAAAACCGCAATAAGATCATTTTAACCAGCAAAGTGGGTAGTGATATGGGTAACGGAAAAAAAGGCCTGTCAAAAAAATATATCCTGGAGGCTATTGATGCTTCACTTTTACGCCTGCAAACAGATTATTTGGATTTGTATCAGTCACATTTTGACGATCTGGAAACACCTATTGAAGAAACCCTTGAAGCTTATGATCAGTTGATCAGAGCTGGAAAAATACGCTGGATAGGTGCTTCAAACTTCACTCCTGAGCGACTAAAAGAATCTCTGGAAACCAGTAAACGGTTAAGTTTGCCAAAATACCAGAGTTTCCAGCCCGAATATAATTTATATAAACGTGAAGGATTTGAAAAAGAACTAGAACATATTTGCTTAGATAACCATTTAGGGGTAATCAGTTATTATGCCTTAGCGAGTGGCTTTTTAACAGGGAAATACCGTTCAGAAGCTGATCTGGGGAAAAGTCAGCGTGGCGGAGGAGTAAAAGATTTCATGAACGACAGGGGTTTCAAAATTTTAAAAGCACTGGATGAAGTATCTGAACAATACAACTCTTCTCCAGCAAGCGTAGCCTTAGCGTGGCTAATAGCAAGACCATCAATTACTGCTCCTATCGCCAGTGTAACCAGCATAAGCCAATTGGAAGATTTAACCAAAGCTGCTGCACTAAAACTTGATGTGGAGGATATTTCTATTCTTGATGAGGCCAGCGCCTAATCAAAAACAAATATTTTCTTAATTAAATGCCCTGTTAGATTATTCTGCCAGGGCATTTATTTTTTAGTAATTTTAACGCCTAATTAAACGCCAGATGAAACCTGTTAACCTGCCTTTTTATGCCAAGCTTGCACTGGTGCTAATTTTCATCATTTGCCTTGGTTACCTTGCAATTTTAGGACAAAGCCTTCTTGCTCCTATGATGGCCTCTTTCTTAATAGCGATGCTGCTTTTACCATTAGCTAATTTTTTGGAAAAAAAGCTGCGGTTTAAGAGGAATCTTGCATCCCTGGTTTCTGTAGTAGTGATGATCTCTTTTATCGCCAGTATCATTTACTTTTTAGGTAACCAGCTGAGTGATCTTGGGCAGGACTGGCCATTGTTAAAGCAACAGGCAATGCATTCATTTGAAAATCTTCAGCATTGGGTTTCCAGTACGTTTAAAGTAAATGCACACAGGCAAATCGATTATTTGAGAAACAGTGCTACAAGTGCCGTATCTACAAGTGCTGCAGTTTTAGGGATGACTTTTATGACCCTCTCTTCTACGCTTTTATTTTTATCGTTTCTACTTTTATTCACTTTCTTTCTATTGAACTACCGCCATATACTTTACCACTTTTTGAAGACAGTATTTAAAGAAGAATATGAAGGAAAGGTGAGTGATATTGTGGCACAGATCCAGTACATTATTAAACGGTATATTTTAGGATTGTTCCTTCAAATGTTAATTGTAGCTAGCCTTCTGACGATAATTCTAAGTTTATTAGGTGTTAAGTATGCCATTCTGCTAGGTATGGTAGCCGGTATATTTAACCTCGTTCCTTATATAGGGATATTTTCTGCCCTGCTGATTAGTATCCTAATTACCTTTGCTACTGCAGGAGCAACAAAAGTGTTGTTTGTGGTTCTCACCTTTGTAGCAGTACATGCGCTTGACGGTAATATATTGATGCCACTGGTGGTAGGTTCCAGAGTAAAAATTAACGCGCTGTTTGCCTTTGTAGGAATTGTAATAGGAGAAATGATCTGGGGCATATCAGGCATGTTCTTATGTATTCCCTATCTGGCGATGTTAAAGATCATTTTTGACCGTGTAGATGAACTAAAACCATGGGGAATTCTATTGGGTGAACAAGGAAAACCCGGTAAAAAACGGAAGATATACCATATTACCAAAAAGATTAAACTGGAAGAGCCGGAGTAAGATTTTGTAGTTAGCCCTATTGGTATAAATTCTTTTAAATAGAATGGGTTTGGTATTTTAGCGCTTTCTTTTTCAATTATCCTTTTATGCCAAAAAATATTCCCCCTGTAACTGCAGCCGACCCTTCTTCAGCCTTTTCAAGGTTATTAACAATACTGGATACCCTTAGAACAGAGTGCCCGTGGGACAAAAAACAAACGATGGAAACTTTACGTCACCTCACCATTGAGGAAACCTATGAACTATCTGATGCAATACTGGACGGTGATCTCAATGAAGTTAAAAAGGAATTAGGTGATGTAATGATGCACCTGGTATTTTATGCAAAGATCGCCTCCGAGACCAATGATTTTACCATTGTTGATGTCTTGAACAGCGTTTGTGATAAACTGGTTAACCGTCATCCCCATATTTACGGTGATGTAGAAGTACAGGATGAAAATGATGTGAAACGAAATTGGGAACAAATCAAATTGAAAGAAGGTAACAAATCTGTATTAGGAGGTGTTCCTGCTTCATTGCCTGCATTGGTTAAAGCTGGCAGAATACAGGAAAAAGCCAGGGGTATAGGGTTTGACTGGGACAATAAAGCCCAGGTCTGGGAAAAAGTAGAAGAAGAACTGGAAGAATTTAAGAAAGAATACAATGTCATCGACAATGAAGCTATAGACATTGAAAAAGCTGAAAGTGAGTTCGGCGACCTGATATTCTCTTTAGTTAACTACGCCAGATTTATTGGGATCAATCCAGAGAATGCACTGGAAAAAACAAATAAGAAGTTTATTAAACGTTTTCAATATATAGAAAGTAAAGCTGCAGAAAGCGGAAAAGCGCTTCAAGATATGACTTTAGCAGAAATGGATGTATATTGGAACGAGGCAAAGAAAATATAATTTTTTCTCTCCTCTGTGATAAAATCATAGAGGAGAGAAAAGGTCATTACGAATGTTTTTTCTTCATTGTCATTTTAGCCTTTTGGCCAATGCCATAATTATAAGTTTTTGAGTTGCTTTCTTTTTTATCATGGTAAGCACCGCCACCGAGAGGTTCATCAACTTTCTCTTTCACCACCCGATTTTTATCTAAACCTTTTGGCTTGGTTACATTTTTCTCGATCAGCATTCCTTCCGGAAGTTCAGACAATTCCATTTTCTGACCAATAGACTGTTCAATCTTTTTGATCTGTACCAATTCCATATCTGTAGAAAATGTAATGGCAACCACTTCTTCGGGGTTCTCTTTATTTTTAATGATCCTGCTCAGAAAAGTTTCTTTCTCTTCTGGTACCTCAAAGTGGAAAATGAAAGGTATACCATCTAAATCTAAAGGGCCTTGCCCTTCATTGGCAATTACTAACACCCTGGCTTCAGGACTTTGTTTAAAATCTTCAAAATTATCAAAACCATCTTCATCGAAATGCAGAGGTTTCAGCATAGAAAACTCCATTTCTTTACTACTGGAAATACTTTTTGTTAGTTTTTGTGCTGTAAGTCTCGTGTTCACAAAAACAACTACCTTATCAAATACCTCGTCATCACGTAATAGCGTATGTAATAAATTGATCTTAGTTTTATAATTAGGAACATGGTACAATACCTGTGTTACTGTTTCAGTCTGGGTATCTCCAAAATCCTCTACTTCAATTACCGTAGCAAAATTCATGAACTGATCTGTCATTTTACTGAGCTTCTCATGAATAACTTCAGTGAAAACTAAATGCTGACATTTTCCTGCACTTCTAGCCAATTCACAAACTGGCAGCTGCATTCCTTGTTTTACGATCAGCTCTGCATCGTCTACAATAAATGTTTGAAGTTTACTCAGGTTTAATCCAAGCTTCAGGTAAATTGCTCTTGCTCTGGTTGGGGTTGCTACTACGATATCGATACCTAAAACCAATTCGCCGATCTCAGCATCTACACCACCAGTACCATAAAGGCCAACAATATTAAGATCTCTATTTTTACTTAGTGAAACAAACTGATCGATCACTGCTATCGCACGATCAGCATCAGCTACCAGAATGAGTACTTTCGGTGCATCATCTTTAGTATATTTTAGGCGCATTAAAACACCAAGAATATATGTTGTAGTTTTTCCTGAACCTTCAGGACCTACAGCAAGTACATCTTGTCCTCCAAGAATTCTGGACATTGTTTTCGCCTGAATTTCTTTGGGGGTTAAGTACCCGGCATCAGTCATTGCTGTTACAAGGGCCTTACTTAGTTTTAATTTATCTAATGACACAGTTATTTCAATTAATTTTGATATTCTGCCAAATTTACAGAAATAAGCTCAATATTGAGTACAATCCTATTGGAATCATTTCATAACTAAGAACAAGCCCGAATAAAAAGCTATTTAAAAGATAGATCAGGAAAGCAGAATAAACTATTTAAACCGGATTGCTTTGAGCGGAGAAATCCTGCTTACCAGCATAGAAGGTACAATCAGCACGACCAAGCAGATGACCAATGTGGCGATGTTGAGTAGAAATACATCCATAAAATGGAGTTCTATAGGAACATAAGACAAATAATAAGAAGATTGGTTCAGCTTAAAAATGTGAGTATTTTGCTGCAAAAAGCCTAATCCCAAACCAAGAATGTTCCCTAGCAGCAAACCTATACCTACCAGGTACAATGCATTGTAAAGGAAGATCTTCATTACGCTGTAATCGGTCATTCCAAATGCCTTCAGCATGCCGATCATATTTGTACGTTCCAGAATCATGATCAGTAAGGCGGTGATCATATTGATTACCCCAACGATCATCATTAAAATCAATAACACCCGGGTATTTACATCCAGAAGCGATAACCAGGTAAAGATATTAGGAAAGTACTCTTCTACAGACTCTGATTTAAGGTTAATTTCCAGGTTAGAATAGATTTCGTCTGAAGCGGCTAGTAAACGGGAGAAATTGTTAAGCTTAATCTCGATTCCGCCAATCTGATCTGGCTTCCAGTTATTTAAACGCCTGATGATATTAATATCGCCCAGTACGAATCCTTTATCAATCTCTTCTACACCAATATCATAGATGCCTACAATTTTAAAAGGACGCTTACGCGGAGGGTTCTGTACAAAGTACATGATAAATGTATCTCCTGTTTTCAGCTTTAACCTATTGGCGGTAAATGCAGAAATCATGATCTGCTTGTTGGCTTTAACGCTGTCCGAAAAATCGATCACGTTTCCGCTAACCAAATGCTTACGAATGTATTCCCAGTTGAACCCTTTGTCTATACCTTTAAAATTTATTCCTTCTACTTCATTATTTGCAGAGATAATAGCAGGTTTAGTTGCATAAGGCTGATAATAGGCTATATCTTTATTCTTTTTTAATTCTGACAGTGTTTTGGCCGAGGGAACAAATGGAGTAAGTTCAAAGGAATTATTCAGGTCCAGTTTAAAGATCCGAACATCACCAACAAATCCCCTAACCTTTTCCTGTATCTCTGTTTTAAAGCCCTTAATAATGGCTACAGACAGCATCATCACAGCAAGACTGAGCATCACCCCCGATATTGCTATGCGAACGATAAGCTTAGAGAAAGTACGTTCTGATTTGATGGCAATACGCCTGGCTATAAAATATTCTGTATTCAAATTTTTTCAATAAACTGTAACTTAGCAAAAATGGTTATTTGATTTTGAATTCAACCAACAATTAATAAAAAAAGGTAAGAATGAAACTATCCCTAAAATTACTCCTTCCACTTTGCCTGGTCATGATCTGTCTAAAAGTCCATGCCAGCGTTTCATCTCTCGCGGCAGATACCATTGGAAAACCAACCGGAAAAATCATGACCGGTGCAGACCAGACAGATAAGTATCTCCATTTACTAACAGGAAAGCGTATAGGGATGGTGGTAAACCCAACCTCCATTATTGAGCAAAGAACTCTGGTGGATAGTTTAATCAAATTGGGGATAAATATTGTAAAGATCTTTGGCCCTGAACACGGCTTTAGGGGTGATGCAAGCGCAGGTATTAAAGTGAATGATGCCGTTGATGAGAAAACCGGTATTAAGGTAATCTCTTTGTATGGTAAACATGAAATGCCCAGTGTTGCAGATCTCTCTGATATCGATGTAATGGTTTTTGACATTCAGGATGTGGGCGTCCGTTTTTATACCTATATTAATACCTTGCAGCATGTAATGCAGGCTTGTGCGGAGAACAGGAAAGAACTGATCATTCTTGACCGGCCTAATCCAAACGGATTTTACGTAGACGGCCCTGTATTAGATCCTAAATTGGTATCTGGTTTAGGTTTACAGCCAATTCCTATTGTACACGGGCTTACTGTTGGAGAGTATGCACAAATGTTAAATGGTGAGCACTGGTTAAATCATCAAGCGAAATGCAGGATCAAAATCATTAAAGTGGCCAATTATACCCATGATATGCCTTATGAATTACCTGTAAAACCTTCTCCAAATTTAAATACCCAGCAATCAATTTTATTATATCCTACATTGTGTTTGTTCGAAGGAACCTATATCAGCCAGGGACGCGGTACAAATTATCCATTCACCGTGCTTGGAGCACCGGCACTGAAAGGAAAATATGATTTCTCCTTTACGCCAAAAAGTATTAAGGGAATGGCAGAAACACCGCTTCATCAGGATCAGGATTGTTACGGTCTGGATTTAAGAAGTTATGATATTTCAAACATTAGAAGAGATAAAATGTTAAATCTTAAATGGCTGATCGAATTGTATCAGGCTTATCCGGACAAAGCAGATTTCTTTAACTCAAAACTGAGTAAACAGATGGGAAATATTGATAAGTTAGCAGGTGTATACACTTTAAAAGAACAGGTCATTGCAGGCAAATCAGAAAAAGAAATAAGAGCGGGCTGGGAACCAGGATTAAGTCAGTACAAGAAGATGCGCAAAAAATATTTGCTATATCCTTAACCTTAAATCTATTGATCATGAATACTGAACATACAAAGAAAAGCGAAAAACCGAGTAGCAACTTTCAGGAACCTACTCCAAAAGGGAAAGTTGATGAGGGAAATAAAGCAGTAAAAAAACCGGAGGATAAAGACTATACAAAAGATAATCCTGATTTTAAAGATCCTACTAAACAAAGGGAACGCGAAGAACAGCCTGTTGATCCAATCAAGACCCCTCCAACAAAGGGCTAATAATAATTACCACAAAGACAGCTGATTGTTGCCTTCGTGGTAATTAAAACACATTAAATTCAAACATTTAATCTGTACGATCAATACACTTTAGCTGTCTTTATGTGCTTCCTTCAAAAACTTCATCAGCACTTTTTCATCATTTTCTATGGCTTCCAAAGAATTAGGATTTTCCTTATGGATCTTCTTTAAATATTTAGCCAGCTGATCATTTTCAAAAGCCTCCAGCAGCAGAGGGTAAACATAAGAACTTTTACATACCGCACGGGTATTGCCCAATTTGCTGGCTACACAATCAAGTACCCGAACAATAACCTTTTTCTTAGGTTGCTCCTCGATATCATCAGAACAGATTGCAAGTTGTCTCAAAGCTTCTAAAGTACCACCCCAGGTACGAAAGTCTTTCGCTGTAAAATCACTTCCGGTAATTTCCCTAATATAATTATTGATCTTTCCAGAGTCTACGCCCCTGTGTTCTTTACCTTCCGTATAATATTGAAACAGGTCCTGCCCAGGTATCTCCATACATTTTTTCACCATGGCAGCAAGACTTTTATCGTTGAGCGCCACCTCCTGTTTTACCCCTTTTTTGCCAATAAACTTTAGCTTTAGGATACTGCCATCTATTTTAGCATGTTTGTTTCTTAGTGTAGATAGGCCATAACTTCCATAGAGCTGTGCATAAGATTCATTGCCTACCCTGATCAGCGTTTTTTGCATAACCTGTACACAAATAGCCAATACTTTTTGCTCATCAAATTGTTTCCTCCTTAAATCTTTAGCTATTCGCTTCCTTGCCTTTGGCAGTGCCTTTCCAAATTCCTGCAGCCTGAAATACTTATGATCGGACCTTCTGGAAGTCCATTTTGGATGGTAGCGATACTGTTTGCGCTTTGCGGCATCTAATCCTGTTGCCTGCAGATATGCATTCTTTTTTGTCGCGATCCATACATTTGTCCATGCAGGAGGCAATACCAATCCTTTGATCCGTTCAAGCTGCGATTCATCAATTATTTTCTGCTCATGCTGATCTTCATAATAAAAATTACCTGCTTTTCCTTTTCGGTAAATACCAGGCATACTGTCGGTAACATACACTAAACCACTTTCTTTAATCTCTTCAGGGGTCTGAACCATATAGATTGAGCAAAATATGCGTTAAATTTTTAGTTATTTTGTTTTCTAAAACAATGGATAATGAAGCTATCATATGTTTATGCTAATCAATAGCGTAATTTCTATCATCGCTTCATTTCCGATTAAAAACAAACATAAAAAGATGAGAATAGTTTTCATGGGAACACCCGATTTTGCCGTTGCTTCTTTAAATGCTTTGTTTGAAGCAGGTTATGAAATTGCGGGTGTAATTACCGCAGCAGATAAACCAGCTGGCAGAGGTCAGAAATTACAGGAAAGTGCAGTAAAAAAATATGCAGTAGAAAAAGGTCTTATCATATTACAGCCACTAAAACTAAAAGACCCCGAATTTATTGAAGAATTAAGAGCACTTAAAGCAGACCTGCAGGTAGTAGTAGCTTTTAGAATGCTTCCAGAAATCGTATGGAATATGCCACCTAAAGGAACCATCAATTTACATGCTTCCCTTTTGCCGCAGTATCGTGGTGCTGCGCCGATTAATCATGCTATAATCAACGGAGAAACTGAAAGCGGGGCGACTACCTTTTTCCTTAAACATGAGATTGATACCGGAGATATTATTTTCTCAGAAAAAGTAGGTATTGCCGAAGATGATTCTGCGGGCGACCTTCATGATCACCTGATGGAAGCAGGAGCTGGTCTATTGGTAAAAACAGTAAAGGCCATTGAAGAGAATAATTATAAGGAGCAGCCTCAGCTGTTTTCTGATGAACTGAAACATGCGCCTAAAATATTCAAAGAATTTTGTGAGATAGACTGGAATCAGCCAGTAAAGACCATTTATAATTTAATTCGAGGACTAAGTCCCTATCCTACCGCCTTTACATCGCTGAATGGTAAAACCATAAAGATCTTTAAAACCACCTATGAAGCAGCAACACCAGGTATAAATCCCGGCGAATTTCTAACTGATGGAAAAACGTTTTTAAAGTTTGCTGCAAGAGATGGTTTAATTAGTTTGCTGGATGTTCAGTATGAGGGTAAAAAAAGAATGATGGTTGATGAATTTTTAAGGGGAATGCGGTTATAGCTATAACGCATTTAACAAAGAACTAAGAGATTTAGTGACTTCATTGAAATAACGTTTTCTGCCATATCCCATTACCCACCGGATACCAGTAGTAGCATTGGTGATAAAAACTTCCTCAGCTTCATTTAAGACCTCAGGATTGATCTGTGCTTCTGTAACCGCAATGGAATTAGATTTAGCGGTTTGCATGACTACATTTCTCATTACGCCAGCAATACAACCTTCGGAAAGTGCTGGCGTATAAATTTGTTTATCATAGACCACAAATACATTGGAACTGATACTTTCACAAAGGAATCCATTCTGATTAAGGATAAACGCTTCATCCAAACGGTGCTGCTTTTTATATAAACCCGCCATTACATAAAGTAAAGAATTACTTGTTTTATAATTAGAAAGCTTGTTTATCGGTTTAGTGATCTCATCGTACACGTTAATGATCAATCCTTTTTTATTGAGCTGATAGCCAGTTTCATTCATGTTACCAGCCTCCAGTACATAACCTGATTTATTGTTTTCCGGCGTATAAAGCCCATCTCCATCGCGATAAACCGAAAGCCTGAATCTTACTTCGTCTTTGATCTTGTTCTTTTTACATAATTCCGCCGTTTTTTGTTTCAGGAAGTATTCATCAAACAAAACACCTCCCTCCATCTTCAGCGCATTCATTCCTGCCTGTAACCGGTCGGCATGGAGCTCTGCAAACTTTAACTTACCGCCAGACATACGCATAGACTCGAATAGGCCGTCACCATACCTAAAACTCCGGTTTTTAACCGTTAAGATGGCTTGGTCCACTGCTGCGAACTCATCATTATGTAAAATATATTCCTGTTGCATTAGTTTTTATGCCTGTACAATATAGTTTCTCCATTTGTTTAATACAGCATCAAAATCTGGCGGCAATGGTGCTTCAAATTCCATATACTCTTTTGTTGTAGGATGTATAAAACCTAATGTTTGTGCATGTAAAGCCTGGCGCGGAAGTAACTCAAAGCAGTTGGCAACATATTGTTTATATTTTGTGAATGTTGTTCCTTTAAGGATCTTATCTCCTCCATAATTGGCATCGTTAAATAAAGGATGACCTATATGCTGCATATGCGCTCTGATCTGGTGCGTACGTCCTGTTTCCAGCTGACAGCTAATTAAAGTCACATAATTTAAACGTTCTAATACAGAATAATGCGTAACCGACCATTTACCTTTTTCTTCATCATCATATACATCCATCACAATTCTATTTTTTGCACTTCTGCCTATATAACCAGAAACTGTGCCATTTTCTTCAATATCGCCCCAGGCAAGGGCAATATACTTACGGGTGATACTATGGTCAAAAAACTGTTTCGCCAGTTTAGTCATGGTAATTTCGTTCTTACTGATAAGCAGCAAACCCGAAGTATCTTTATCGATCCGATGTACTAATCCTGGCCGGCCTTCATTACCTGGTAATTGCGGCAACTGCTCAAAATGGAAAGCAAGGGCGTTAACCAAGGTACCAGTATAATTATTAAAACCAGGGTGCACTACCATCCCTGCAGGTTTATTAACCACCAGCAGATCGGCATCTTCATAAACGATATTCAAAGGGATATCTTCCGGGTAAACTTCAGTATCTCTTGGAGGATGTGGAAATACAATGGAAATCTCATCAGCAGGTTTCACTTTGTAACTTGCCTTCACAGTAGCCTTATTAACAAGCACATTTCCTGCATCTATAGCATTTTGTATCCTGTTTCTTGAAGCATTCTGCATACGCTGCATCAGAAATTTATCAATACGCAATGGGGATTGTCCGTTATCTACAATGATCCCAAAATGTTCATATAAATCCTGCTCTTCTAATTCCAGCGCGCTATTCGTATTTTCCATTAGTCTTTATTCTTATTTATCCTAAGTTTTACTGTATTGATGATCTCAGGCTGGCCTGCGCCGGTTATTATGGATAACGAAGCTGTTAATCGCTTTTTAAAGCTTCAGCATGTAATGATTCCATTCTGCAAAACTAATCTTTAACAATTACATTTCTGACAAGAAATAAGGCTGAAATACTTTAAGATACAGATATCGCAAAAATGGCTTGGCAAAAGGCTTTATATTTGTTCCATGTTTGCAGATCTATACAGCCCTTTACAGCAATTAAAGCATCCCCAATTATCCAACTTCTGGATTAAAAGAGATGATTTGATAGACCCTTACATTTCAGGAAATAAGTGGCGCAAACTCAAATATATACTGCAGGATGCGGCCGCTAAAAAGAAGTATCACCTGGTTACTTTTGGAGGGGCCTATTCTAATCACCTGGTAGCAACGGCAGCCGCAGCAGCAAAATCAGGACTCAAAGCCACAGCATTTGTTAGAGGAGAAGAAGTGAATAATGAAATGCTGGTATTGTGCAAGCTATATGGTATGCAGCTGATCTTCACTGATCGGGAAACCTATAAAGATAAATCAGCTTGTTACGAAAAACACTTTGGACAACACGAGCACAGCTATTTTATTGATGAAGGAGGTGCATCTGATGAAGCTGTTAAAGGTTGTGCAGAGCTGATATCAGAATTACCTGCGGACATAGATCATATTTTTTGTGCTGCGGGAACAGGCACCACAGCTGCAGGACTATTAAAAGGAATACAAAAAGCCGGATGGAATACTAAACTTCATGTGGTACCAGTGTTAAAAGGAGGTGAATTTATTCGTGAAGAAATAAGCCGCTACACAGATATTACTGATCACCTGATATTACATACTGATTATCATTTTGGGGGTTATGCGAAAACAAAACCTGAACTACTTAATTTTATGAGGCGATTTATCGCCAGTCAGGGCATACTGATAGATCCGGTGTACACCGCAAAGATGTGCTTCGCTATTCATGACATGGAGAGTCAAGAATATTTTAAAAATGAAGAAAAGATAGTTGCCATTCATACTGGTGGCCTACTCGGAATTATGGGAATGAAAGAGAAATTTTAGTGCGGCTGATATTGTTCCAACTCCATCTTTAACTTATCTACTTCTTTTATTACACTGCGGTTTTCAAAATAAAAATATAAAGAAAGACCCAAAAATATTTTCCATAATACAATAACAGCTGCAAATACCCATCGCCATCCCTTGTGGATACGCATATGGCTGGATGCGCTTTCTACTTCAATAAAGTTATCTTTATGCTGCTTAGCACCAAGATTTTTATCTTGAGGAAGTTTATTTATTGTTAAAGCCTCAGAATGCGCCTCTCCCAACAGCAGATTATTGATATTATTTTCTATTTTACTCCATACCTCAGGAGGTGGTTTAATAGCCATATGCTGCGCTATACGTTCCATGTCAATCTCTAGAAAATCTAAAGCTTCCTGTACTTCCGGATACTGCGCCTTAAGATACAGCAAATCCCTGGTTTCCGCTTCAGAGGCAGAACCTAATACATAAGCTTCCAATATTCCGCTTTCCAGGTATTCTTTAATTTTCACCACCTTGTTCCATTATAGCGAAAGCCTAATTTAACGTCTTCCGAATTGAATTTCCTGATTTATCTAATTTTCCCGGAATTTAAGCGATTGATTTCCATCAGACCAGATCCCACGAAAAAACTATCATTTCTAATCTGATCTGAAAGTTCCTGCAATTTGTTTCTGGCAAACTTTTGGAGTTAACAACAGCTTTTACTCCCCATAAAATTAGATAAAGTTTATAATATTAAAAAATTATAAAAGTATAGAATGATAATAATTTTTATTAAAGGTCGTAAATGCCATTCATTTATCGATTGCAGACTATAATTTAAGAAAAAAAATCAGGCTGTAAAACCAAACAATGTAAAAATCAAGGATTTAATTTTGTAGGTAGGATTTTTTTTCCACCTTTATAATTCTATGAAACCATCCTTACCGATGAATATAAGCAAATCAGATAAACAAATCGAACCTACCAGATCGGAACTGGAAATATTACGGGTAATTTGGGGAAAAGGTCCTTCTACTGTCCGCTCTGTAAATAACGAACTGCTGAAACATAAGGATATTAACTATGCAACGACACTCAAATTAATGCAGATCATGGCTGACAAAGGAATTTTGAAACGCGATGAAAGTCAGATGAAACATATCTATAGTGTAGCCCAGGAAGAGGAGCAGACAAAAGCTATGTTGGTAGAAAAATTTGTTAATTCTATATATAATGGTTCTACCAGCAAACTAGTGATGCAATTATTAGGGAATAAGATTACCTCTCCAAAAGACCTGCAGGATATTAAAGACCTGTTGGATAAGCTGGAAGATTAAATCAGTTATTAAAAGATAAAATATATGGATCTTTCGAACGTAAATTCAATATCAAAGCACGTAATTAAAGCCATTTGCAATACATTAATAGATTCTATATGGCAAGGGCTAATCCTTGCAATAGTTACAGGAATAATTGTCATTTGTACCTATAAATCTCTACCTGCCAAAAGATATGGCTTACTAGTTATTACTTTTACATTATTTGCACTGGTTACAATTGGTAATTTCATTCTTGAATTGAATCCTATGCAAAACGGTGAACATAGAATTAGTTTCCATAATAATCTGTTCAATGAAAAATGGGGGCCATCACAAAAGCAACTTTCTTCTTTAAGATCATTAATTGATACCGCTTTAACTTATTTCAATAAAAATGTAGAAATCATATTTTTTATATGGCTATTTATCGTTAGTATTCGTCTCTTGCAACTTACTATTGGATTGCACAAACTTGATGATTTAAAAAACAACTCCGTTTTTCCCTTAGAATTGAGCTGGACAGAAAGAATAAATAAACTTGCAAAAAAATTAGGAATAAACCAGTTCATTTCTATTGCAGAATCAGGCATAGCCACAGTTCCTATGGTAATTGGACACTTAAAACCCATTATCCTAATTCCTATTGGCCTGTTAACTGCGCTAAAGACAGAAGAAATAGAAGCTATTCTTATGCATGAGCTGGCACATATTTACCGTAAAGATTACCTCGTCAACTTATTACAAAGCGTAATGGAGATCTTATTTTTCTTTAATCCTGCCTTATTGTGGTTATCATCACTCATCAGGATAGAAAGGGAGAACTGCTGTGATGATATAGCAATAGATCAAACAAAAAGTAAGATTAATTATATTAGGGCACTGGTATCCTGCCAGGAGTACCAATTGCAGTCCACTGCCTATGCAATGGCACTATATGACAATAAAAGCCATTTAAAAACAAGGGTGAACCGTATTTTATTTCATGGAACCAGGTCACTCGTAACCAGAGAGAAATCTATGATCGCTATAAGCCTGATCATTGCGGCCTTTTTCATAGCCGGCTTTAGTGAGCAAAATCTGCAGCATCAGGTCATAGCTGCCAATAACCATACGAATATGGCTGTGAATAGACTTCCTACTTACAACGTATTGACTAAAAGTTTTGAAACATATGATTATCCAAAAGATAAATTGCGGATTAACGATTTTATATCTGAACTGATCGCCAAAGGAGTGGTAGGGAAAAAATACAAATCGATTTCTTTTAATCTGAGTGACAAGGAATTTATTCTGAATGGTAAAAAACAACCGAAAGTCCTTTTCGAGCATATTAAACGTAAATATATAATTGCGAATAACGAGCATTGGAGCTGGCGTTGCGATCATTTCTCTCCTACATATCTTAAACAGCTTCAGGAAAATTCAAAAACAATCCATTCAAAAGATGTATGGACCTGGGGAATGGTTTATAAGGTTTCTGGCATAAGGTTTACCATGAACTCTTAGCTAAAGAACTTGAGATTAACAAAATATATGACGTCTTCATAGGATTAAATAGCCGATAAGTGTGAGATAATTATGAACATAGGAATTATTTTCTACCTTTAGCGAATTGGAATACACGAAATTAAATATTCATCAACAACAAATAAAATGAGAAAATTTATCAACCTATTTTTTGTGGCATTATGCCTGACATTTACAAGTAATATTGCTAGTGCACAACAAAAAATAGCACATCTAAACTCCGAGACTATTTTTGCCAGTATGCCAGAAGCTAAAACTGCAACCGCTGCCTTAGAAGCTTTACAACAAACCAAGAAAACTGAAATTGACAAAATGCAAGGCGAATACTCTGCTAAATATACTGCCGCTGCGGCAAAAGAGAAGACCATAAACGAAGCAAACAAAGAAGTAGTGAACAAAGAGTTACAAGTGATCAGTAATGAACTTGCCGGAATGAAAAACAATATTGATCAGGCAGTTCAAAAAGCACAACAGGATATGGCTGCAAAACAAGGTGAATTAATGACCCCTTTGCAAACAAAATTCATAACAGCAGTTAAAGCTGTTTCAAAAGAGAAACACATCGCCTATGTATTTGATACTTTTTCGCAGCAAGGCCCAAGTAATATAGCTTACTGGGAAGGCGGAGATGATATTACTGCAGCTGTTCAGGCCAAATTAGGTACAACGGCGGCATCAGTTGCTCCTGAGACAGCGAAAAAGAAACCTTAAAATCTTTGATCATCAGCAATTGCCCAAAAACTATCAGTTTTGACAGTTAAATATAAAGCCGAAATAATATTAGTTAGAATGTTCAAAAAAATATATATCCTTCTAGTTCTTTCCGCTGCATTAGCATGTAAAGGGGCTCCTAACAAAACACCGTATCCTGTGCTTCCCGGAGACCTGCATCCTGATAAACAGCAGAGTATAGTTTGTAAGTTAGTCGCAGAAATGATCACGAATTATAATTACAAAAAAGTGGCGCTGAGCGACTCCATATCAGGAATAGTATTTGACCGCTATATTAAAGCACTTGATGAAAATCACAACTATCTGCTGGCATCTGATATTAAAAACTTTGAGACGCTAAAAATCACGCTGGATGACGATATTATAGTAGGCAACCTGGACAATGTTTTTTATATATTCAATACATATAAAAGGAGATATAATGAGCGCATTCAATATTCCTTAAGCCAGCTGGATAAGAACTTTGATTATACGCAGAATGACGAATTTGTTTTTGACCGGGATAGTCTTCCCTGGGTAGGCTCTGCTGCAGAAATGAACGACTTGTGGACTAAACGCGTAAAGTACGACCTGTTAAACTTAAAGTTAGCCTCTCCCGATATGGCTAAAAATAAAGAAATCCTAAAGAAACGTTACCAAAATTTACTGTCGCAATCCAACAAGTTATCTAATCAGGATGTGCTGCAGATATTTATGGATGCCTTAACCAACACGATAGATCCACATACCAATTATTTTAACCCAGCCAATGCAGCACAGTTTAACATGCAAATGACGCGTTCATTGGTAGGTATTGGCATAGGCCCGGTTTCAGAGAATGAATATGTAACCATTAAAACTATCATACCTGGAGGGCCTGCGGAGAAAAGTCATAACATCAATATTGACGACCGGATTATTGGCGTTGCACAGGGCAAAACGGGCGAATTCCAGGACGTCATAGGCTGGCGTACAGAGAATGCGATTGAGTTGATCCGCGGTACTAAAGGGACTATTGTACGACTCAAAATATTGCCTAAAGGTAAGGATAACCCTAAGATTGTTGAGCTGGTTAGAGAGAAAATAATCCTTAAGGATCAGTCTGCAAAAAAAGAAATACGTACCTATCAGCAAAATGGTAAAACTATGAAAATAGGAATTATTTATGTTCCTGCTTTTTACCTGGATTTCGACGCTTACAATGCACATGATCCTAATTACAAAAGTACTACGCGTGATGTAAAACTAATACTCGACACACTCAAACAACAGCACGTGGATGGTTTAGTAATGGATCTTCGCCAAAATGGCGGCGGTTCATTGGTAGAAGCGGTTGACCTTACCGGTCTATTTATCAAAACCGGCCCTGTTGTACAGGTACGTGATACCCGTAACCACATAGAAATTGATGAAGATAAAAATCCGGGAATAGCCTGGGATGGACCCATGGCAGTACTGGTAGACAGGGCCAGCGCCTCAGCTTCAGAGATCTTTGCTGGTGCAATACAAGATTACGGTCGCGGACTGATCCTGGGTACTCAAACTTATGGAAAAGGTACTGTACAAAGTGTATATAACCTGGATGAAATGATCAGTCCTGCTGTTAAAGAGTTGCTTGTCAATGCAAAAAAAGAAGACGGTGGAACAAAAAGCAATGCTCTTGGCCAATTGAATCTTACTATAGCTAAGTTCTACCGCATCAGTGGTAACTCTACCCAGCACAAAGGGGTAACACCAGACATTGCTTTTCCAGCCATTATTTCAGTGGATAAATATGGAGAGGATACCGAGCCATCTGCATTGCCATTTGATATCATCAAACAGAGTAACTATAATAAGGTTAACGATTTTAGTACGGTGTTACCACAGCTTCGCAAAATGCATAACGACCGTATGAATAGTAGCCCAAGCTACAAATACCTGATGGAAGATATTGCCGACTTTAAAAAGCACGATGCACAGAAAAGTATTTCATTGAATGAATTGCAGTTAAAACAACAGCGCAGTAGTGATGAGTCTAAGTCTTTTGAGCGGAACAACCTTCACCGTGTGGCACTTGGTTTAAAGCCATTAAAAAAAGGACAGAGCAATCCTAAAAATGAAGATCTCGATTTCCTTAAAATTGAAGCCGGACTGGTATTAATAGATTATAATGGATTAGCGAAGCCAGAAAACTAAATTAAAAGTCGGGTTTGCTAAACCAACAAATACAATAACCAGTGTAATTATATAAATTACACTGGTTATTGTATTTTAGTGCATTATCAAATAACAAAACCCTACGAATAATTAAAATGTATTAGCTAAATTAATTTATAATGTTAATCAAAACAATATTCTTCTCTCTTCTATGCTTAAGTGTACTGGTCAATAATTCAAAAGCTCAAAGCAATTTTACTCCGGCAGCTATTTCTTCTTCAAATTTTCAAGCAGTTGAAACCAGCTTCATCAAAATCCCGGACACTGTTCAAACTAGTGTTTATTGGTATTGGATCTCGGGCAACATATCAAAAGAAGGCGTTGTTAAGGATCTGGAAGCAATGAAAAAAGTAGGGATCAACAGGGCTTTTATAGGTAACATAGGCCTGGATGATGTTCCTTATGGAAAAGTGAAATTCATGTCTGACGACTGGTGGGATATTATGCACATTGCTCTTAAAACTGCAACTCGGTTAAATATCGAGATAGGCATTTTTAACAGCCCAGGCTGGAGCCAGTCTGGCGGCCCATGGATTAAGCCTGAACAGGCAATGCGCTACCTTACTTCATCACAAATAATGGTTAAGGGCCCTCTGGTTTTAAATAAAAAATTAAATCAGCCTCAGGCAAACTTTCAGGATGTAAAAGTATTGGCTTATCCTGTAGCAGGAGATTATAATACCGACATCAGCATATTAAAGCCAAACCTATCGGCTATTCCGGCTATAGACTCCCTTAACAACTTAATGGATCATAATGAAACAACCGGTATTCATTTTAATAAAAATCAGCACTTTTCGCTGGATATAAATACGAACTCTCCTTATACCGTGCGCAGCATAGTAATTCATACCACTAAACAATCTGTACGCATAGATGGCGATATTCAGGCAAAAATAAATAATGCTTATGTGACAGTTAAACATTTCTCCATAGATCGCACTAACAAAGAACTAAATGTTGGTTTCACACCATTCGGACCCGCTGCGATCTCCATTCCGGCTACTACATCAAAATACTTTAGGCTAGTACTAACCAATATTTCGGCTAACTCTGGTATAACTGAATTGAAGTTATCAGCTACTCCAATGGTTGAAAATTATATTGAAAAAACACTAGCTAAAATGTGGCCGACACCACACCCATTTTGGGAAGCCTACCAATGGCAGCCACAACCAGTAGAAACTTCGGCGAATATTATCGATCCTTCAAAAGTTATCGACATCTCCAAATATATGTCTGCTGATGGCACCCTAAACTGGAAAGTGCCTGCCGGCAACTGGATTATAGAACGTAGCGGGATGACACCAACTAATGTGACCAATGCTCCTGCCCCACCAGAAGGGCGTGGCTTGGAAGTAGACAAGATGAGCAAAGCCCATATAGCGGAACATTTTGATGCTTTCCTAGGACAGATCCTTAAACGTATTCCTGCTGAGGACAGGAAAACCTGGAAAGTAACCGTGGAGGACAGTTATGAAACTGGCAGTCAGAATTGGACAGATGAGCTGATCGCAGAATTTAAAGAAAAATATAATTATGATCCTATCTCCTACATTCCGGTATTACAGGGTAAAGTAGTAGGCAGCGAGGATCAATCTGACCGTTTTCTTTGGGATTTAAGAAGGCTTATTGCTGATGATGTTTCATTTAAATATGTGGGTGGCCTGAGAGATATCAGTCACCAGCACGGCCTGACCACCTGGCTGGAGAATTATGGCCATTGGGGTTATCCTGGTGAGTTTTTGCAATACGGTGGTCAGTCAGACGAAATAGGCGGGGAATTCTGGAGTGAGGGTGACCTTGGGGATATCGAGAACCGCGCGGCTTCTTCATCAGCACATATCTATGGAAAAACAAAAGTATCAGCAGAATCATTTACAGCTGCAGGCAATCCATTTTCACGTTACCCTGCGATGTTTAAAAAGCGTGGTGACCGTTTCTTTACAGAGGGTATAAATAACACTCTGCTGCACGTTTACATTCAACAGCCGGAAGATCATATATTACCCGGCATAACTGCGTGGTTTGGTGTTGAGTTTAACAGGTTAAATACCTGGTATTTTGATATGGATGTATTTCTTAAATATTCCAAGCGGTGTAATTTCATGCTGCAGCAAGGTCAGTATGTTGCAGATGCAGCTTATTTTATAGGAGAGGATGCACCTAAAATGACTGGTGTTACCGACCCCATACTTCCACAAGGTTACTCTTTTGATTACATCAATGGTGATATTATAAAAAGCACATTATTGGTAAAAGATGGTAAGCTGGTTTTACCAAGCGGTATGAGTTACAGTATCCTGGTGCTTCCAAAACTGCAAACTATGCGCCCGGAATTATTAGCAAAAATAAAAGACCTGGTTAATCAGGGCGCTGTAATCTTAGGCCCAAAACCAGACAGGTCTCCAAGCTTAAAAGGCTTCCCACATGCAGATCAACAGGTTAAAAATATGGCTGATGAACTTTGGGGCAAAGTTGATGGCTCAACTGTAAAAGTAAACCATTACGGAAAAGGGTTAGTATTGAGCGGCATGAATATGAAGGAAGCCTTAACTTTGATAAAAGTTGTTCCCGATCTTAAAATTATTCAAAGTGATTCTATTCTTTTTATACACAGGCAACTACCTGACGGATCAATCTACTTTGTATCCAATCAAAAAAATGTACCTGTTCATATTCAAACCACCTTTCGCATCACCGGTAAAAGTCCCGAATTATGGAATGCTGTAACAGGCACTACCCGTGATCTCCCTTCCTATACGCAAAGTAATGCTACCACAACCATACCTTTGCAGCTTGCCCCATATGAAAGTGCGTTTGTTATTTTCAGGAAAAACTCAGCTTCAAATAATAACCCGGGATCTAATTATCCTGCTCCGGAAAAAACAATAGAAATTACCCAGCCATGGCTGGTAAATTTTGATCAAACCATGCGTGGCCCTGCAAAGCCTGTTGTATTTAATGCGTTAACAGATTGGTCGGTTAATGCAAATGATAGCATTAAATATTATTCAGGTACCGCTTTTTACCACAACACTTTTAAAATAAGTAAGGTGGTAAAAGGAGCAAATTATATCATTGACCTGGGTATTGCCAGGTCTATTGCCAAAGTAAATGTAAATGGCGTCGAACTGGGAGGAGCATGGACACCACCATATCAGGTTGATATTACCAAAGCACTTAAAGAAGGTGAAAATAAGCTGGAAA
>Ga0233344_1000019_pt1 | contig 36380 bp, 23 predicted proteins | sample GEONDECOMP281_FD_180697 | JGI IMG/M metagenome (GOLD analysis project Ga0233344, IMG submission 180697) | Leaf litter microbial communities from Shasta-Trinity National Forest, California, United States - GEON-DECOMP-281 | ecosystem: Environmental > Terrestrial > Plant litter > Unclassified...
GATACCTGATCATCGGCTTTAGTGAGAAAAAAAGCAGCATCTTGTATAGTGGTCTGTGAGTTGATTTTCCCGGCCCGCTGCAAATATAACCTGATCACGCTTAAGGGCCCTTTTAGCTCGTGGCTGAGCAAGGCAAGGCGGTCGTTATTCCATAGCTCTTTTGTCTTTGCCGCGGTTATATCTGTAAGCGTCCCCATATAATTGCCTTTATGATCTGCCGTTTGACCATAAGTATTTACGCTTAATTTAAACCATCGCTTTCCTGATCCAGCATGATTTTTTAACATCAACTCAAGGGTAAATGCTGCCGGAGATGCACATCCGGTTCTGATCTCTTTAATAAATGAACCGCGGTTTGAGCTGTCGATCATACGAAAAAGGTCTGCAAAGAGATAGTGCTGACTTTCTGCCAGTGAAAGGAGTCTTTTAAAAGTATCGCAGACATTCACCCGCATGGTATGCACATCTAATGTCCATACGGCAATGTCTGAACCAGCGATAACCGCATTAAGGCTGGGAGAAGAGATTGCCTGGTGATGGTTCCATACGGATGTTTTTGCACGTGAAAAATCTATGGCTGGAAAACTTTTATTCTGGATGTCTGCGATCATAACAATGAATTAATTACCAGGAACAATTCAATCGCTGTGCCACATCCACAACATACTGTTTTACAATATTTTACAAACACACAACAACCATTGCATACTACTCTATATCGTCATTTTATGATTTTACCAGACTGATCAAAAAGTTGACCCCAGGTAGGATTTTATACTGTATCGGTAAATTCCAGCGGCTTGAAGGTAACGCAGATGCTCAGTCCATTTCTGTTCTGCAGCAGAAACTCGCCTTCGAGCTGCGCAGTAAGTCCATGCATCAGGCTCATTCCCAATGAACTTGTATTGTCCAAATCAAAACCATCAGGTAATCCAATCCCATTATCAGTAATACATAAGAGGTATTTACCCTCCGCTGCAGGTTCCAGCAGAACATCAATCCGGCCGTTTTTAGTTTCGTTAAAAGCGTATTTGATCGAGTTACTGATGGCCTCGTTTAATATTAGCCCCAAAGGAACGGCCTGTGAAACATCCAGTTTAACGGGACTGATATTGATATCCATCACTACATTTTTGTTGCTGCTAAAACCTTCGCTTAGGTACTCAATCAATTCACGGATGTAGACAGACATATCGATGGTCGACAGGTTTTCTGACTGATAAAGTTTTTGGTGGATGAGAGAGATTGTTTGCATCCGGTGCTGGCTATTTCTGATGGCATCCAATGCGTCACCTTTTTCCAGATAAGCCGATTGGGTATTTAATAAACTGATCACGATCTGAAGGTTATTTTTAACCCGGTGATGAATCTCTTTTACCAGCCATTCCTTTTCCTGTAAAAGTTTACGCAGCAATTCATTTTGAGTATTAATCTCGCCTTGCTTAGTTTCCAGGATCGCATTGCTGCGTTTTTTAATCAGGTACCGGTTATAAACCAATCCCAGAAATATAAACAATACGATTAGCCCTCCTATAAATATCTTTCTATAAACAGACTCCAGCCTGATCCTGTTGTCCTGCAACTGCCCCTGCTGCGTGAGCATGGCAATATGCTGGTCTTTATGGTCAACATCAAACTGCAATTGTAATTCATTGAGCTGTTTTCTTAAAGACTCACTTTTACCGGAATCGCTCACCGCTTTGAACATTTTATAGTGCTCCAGTGCTGATGAAAAATTTCCAACGGCAGAATCAGTTCTTGACCAATACAGTTCGTTTTCCAATTTCGCATTGTGCATGTGATTCAGCGCAACGACTGAATCGTTCAACCGGAGAAATTGATAGGCTTGTTTATACTGTCCGGTTTCAAAAAAGTACCTGATTGGGGCTTTATTAAAAGTAGTATTCTGGCTCACCTCTCCGGGGAACTTTTTACTGAGTTTTCCTAAAGAGTCGACATAAAACTTCGCCTGCGGGTACTGTTTAAGATCCATGTAGATGTTAGCAAACAGGAATGCGGTGGTGATCAGCTGGTCTTTATTGGTTGGAGGGTATTGTTTTACCAGTCCGTTAAGTTCTGCCAGGGCCTTTATGGGATTGTCGAGCTTTTTTAATAAAAGGGCCAGATTAAACTTAATTTCCTGAATGGCTGCCACATCTTTAAATTTCTCGGCGATCACTTCAGCCTTCTTGTAATAAATCAGGGCAAGTTTATAATTTTTGAGTACATAATAAGTGATTGCCAGCCGGTGATAAATGGTGCATAATTGCATGGCATCGTCGTGCACCTCTTCGGCAACCTTCACCGCAAGCAAGCCATACTTTAATGCCAGTATATTTTCACCATTCAAATGGTAAACATATCCAAGCAGGTTAGTTACTCCCTGAATTTGCTTATATCCGATAACTTTGTAGACTTCCATGGCCATTTGCAAAACCTCTATCGATTTTGTAAGTTCATTATTTATCTGGTAATAATCACCCAGGTCTTGCAAAGTATAGGCGAGTTCAAGGCTATTTCCATGCAGTTCCATGAGGGGGATAGCTTTTTCCGTATAAGTAATTTTCTTATGCAGGTTAGCATCGTCTGAAGCAGAGAAAAACGCAGCAGCAGCACGGTAGGCTTCTCCCATTTCATAGCGCATGTTGTGTTTTGTTAAAAACGCCAGCGCCTTTTCATTGGTTTGCCATGCCAGTTCACGATCACCGCGTTCCCTGTAAATTTTACCATCAAGCAGTAAACTGCGGGCATAACCAGCATTATAATTAAGCGTTAAGCTGAGCCGTTTAGCCTGCCGGCTAAAAAACAAGGCACTGTCTATGTCTTTGGCAAATTCTCCGGGTTTGTTTAAATAGTAATTACCAAGATCAATTAACAGCGTGGTTCTGCTGCTATCGGGTTTACTAGCTGCTAAATTTTGTCGTAATATTTCTAAAGATGGAGGTGATTGCCCAAAAGTGATGTTCCAGGAAAAAATAAGAGGTATTACTATCGTATATATTCTTAGCTGCAGGACCATGCTGTAGTTTATCATTTTTATCTGTTATACTAAAAGCCGGACTGCCAAATCAAGACCCTACCCTAGTTTGTAAGGTGCATAGACTACAATTAGAGTACCATGAGCTAAATAATTAACCATCATATCATTAAGCCTTTTATGATTAATAATATTTGCGATATATCGTGAATTTTCCAAGCTAAAACGAATTAATCACTTACCTGCATGCAGAGCTGATCAGCGATAGTTATGACTTTAAAGGTATACCTGTCACAGTTGGATAGCTAAAATGTAAACAATTTGGACTGGCTAAACAGCAATTTTAGGTCTCAAAAAAGCAGGCGTTTCCATAAATCCACGGTATAACGCCATTACAAAATACAAAATAATTTTATAAAAACTTGATTTACAATATCTTATCAAATGGTATGTTTATAGATTATCCTTTACCAAATAATTAAAACATGAAAAAAAATTCAACAATTAAAATGATTGCCACTGCAGCAGGGGCCATTTTGCTATCGGCAATTAATCCATTAACAACAAAAGCACAAACTACAGGTATTAAAAACATTGTTATCGTCCATGGCGCTTTTGCAGACGCCTCTGGCTGGGAAGCTGTTTATAAGATCCTGGTTAAGGACGGATACCATGTAACCCTGGTACAGAATCCAACGAGTTCTCTGGCAGAGGATGTGGCTGCAACAAACTTCGCTCTTGAACGTCAGGATGGCCCGGTGGTACTGGTTGGACACTCATGGGGTGGCACAGTGATCACACAGGCAGGAAATGCGGAGAACGTTAAAAGCCTGGTATATGTAGCGGCATTTGTTCCCGATGCCGGAGAATCTACCCTTCAACTTGTACAACAAGTTAAAGTTCAGCCAAAAGGTATTCTTGCACCCGATGCAGCAGGCAATGTTTATCTTGGTGAATCAACCTTCCAGGAAACTTTCGCTAATGGCCAGACAAAGGAAAAATCAGATTTTATGTATGCTTCACAAATACCTTTAACCGTAAAATCATTTACAGATAAAGTTACTGTTGCCGCCTGGAAAGATAAACCAGTATATGCTGTTAAGCCATCCAATGATGAAACAATCGATATGGGCTTAGAAGATACCATGTTTGCACGTGCGAAAGCAAAAGTAACCCACGTTAATGGTGGACATACGTTGTTTATGACACAGCCAAAAGCTGTTGCCGCAGTGATCGAAGCTGCAGCAAATGGCAAATAAATAAATATCAATTGAACTCTTCCATCTGCCGCCTCATAGATTGCTGAATGGAAGAGTTTAATTTTCTTTTAAGGTTTGTTGTTCGTTCCGAAAGAGGGGTGATAAGCGGTATCAACCAAAGAATGATATTCCGGATGCTCCCGCACAAATTTTGACACATAAGGACAATAAAGCATTATTTTGCGATGGCTGTCCCTGGCGAAGTTAAGGGCGGCAACTGCCATTGCAGCAGCGATACCTCTGCCGCGAAATATTTCTGGTACAGTAGTGTGGATAAATGCGATGTCCTTCTTGTAATATCTATAGTCGATAAAAGCATACTCGTTATCAAGCAAAACCTCAAACCGGGATTTATCTGCATTATTTACCACTGTAATATTTTCTGATACTGCCATAGTTTTAGATGATCTAATCTTTCATGATATTGATTAACAGTGTTAAAAATCAAAAGCTGCACCAAATGATAACGAATTAATTATCAATTATATCACACGATCATGAACATCTGCCATTAACGATATATCATGATTTTATGAACTCAGGATTCAAGTATTCAGCTACAGCTGCAGTTACCTGCATGGAGCAGCTCATCACAAAATAACGAAATATCATCACCTATGATCCTGCCAAAAACATATAGTTTACTCATAAACAACGGTTTATGATGTAGCTTGAATTTTGCTGTTCTTCTGTAGCATAAAACATACGGACTAACGTCTTTTTTCAATCATTTATAACATTACTTAAACAAAATCATCATGGCCATTAACAGCTATAAAGGAGTACAGGAATTTATCACACAGATCATGGAAGAAAACAAAGTTGAAGGAGCTCCGCCGCCAAAATCCCCTCATAAAGCATTTTGGATGAGCTTGAGTTACCATGATTTTACTACTGGAACTGTACCTGGTGTAAAAGACCCAGAGACGGGCAATTTAATCAGCATTATAAATATTGGTGATTCCAAATCCAGCAACCTGATTCTCGCTTTACGCGGGGAAGGACCACTTTTCAACCCCAATCACGGTACTTTCGGCAGGATGCCGGCAAATACTCAAAAACCATTTTCAGACGATCAGATCAATGAAATAGCCGATTGGATTGACCGCGGCTGCCCGGAGTTTTCGAGCTAACGGATAGATAACAGGCTAATAAAAAACAAAAAGATTATGGAAAACTCAATACTGATCATTCGGGATCTCCTTTATAAAGGTGACTTGAAACTGGACATATACAGTGGCACCAACTCCAAAGGTGCAATTATAGATATACATGGCGGCGGCTGGTTCCATGGCGATAAAATGAAAGATGAAGACCTTGCTACAAGACTTGCACAGGAGGGCTATTTTGTGATTGTTCCAAATTACCGCCTTACACCTTCGGGAACATTTCCAGCAGGACGAGAAGATATATTGGCTGCATTGGACTGGCTGAAGAATTCCAACTATGTATTTGACCGGAATAAAATTGCTGTATGGGGCAGTTCAGCAGGTGGCAATCTATCAGTAGAGGTAGGTTTATTACGCAGCATTCCTGCGATCAGCTGGTCGGGAATAATTGATATCGAAGGATTCATTTTAGAAACTGACGGCAAAGCCGCGGAAACCAAGGCTGATTTCGACTTTGCAAATATGCCGAGTGCCACCATCAATCAGGGCGGCAGAAACGATCCCTTCCTCAGGTGGTGCATTTATGCGCTGATAGGTAATGACAGAAGTTTATTGAAACAAGCTACTCCTTTAACCCGGGTGGGCCCATCAAGCGGACAAATGTACCTGGCCAATTCAATGGATGAATTTGTACCGGCAGACGGTGCTTTAAAATTACAGCGTGCGTTACTGGATGCCGGTGTACCTTCTACCGTTCAGCTTATTCCGGGAACAGAACATGCCAAGGGCTATATGCCATTGGCAATTGATGCTTCCCTTAGTTTTTTGGACAATATCTTTAAGGCTATCGATATCGCTCAATAGTCATCTTCATACGGTCTGTTGTCAGCTAAAAGGCAGTCATCAATATAATCAGTAGCTGAAAATTAATCAGCTACTGATTCTTAAACACCCTTTAATTGTTTTTACCGATCACATGAGGAATGGTATCACTTAAAAATGGAGATCACTTTTTTAAAGATAGTTACCAGTGCCACTACGATTAATCCGGCTATCAATCCCGCGGCAAATTCTGTAAATATGGCGGCAATATTCGGAAACAGGTGATGTATATATTCAATGTTGTGAACAAATATACCCCCGGAAACCAGGATCAAAGCAAATGTTCCGACCACGGCCAGTATCCTGATAATGACAGGCAGCGATTTCACCATTAGGTGCCCCACTGTAGAAACAAAACCTTTGTCACCGGAACGCTTAATGAGCTTAAACCCGGCATCGTCCATTCTCACAATAAGGGCAACAATACCATAAACCCCTATGGTAGCCAGTATAGCCACAACGGATACTGTGACCGTTTGTATCACTACACTTTCTTCTAAAACTGTTCCTAAGGCAATAATGACAATTTCTATCGAGAGAATGAAATCAGTGGTTACCGCAGATTTAACCTTAGCTTTTTCCGCATTCAGATCATCTTCCTGCCCTTCTGTCTCTACCTCCCCAGCAGCGTTTGAATGATGAAAAAAGTATTCTATGATTTTTTCAACGCCTTCATAAGCCAGATAAAATCCTCCCAGCACAAGGGCCGCTTTGATAGCCACCGGAAAAAATGCATTGAGCAGCAGCGCAACGGGAACAATGATCAGCTTGTTGAGCAAAGAACCTTTGGTAATTGCCCAAAGAACAGGCAGCTCACGGGAAGATACAAATCCTGTAGATTTTTCTGCATTTACGGCCAGGTCATCACCCAGGATACCTGCAGTTTTTTTAGCTGCTATTTTAGCAGTTACCGCTACATCATCCATTAAGGTAGTGATATCATCCAGAATCGCAAAAAAACCTGACGCCATATAGCTAGTATATTTATAAATTTAAGAGTAATTACCAATCAAATCGCACATTGCCCATTCGTGATCTTCAGCAGCAATATAACCAGTTTTTTTGTAATGCCCTATCTTAATCAGGATAATACAAACGCAGACCAATATATTCCTGTCAGCTGAAATTGTCTCTGCTAACCTTAGATCTGTTCTGGCAACAAAATAAACTGACTAAAGTTCTCTGGTTTCAAATACTGCTGTGCAGATATCTTCAAGCCGGAAGGATCAAGGTGATTCAAATTTTGCAGATACAGCTGATCATCATTGAGGGGTTCTCCATCTTCCAGCTGGCCAGCAAGATAACCCAGCCACCATTGATTTGACCGTATCTCTATTTCCCTGGAGCGGATACTCTCCATCTTAAACTTTTGCAGGTTTACTGCCGATGGCCCATTTGCTTTCAGCTGGGTTATTTCGTCGAGCGTTGCCTTAATCAATCTTTGGGTATTTTCTGGTGCACATTCAAAAGATAAGAGGATTTTAAATTCCTTTTGCGGGATCTTATCTAAACTCAGAGATACAGCGGGACTATAAACGCCGCTTTCCTCCTCCCTTAATCTTTCTGTCAGCCTGAGCTCGAGGACACCTTTTAAGGCATCAAGCTTCATTCTTTCTTTGAATTCATAATTAAATGCTCCTGTATAGAACAGCTCCACCCTTGCTTTTGTGCCTATTCCTTTTTTAATCACCCGATCTATTTTTGGAGCGGGAAGACCAATGCCCAGATCTCTAAAGGAGCTTTTTGTTCCTTTGGAGGGCAATGCAGCAATATATTTTTCCAATAAGGGCCGGATACTATCTGTATTAAAGCTACCTACAAAAGTAAAGGTCATGCCAGTAAGATCTGAAAACCTTTCTTTATAAATCTGTTCAGCACGATCTATATCGATTTCATTGAGCTTTTGATCTGTCACCGGCATCCTTCTGGGATGATGGTTGCTAAGAATAGCAGCTATAGAATCCTGAAAGACTGTCCCCGGGTCTTTACTTCGTCCTGCTACTGCTATTTTTCTTCTGCTGATCAGTTGTTGAAAAAGAGTTTTGTCTATCACCGGTTCTGTAAGATAAGCATATGCCAGTTCCAGTGCCGCTCCGATATTTCCGGCGGTACTCCCTCCTGATACGCCCTGGCTAAGTTCACTGATAAAAGGCTGTACGCCCATCTGCTTGCCCGACAGATATTCTTCCAGTTCTTTGTAGTTATAATTTCCTGCCCCCGAAGAAGAAACGATTCCTGCGGCATTTTTTGCAGATTGGTAATCATGATCGGTATATAAGGAAGTTCCCCCGGGTGAAAAACCGGAGAATAATATTTCATCATTTTTAAATCGGGTAGGTTTAAGGATAACAGTAATTCCATTGGAGAGCGTTATGGTGCTGATCCCGCTTTGATCGGTGGTCATTGCGATTACCTTTCCTGGCACAGGAGCCAGCCGTAAAAGGGGCTTGGCAGCAGCTACACCTGTTTTTCCCTGATCCTGATTCTCTTTAATATCCACAGCAGACATCCAGGATTTAAATATCGTCTCTGATGGAAAACCAGAATTTTCTGGTCCTGTTAATATAATATCCATATTGTCTTTCCTGATGTAAGCCCTGGCCAGATGATCAAGATCCTGCACATTGATTTCGGCAAGGAACTGCGTCACCAGCTGATATTCGTTGTCAAAACCAGGAGCAAGACTACCACGAAGGAAGTGCGCAACATATTCCTGCACAAAGCTGGCTGAAGAGATGCTGTTCTTTTCTTTGAAGCCATTTTCCATTCCATTTTGATAGATCTGTTTGGCCAGTTCCAATTCTTTTGGTTTAAATCCAAATTGTCTGATCCTTTCGATCTCGGTCCATACCGCGCCCACACCTTCTTTCAATTTACCCGGCCTGGCTACTATATTGACAGCAAAATTATCCAGACCACCCATCAGCGGATTAATACTGGCATTTGCCTGTAAAACTTTTGCAGAATCACTGGTATAAAGCGCTTTAAGCCGCTGACCAACGATCCGGTTGAAGAGCCGCGTGACGATAGCAAGTTTGTATTCAGCTTTTGTTTTCATTTCCGGAGCCCGGTGTTTGATCACCACCTGCGCCACTACTGAATTTACTTCAGGATCTTCCAATGCCACAAAACCATTTTTTCCGCTGAGCCCAATCGCATATTTTATCCTTGGTCTTTGGTGAACAGGGTTTTTAAGACTACCAAAACTTGCTTTGATCATCCTTTCCATCTGTGCGGCGTCAAAATCGCCAACAGCAATAATTGCCTGCAGATCGGGCCTGTACCAATCTTTATAAAATCTCCTGATGGCCGAAGGGGGAAAGCTTTTAAGATTACTGTCTGTACCGATAGGATTTCTGTCGGCATACCGTGAATAATTGAAAAGCATCGGTGTATACTTCAGCTGCAATCTCTGGCCGGCCCCCATCTGTGTTCTTTTTTCCTCTAAAATAACACCACGTTCCTTTTTAATCTCTTCATTATCAAGCGAAGCTTCCTGGGCCCAGTCCCTGATGATCAGGAGCCCTTTTTTGAGGATTTCTATATTGCTGGTGAGTGGTAACTGGTAAACTGTTTCATCAAAACCCGTATAAGCATTGATATCGGCACCAAACCTAAGCCCATTTTGCTGGAGATAATCTACGAGATGATTTTTAGGAAAATGTTTAGTTCCGTTAAAGCTCATGTGCTCCATAAAATGTGCCAGTCCGCTCTGGTCATTATCTTCTACGATAGATCCGGCCTTCACTACAAAATTGAAAACTACCCTGCCCTTTGGTGTTTCATTGTGGCGGATATAATAAGTAAATCCATTGGGCAGCACTCCTCTCCTTACTTTAGGATCGAGCGGTAAATTTTGTGCATAGCTTGTAGAAATCTGGCTGGTAACCAGCAGTACAACCAGAAGAGGCAGATATCTGCTGCCGGCAAATGTATTTTTAAACATAGGAATAGCTTAAGCCTTACCGGAACGGTTCCGGTAAGGCTGTAAATAAATAGAAAAAAGCAGTTTATCTGCGGTTTTGAGTGATCGCACTATTGACGATGACCTCCTGCGGAATCAGTAAAGTATAGCGCAGATCATTGGGCTGCAAAGTATAGGTCTTTCCGGATACCGTTCTGCTCAATACTTTGGCATAACCTGCTTCCTGATTCAATCTTCTGAGGTCTGACCAGCGCAGTCCACGCATGATTAAGCCCTTTCGCCTTTCTGCAAGCACAAGGTCAAGTGCTGCTGCCGCACTAACCGTAGCCTTATCTGTATACGCTCCGGTTAGCCATCTGCTGCGAAGTACAGTGTTCAGATCATTCATGGCTCCAGCCACATTACCTGCTCTTGCATAACATTCGGCACGGGTATAATACAATTCATCTGTAGTTAAACCATTAAAAAGTGTGGAAGAGCCCACCGCAGGCTCATAGTTTCCTGTAAACCTGAAAGTACCTGAAGGGTTTTCCACATCTGTATTTTCCTTGAGCAGAATTAACTTGCGAAGGTCGCCCTCTTCATAGGAATTAACAATATCCTGACTGATCAATGCCTGATTGATGTCACCATAACCGGGCTCAAGCACATAATTAAGGCGGTAAATGGTGGAGTGAAATATCACTTCCTTATTAAATCGTGTAAAGGGGGCAAAACTTTCTGCATCAAGGGTATTGAAATCAATGAGATCGTTTTTGAGCTGTAAAGCCGAATTCGCATGGGTTAAAGCATTGGGGTAATCTCCCATAGAAAGATACACCCTGGCCAGCATAGAAAATGCTGCCGCTTTGTTTGGCCTGGTAGCTATAGAAGAGCTTGTATTTAACAGTGTGGCCCCCTCTTTTAGATCCTCCAGGATCTGGTCATAAGTACCTTTTAAAGTACCTCTGTCTGGCGTATCGTTGATGTCAGAAATAAGATGTATCGGTAAACCAGGCTGCGAAGCTGCATCTGTACTGTAGGGGGCAGTATACAGCTGGGCAAGGTTCCACAAGGCATAAGCCCTGAAGAATAAAGCGCTTCCCTTTAAATTGTCCAGCGTAGCTGCCGGCTCTTTGCCTTGCAGCCTTACAATAGCTTCCAGGACCAGGTTGGCATTGTAGATCTTGTTGTAACAGCCTACCCATTGTTTGGCTGGCTGCCTTATTGCAGTGGCACTCCAGGTATATAATGAACGGTCCTCATTATCGATACGGTCTGAAGCATATCGTGCATCATCCATGTAATAGTCATTGGCCGAGATCTCTCCATCAACAGGATAATCCTGGTTAAATATCTCAGAATTATCCAGTAAAAGCTGGCAATCGTTAGCCGACTCTATATTGGACTGGGAACTGCTTTTTTTAATGTCCACAAATTTTTTACAGGAGTTAAAAACAGTACAGCAGAAAATGAGCAGTATAATAGTATATGGTTTCATGATCATCTAATTAAAAGTTAGCAGAAAATCCGAGGCTATAACTCCTTGGATTAGGGTAATCAAATACTTCGGGATCTATTCCCAGTTTATTTGCCCGCCATAAAATCCCAAGATTGGTTACGTTACCATAAATTCTTGGATTTTTGATGTAGCGGGAAACAGTGGACGGCAACACATAAGAGAGGTTAATTTCCTGCAGGCGGACATGGTCGGCTTTTAATACATTGATACTGGAATAATAATAGAAACTATCCCGGTTGGTGCCCATGGACGAATAAACGGCAGAGGGAACATTGGTGTGCTGCTCATCACCCGGATTTTGCCAGCGCTGTGCATATTCCTGTCCCTGAATGGTTGCAGTGGTTGAAAACAGCTGACTATAGCTCACCACCTGTGATACCGGCCTTCTGAAATAGTAACCCAGTTTATATTGTAAGTTGGCAGAAATGGATAAGGCACCGTAGGTAAAGGTATTTCTAAAAGAACCATAAGATACCGGAACAGCCGAGCCGAAATATTTTAAGGAAGAAATAGGGGCACTTTGAAAGGCGTTATAAGCATCGTTACTTGTCCCGTTCACAGCCAGGGCTTTACCATTAAGGAAAGCCCTGGGATCACCCGTTTGCGGGTCCAGACCAGCCCAGTCATAAGCAAAGACCCTCGATAGATCATAACCTACATTATAAGAAAAACCAGAAATACCACTTCCTGCATTATCAGGCGAATCTGAATACAACTTACTCACTTTAACCTTGTTGTAACTAAACAGAAAATTACTGTTCCATTTAAATTTACCGGCCTGTACATTGAGGGAGTTAATGGAAATATCAATTCCCCTGCCTTTCAGGTCGCCCGTATTGTAGATCAGGTTGGTATAACCTGTACTGGGATCAAGCGGCCCATTGGTTAGTAAATCTGTAGTGGTCTTGGTAAAATATTGTATACTTCCTGACACGCGCGAGCCTTTGAAACCAAAATCTACACCGAGGTTAAGGACACCGGTTTTTTCGGGCCGCAATTTCGTATTGGTAACGGCAGCCACATTCTGTGTGGTGGCATAAGGCAAACCTGTTAGCGGATCATTTTCTATGGCATAGGCAATCTGTGCCCTTGACAATACGGAGGGGTTAACATTTCCATTGTAACCATACGTAGATCGCAGGCTCAGTACAGGTAAAAAATCAAAGTGGTAAAAAGCTTCCGTAGCGATGTTCCAGCTTGCACCTACCGAATAATAGGGTGTACCGCTATTGTTGGTCTGCTGACCAAATTCACTGGAAATGTCTTTACGTAAACTCGCAGACAGGGTATATCTCCTGTCATAAGTATACGCAGCATTGCTATACCAGCTAAAAGTCCTGACATGGTTATCCAGAAAACCAAGAGAGAGATTGGGGATATATTCTCCATTGTAACCCAACTGGTCTTCGGCAAAAATAATGGGCAGTAAATGTGTATAATCCAGCTTATCATTGGTGCGCAGCGAATTCTCATCATAACCATAATATCCATTTTTGGTTTGAAGGGAATAAACATCTGTAAGGTCTAAGCCTGCTATCGCAGAAAGCTGATGTTTGTCGTTCCAGGTTTTTTCATAATTAACCTGCCCCCTAAAGGTTTGGTTACGTGTGGTAGTCAAATTTGTAGTGTACTGGCCGCCAAGTGGTACCTGATTGATATATGGTGTTACAGGATCACCCGTCATAGGGTCTACTGAAGCCGGAGACGTGGTAAAGTAATTGATCAGGTTACGCATATAAAATGAGTTCTGCCTGTACAAAGTATTTTCCTCATTGCGTCCTGAATTGTAATTGTAAATACCCTGCAGGGAAATACCGTGCCCTATCTTATAATTTGCATTTAGAGAGAGGTTGATATTCTGGCTTTTAAGCCGGGTATATCCTTCATTGATGTCTTCCAAAGGCTTATACCTCCAGCTCAGGAACTGACCCGGGTAGGTTTGCTCAAATTCAGTCACAAATCCGGGCCTGTACATTTTAGGAATTTCCAGAGGATTACCTGCATCATCGGCCAGCCGGCTGTAAGGATAAAGCGTAGGATCCGTAGCGCCGGTGATCCTGTTTTCAAGGGCCTGGTCGTTATTGTGCTGCACGTTATAACTAAAACCCGTTTGTATCTCCAGGTTTTTTACCGGCCGCATAGAGGTATTGATCGTAAAAACCTCACGGTTCATCCCCGAGTTTTGGGTATTGTTAATACTCCTGTCATAACCGCCGGAAAAACGGTAATTGAAAAACTCAGAACCTCCGTCAAAACTTAAAGAATGACTTTGGGTAACTGCATTGCGCAGAAAATATTTAGTATAATCTTTTCGAATATCATTTTGTTTAAGTGCGTTTAACTGGCTGAGGGCATCAGCTTCGCTCAGTGTATTTTTGAATTTCCAGGCATCAACGATCTCTGCTACCGGCGATGTATATTCCTGGCGGTAAAGGCTGCTGATATTGATGTCGGGCAGCGGAATACTATCCTTTGTAAATTTACTCACCTGTGCATCCACAAAATCGGCAACGCTCATGGTCTTATTTGCAAACAGATTTACTTTTTCAGTCATGTTCACATTGCTGTTCAGAGAGATGCGTAACGGTCTTTTATAGGCTCCCCTTTTAGTTTTAACCACAATCACTCCATTGGCAGCCCGGGAACCCCAGATGGAAGCGGAGGCAGCATCTTTCAGTACGGTAATACTTTCTACATCATTTGGATTGATCTTATCAATTGAATAAGGTGACGCAATTCCGTCGATCACCACCAATGCCTGTCCGCTGTAATTCCCATTAAGATCTGAGCTGACCGATTCATTCAATGTATTTTTTCCCCTGATGGTGAGCGTAGCCAGCGGAGAGCGGTTCGCATAGATATTGCTCGAATTAGCGGGGCGGAGGTCATTTCTGAAATCCATGGAGTTGGTAATCCCCTCTAGTCTGCGGATCAGGTTTGGATCAGTACTGTGCTGCAGCTGTTCTTTAGTGATGGTTTCAAAAGACCCTGTAGCCCTTTCCTTTGGCAGGTCCTGATAACCGGTAGAAACGATATTCACGGTTTCTATCTCCATGGCCTGCGGATCCATCTTTACCTCAAAGCTGGTTCTGCCGGCAATTTCCAGCGTATCCGTCCGGTAGCCGATATACGAAATGACCAGCCTGCCTTTATCCGGAGCATTAGAAAAACGGAACTTACCCTCTATATCAGTCAGCGCCCTGTGGGAAGTTCCCAGGATCCGTACGCTGGCCCCCAGAAGAGGGCCGCCGGTTTCATTGAGTACCCGCCCGGATATATCCTGGCGGTTAACATAGTCTTTGAGGCGGTCAAAGATTGTCTTTTCCCTGTCCTTTATGACAACCGTTTTTTCATCGATCGAATAAGTGAGCTGCTGCTGTTCAAAAATCTTGTCGAGCACCACTTTCAGTTCTGCACCTGACATGCTGATATTGACAGGAGCAGCGTGCTGCAACTGGTCTTCAGTATACAAAAAATTATATCCGCTCTGTTTCCTGATCTTCTGGAAGACGGACTTTATCGTAGCATTTTTTTCTGCAATAGTTATTTTCTGCGCAAAGCCAGCGGCGCTAACCTGCATCATGGTTGCTATCAAAATAACGGTGGTTAGTCGCATATAGAGCAATAGTTTAGTGAGATGCCGATTGGGCACAGCAATTTTACTAGTATAATTTTTATACATTTGTTTGGTCTGGTTTGAAGTTGATAGAATCGCAAAAATTTATTAAATCTGATCCAGGCTATTGCCAGTTGTGTTACAAGCACTTCTGGCTTTTTTATGGATCATCATGGAGGGAGTAATTATTTAGTCACGATGATCCTCCTTTCTTCTATGCTAAAATGTACTTTTCCGGTAAGTTCTAGCTTACGGAGTACTTGTGAAACATTTGAAAAGCGACTGATTGTGCCGCCAAATCTATTTTCGGGCACTTCACCTTCATAAACTACCTCTATATTATACCATCTGGATATTTTTTTCATGATAGACCTGATATTTTCGCCCTCAAACATAAAATTCCCGTTTCTCCAGGCTACTGCGGCCTCCGGATCAGCCTGCTGTACCTGCAGCTGATTGCCGATCAGGACAGACTCCTGGCCGGGAGCTAAAATGAGGATTCCCTTATCCTGCCTGTTGATTGCCGGAGCAGTAACCCGCACACTCCCTTCCAGTAGCGTTGTTTTAGAAACCTGATCTTCGGGATAGGCGTTCAGGTTAAAATGCGTACCAAGAACTTCCACCAGCTGGTCGGCAGTTTTCACCCTAAAGGGCTTGCTTTTGTTATGGCTGATTTCAAAATAACCTTCCCCGGAGAGTTCAACCAACCGCTCCTGCTTTCCAAAAGCAATAGGGTACCGGAGCGACGATGCAGCATTTAGCCAAACATGAGAACCGTCAGGTAAAATCACCTGATACTGTTGTCCTTTAGCCGTTTCCAGCATATTGTATTGTGCAGTATTCGCCTGTCCTTCATCTGGCACAGCCTTATAAATCAGCTGTCCCTCTTTCGTCCTGGTCATAGAGATGCCTGCTTCAGTTATCAGTTGCTGTTTAGCATTCCCATCCAGCACCACTTTTTTACCATTTGATAAAGTCAGTGTAGCCTGGTTGGTTCCCGGTAAAATCCTCGCAGCAGCACTGCTGCTGCCGGAGGAGCTATAACGATCCTGGTAGAAATAGGTACCCAAAGCAAGAATAAACAGGACTACCGCTGCTGCCAGTACTTTGGGCCAGAGGCTGATCTTCTTTACTTTTGGCAGCTCCATTTCAAGTTTTGCCCAAATCATATCCACATCCACCAAGCGGTCTTCCATAGAAAGTTCTTCCATACCTGAAGCCCTGAAGTCCAAAGACCAGCTGAGCAGCAGCGCCTTATCCTGCTCGGTGGCCTCTCCTGCTTTATATCTTTCTAGTATCTCTGTGATCTGCTGCTCGTTCATGAATGCTGTAATTATAGGTAAGACAAGATAGTACCTATAGAAGAGGTATAGAATTTTAATTATTTTTTCTTTTGATCAGGACGATAGCTCCCAATAAGATAATCAGACCAGGCAACAAACCAATCAGCACTGTTTTTAAGGTAGACAGCTGTCTTCTGCTGAGGAGGATCTGATCATCGACAGGAACTTCCCTAACGATTTCTACCGGAAAAGCCCCGTTGGAGAACCATTTAAAAATATCTTTCGCCAGATACTCATTGTCACCCCTGGGATGCAGGAGTTCGGCATTGCTCATAAAATCTGCATCTCCGGAAACCAGCATGCGCTGATCTCTGCCCCTAACCTTTCTTTGAAGCGCAACCACTATAGGAAAAGAGCCTTTTTTATCCCCCATCTCAGGACGATAAGGAATTTCATTTCTGGTTACGTCAACCGGACCATTAGTTAGCCATCCTGTATTGTGACTGACTACCAGTGTGTCTGCCATAAAATTCCCTGTAGCCTCTAGCTTCAAAGCTGCTGCAACTGGCATAGCTACTTTTCCTCTTGCAGTGGTTAGCTGTCCGAATATCAGATCCGGTGCATCATTTTTAGATGGCTGCACCAATTTTCCATTGAACAGCTGTATACCAAAATCGTGCAATACCGGGTTGATCAATTCGGCCCTGCCCGGCTCTGTAGTCACCAGCATATTTCCGCCTGCAGCCACGTAACTGCGTATTTTTAGCTGTTCGGCCTCGTTAAGTCCCTCAGCTGGATCTGCCAGAACCAGCACAGACAATCCAGCGGGAATATTATTTTTCTTCAGGTCCAGTTCAAACACATCAAAACCCTGGTTTATAAGCGCTTTCCTGTTCCTTCGCCTGCTACTCAGCAACTCATAATTGCGGTCGCCCGTTTTCTCAATACTCCGCTCCTGATGTCCGGTAATAAAAGCCACGCGTGGCACAGGAACGATCAAACGTTTAATTGCCGCTGCAATTTCCCTCTCAGAAGCAAACTGATCTACGCCGTCATAAAAACGAAGCTTACTTTCTCTTCCTTTATACCGCAGGATTCTTACCAGGCTGTTATTTTCCGGAGAAAGGTCAATCAATTTTCTAATCTCGCGGGGTGGCATAAATAAATCGATATCCAGTCCCATATTTTCGGCTACTTTTTCTGCCACTTGTTTGGTAGAAAGTCCTTTTAAATCTCCCTGATAGGTCATATTACTATTATTCTTCAAATCCGCAGCATCGTAATAATATACATATTTCATTTTTATACCTGGAATAAAGCGCTGGAATTTCTCGAACTGTGCCAGATCACTGTTGCGGGATTGCGGGAGCCCGAAGTACACGTTCTGATCAAGCAGATTTACATAAGTCGTAATTTCCAGCGGGCCATCAATGCGGGAAGCAATATCCTGACTGGCCAGGGTTAGTGTCCTTGATTTGGTCCTGGTCATATCCAGATAACCGATCATACCCGGTCTGGAACTGATATAACCAAAAAACAAGGCGCAGAAAATCAGCAGTGCATACCTGGATATATTGGTAAATAGTGAATTAGACTCCCTGTTATTTTTCATCCTAAGGATACAGAGGGAAAGAAATAAGGTAATGATGATGATAAAATATAGGATCTCCCGTGTGGTAATGAGCCCCTTGAGCATATCTTCGGCCCTGCCGGAAATCGATAGAAAATAGGTGAGATCGCGGATAAAGTCAATATCCTGACCGATTGAACCGACAAATTTTAGCGAGGCCAGTACGGCCAGCGTACTGATCGCCGCCACCACCTGGTAGGCCGTTAGGCTGGACATAAATAATCCGATGGCCGCATAAGTACAGGTTAAAAGGAAAATACCGGTCAAGCCTGAACAGATCAATTTAATATCAGGATTCCTGATGATCAGGATACCTGCGGCTGAATACATACAAAGGATGAGGATCAGAATCAAGGCATACCCCACCATGGAAAGGTATTTACCCAGCACGATCTCCCTGATCTTAACAGGCGAGGACAATAAAAGTTTAATTGATCCACTATGGATTTCCCTGCTCATCAGGCCCATGGTGATCAGGGGGATATATAAATAGAGGTTCTGCACCACTGAGTCAAACAAACCATTTAAATCAGGAAACAGGGCAAAAGTAAGGTTATCAATTTTATTACCCATAGCAATTGCTTCCTGGTAACTGCCAAGCATCCCAAAAAATCCAATCCCGTTTTGCACCATAAATATGGCAATAGCCAGCCAGGCTACAGGGGAATAAAAAAGTATGCTCAGTTCAAGTTTTGCGATTTTAAATATTTTGATCATAATGACAGGCGTTCCTGGGATTTATTGGACAGTTGGGCGAAAATTTCATCAAGCGAGCTTTTTTCAAGTGTTATTTCCTGAAGCTCCCAGCCATGTAATACACTGAGTTTAATGATTTCTGAAGAAATAGTGGAGGAGGCATTGAAGCGCAGCCTGAAAGTAATGCCTTCATTGATTTGCTCGATGCCAGTAATTCCGCTGATAGCGGCAAGTTCCGCTATGGCCGGCGGGCGTAACATGGTGAGGATCATTGAATCGGGCAGGATATAATTATTAAAGGCTTCCATCGTATCTGCAAATACCATCTTCCCGTGTTCAATCATTTTGATATCTCTGCAGGTAGCCTGTACCTCGGATAACATATGCGTTGAAAATATCACTGCGCGTTCTGTAGCAATCTCTTTGATCAGTTTCCTTACTTCCAGGATCTGATTTGGGTCCAGGCCATTGGTTGGTTCATCAAGAACCACCAGTTTGGGATGATGAATGATGGACTGTGCGATGCCAACCCGCTGGCGGTAACCGCCGGACAAGTTTTGAATGATCCTTTTTCCATAGCTTGAAATTCCGCATTTTTCTTTTGCTGCCTCTACACTAGTGCGAATTTGAGCTCGCGGGATATCCCGGATATAAGCGCAATAAGTGAGGTATTCATCAACAGTGAGGTCAAGATGAAGGGGCGCATTCTGTGGCAGAAAGCCAAGTTTTCTTTTTGCTGCCTCCGGCTGTGCGCGCAGGTCTATTCCATCAATTAAAACCTTACCTTCTGTTTGGCTCAGTACGCCGCAAAGGATATTCATGGTAGTGGATTTTCCTGCACCATTGGAGCCTAGCAGTCCTACTACTCCTACTTCTTCTATTTCAAAACTTATATTTCTTACTGCCCAGTCTTTGCTGTAGCGGTGAGAAAGGTTTTCTATGCTAACAATGCTTTTTTTCAATGTATCGGTTTTTCTTTGTTTAGGTATTCCCTTTGGGGAACAACACTAAGACAAGAAAGCCCTGCATGAAGAGGTAGATGAATAATAAAAAAAAAAACTTACAGGTGGGGATAGAAAAAATAAAGGACCAGGAAGAGGCTGATACCCAGCTTTTTTCTTAAAATCTTTAGCGCATAGACCATTTGTTTTTTTACCGTCTGTTCTGTAGTGCCCATCAGTTCTGCGATTTCTTTATGGCTCAGGTGCTGTTTACGGCTGAGGATAAAGACCTGTTTCATCCTTGAGGGAAGCGCATCAATTTCTCTGTCGATGATTTCTTTCAACATATTTTCGCGCACCCGGTGATCTGTATGTATAGTGCCTGTCTCAGCATAATCTTTGATGGAGCTGATATATTTGTTTTGTACGGACTGATGTACAACTTTGTTCAGGAACTGGTTGTGGACGCAGCTATAAAGATAACCAGATAAGTTTTGGCCGATCTGCAGAGTTTCACGCTTGTTCCAGATCATTGAAAATACTTCCTGAATAAGATCCCGTGCCTCTTCCCTGTTTTTAAGCTTGTTCCAGGCGTGGTTGTGGAGGATAAATTTGTATCTGCTATAGATTTCAGTGAACGCATGCTGATCCCCGGTCTTTAAAAAGACCACGAGATCGGCATCCGTATAACTGCTATAATCTATCACAATAAGCGTGTTCCAAATATTTCAATAATTATCACTATTCAATAGCTTTAGATGATTTCCATCTAGCTCTGGACAAATATGAAACTTAATTGTATAAAATCAAATCCAAAGAATGATATACAAGATCTATTATTAAATTTTCACCATCCAGAATTGAGGAAGCTTCCTCTTACCTCCTACTATACTCATTCTGCTGGAAACATCCGCATCGGGTATGGTACCAGGCAAAAAATCCTATTATAGTTGATCTGGGAGGACATTTTATTTATCAGCTGAAGAAGCGCATACAGATTTCCGGAGATTATCCCTACCTTCATATGATGACCAGAAATTCCTTTATCGAGTTATATGTCCGGTAATTTTCTAAAGTACCTGCAACCTATAGTTCACTACAGTTTCCATTTTTTAGTACCCGGGGGTATTGCATACTTATTTTTTAGAAAACAATGGAAGCGGGCATGGCTTATTATGATCGCTACGATGCTGGTAGATGCTGATCATTTACTGGCAACACCAATTTTTGATCCGGGGAGATGCAGTATTGGTTACCATCCTTTGCATTCCTATTATGCAATAGCATTTTATTTCATATTGCTGCTATTCCCTAAAACGAGGATTATTGCGGTTGGATTGCTCTTTCATATGTTTACTGATTGGCAGGACTGCCATTGGGCCACAATTTATAACTTTATAATATCTTCAATAAGCTTTTTTTGCCTTGAACATAAGTTATAGTGGTATTACCAATATTGTCCAGAAATTTTGAATGAAAAACAGTACTACTGATTAACAGCATAAAGGCAGTACTTACTATTAAAGTAAAGTCCTGCCTTTAAATAATTACCATGCTCATCGATAATAGTTACCGATGAGCCAGTTAATTGGATGGGGTTAGTTTACGTTCTTTATCCCACGGAAAGGTATTGATCAACTGAATTGTTTCAGAAAGGTTTCTGTCCCTTTTATCAGTGAACTCCACTTTTTAGTAATTTTATGCTGTATTTTCGAGTTCAATTGAAGCATTGCAATTTAAGATAATAGTAAATTTAGCATAAAGTAGCTATGCCTAAATTGTATTTTATCTTACCATAAGATCAAAGGAACCAGCCAGATCGGCGAAACGTACCATGGGTCATAATAAGGTTCATAATATTCAACGGTTTCGTAAACTTCTGTTTCCTGATTGCCGCCGTCCGGTTCATCGTCCTTTTTTTGTCTGGCTTCTTCTTCCATCAGGCTGATCATCAGTTCTGAACCCTGTTTGATCATATCTGTGAGCGCATCAAGCGCTATATCGGAGGATTGGATAGCGGTTTTAACGATCTCTTCAACCTCACTCCAGGTATTATTGGAAACGAGGTCCATCTGCCATCCGGTAGCGCTGGTATCAAACCTGTTTTCGTTGATGTAACTCATAAAAACTATCTCCGCAGGATTAATTTTTTTAAATTGTGCAACGGCAATACGCAGGTCATCAAATCGCTGGTCACTCTTAAAATTATCCCAGGCATCATCGGTATCAAAGTCAAAATACCGGGAGAAGGCAAATTCACCTTTTTCTAGGTCTACAAATGAAAACACATCATAAACCCTTAAATATTCGGCGTACCGCTGCATGAAATTGTCAAATACTTCTTTCCCCTTTGCAGTGATCCCGTAATTTACACCCGAAGTCTGCACATATCCTTTAGACATCAATTCTATGAACAAGGGCTCCAGTATTTGATCATCACCATTGGCAACGGTCTGAAATTTATGGTCGCCATTAACCAATTCATTCAGTAAGATCATGGCTTTATAGGTCTTTTTATCGTCCTCAGTTAGCATCATTCTCTTTGTTTAATAATTTAGGGGCTGATGCCTGTTGTAATTGTCTTTTAGCCTTGATTGCATCTAAAGCTGATGATGAACCTCCAGAATTTAAAGCCTTATTGATCTCCTGTTCGGTTGATAAAGCGGAGTCTTCCAGCTGTGCATACGCAGCCGCACGAAATTCTTGTGCTGAAGCTTTTTCATCCATACGGTTTAGAGTTTGCAATAAACCATCTGTATCAACATTGGACAATGTTTTATTGATCTTTTCTGATACCTCGGCTGTTTTAGCGCGCGACTGAATCATTTTTGAGCGTTCTTCTGTCTGGGCGATCTGGTCTTTGATCTGTTTGATCTTCAGGTCCATCACATTCACAGCACTCTCTTCCTTTTCGGCCATGCCGGCATATTGATCCGCTTCTTTTACCGCATCGGCATGTGCCTGAGCAGCCTTGGCAGCAAGGTCATTTCCCTGAGCCTCGTCCAGCTGTTTGCTGTCAATACGGTCTAACAGCTGATTGGTCTTATTTTCCCATTCTTCGGCTTTATTGCGGGCCTGTAATTCGCTTGCCCGGTGCGAAAGGGCGAGTGCCTTAATTTCTGCTTCGCCCTGAATAGCCTGCTGATAGTTGGCACGCAGCTCACGCAATATCTGATCCGCCATTTTAGATGGATCTTCTAATTTATCTACTGCGGCATTTGCTTCCGCTTTTCCTATTCTGAATAATCTGTCAAATATGCTCATAGTTATATAATGATTGGATTTTGAATACTTAAAATGTTTTATAAACGCTTCCTGCTCTTCCTATCTCCGTCTTCCAAAGCCCGAACGGCTGCCGCCAAAGCTTCTGTGTGATGAACCAAAGCCGGAACTTCTTGATGAACTGCTGCTACCGAAACCTCCGCTGCGTACAGGTTGTGAACGATCGCGCGTTCCAAAAGAACGTTGTGAGTTAGCTGGTGAACTTAAGCTGCTTCTGCGCGGAGAACTTACAGCCGAACTGGTTGTTGGCCGGTAATTATTAACGACAGTAGTGCGCGTATAATGGGCAGGATAACTACCATAATGATACATTGGTGTATAGTAACTGTGCGGGCGCATCAGATAGCTCAACAGTAAAAAGTCAGTAAATCCAAAATGAGAGTGATACATGTAGTTATCACCTGCATAACTTGGATTACCCTGGATATTGAGATCGGCAGAGTTATTATTTGTCGGATCAACTTTAATACTGGCCACGGTTACCGATTGATTGCTGCTGATATCATCAACTACCTGCAGCTCATTTTTACCAGGCTCTGTCACTTTCAGGTAATCAACCTTACCATCTTTATCCAGATCGAGATTGTTAATGTGGTTATCCGGATCATTAATGGCCTTTTCAAGTACCTGTGGATCAGTACTGGTCTTTACAATATCACCAAGTTTGTTCACATCAAAACCAGCGGTGGTATTACTGGATATGCTTACATTATTCTGTTGGGGGTTTTGTCTGCAACCTGTGATTGCAATGGCAAAAACCAGGAGTATCGCTATTTTCTTCATTTGTACGTTATATGCTAATGTAAATATATAATTTGTATTCTACCTACAGCAGATTTTGTTGAGTTTAGATGCCGGGAGGACACAGTTGTTACAAATGAGACAAACTATAAAAGCGTGAAAAAATTAATTTTGCACGCTTTTATAAATTAGTAAGGCAGTAACAAAAGCGGGTATGTCAATAAATACCCGGCCATGTATAAGATGGGGCAACTACAGTCTGAGCAGTATTGACATAGAAGAAACTACCATAACCAACTTCATCTGTGATCGTAGTGGTTCCACCTTCATTTACATGGCTCCAAATCACTTGCGCCGTATATGGCATTGCCAAACCACGATAACGATTGTAATAGTTATAAGCCATGTACCAGATCGGACGATATACGCCACGGTTGCTAGCCGAAATAGCGGTGATCGGGGAAGTTGTATTCCAAATCGGTGTTGCCGGGGTTAGAGAAGTCCAGGTAACGCTTTCTCCCAGATTATACTTTGCTGTGTATTCCATAGCTTTACCAATCACTCCGCTCCGCGCATCATAAAGTGAAGTATTGCCCTGATTGTATGCCATTTGAGCCCATTCAAGGAAACTGGCAAGGCATAGCTGTGTATAAAACTGATCTCTTGCCGCTTCTACAGGCTGCCCTGTTGATAAAAATGCGGTTACATCTGTCCCATTATCTGCACCATTAGCGGCCGTTCTGCTGAAATATTCCAGCGATAGATTATAGGCCGTTGTATTTTCGCAGAATATACCATAGGCCATAATGAATTTCCCTGCACTTGCACCCCAGGAAGGCCAGCCACTTAAGACGAATGGCGCGGTCTTATTATTGGCAGTAGCATAAGTTGCATAGTAATTATAAAATATAGTGAACAGGTTTTTTGCATTTGTTTTCTTTGCGGTGGTAAAACCAGCATAGTTATAGATCATGTCAGCTCCATAGATCATAAAATGCAATCCATAACCGTTAGCCAGCTGCCAGTCATTATCCGGATATTGAATTGATGTACAGGTTGCGGTCCAGGCATCAAGCAATTGGACAACTTTATCAGCATAGCTGGTTTGACCAGTCATATTCCACATTACGCCATTTACAAACATAGCCATAGCATCGTTTTCGTAATCAGATTTATATAAATTCCTGCCCACCTGGGCATGGGCGTGTGAGGTATAACTACTGGATAGAAATGCGCTGTAAGTATTTTGAAAATTAGTAAAAGTTGTTTTGTAAGGCTCTACATTAGCCATCGCCTTAGCATAGGCATACTGCATTTGTGGCTTGGTTAGTACTGTTCCCGGATGAACGAAGGTAATTGCTAAGGCTTTCGCAAAGCCATTTTGAGTTTTAAGCACAGCTACTTTGTTTTGGGTGCTGCTTTGGGTATTTTCTTTTGAACAGTTGGTAAAAAATAGTAAGAGTAAACCCGTACAGATTAAGATGTTTTTCATTTTGAATTATATTTGGTTCGGTAAATTTTAGTGACAACCCCTTATTACAATTTTTGTCTTGTCCAATAAGGTTCAGCCGATGTTCTTCTGGCTATAAAACCTAATTATGTATAACTCCGATCGTCTATCAGGGGATGGATTGATTTTAGTATAATGAGGAGATGCTTATACTAAACATCATAATTGATCAGCCCGCTGAAACAATTATAAACAGGACATTGATTTATTTCATAGGCACCAGATTTATTGAATAATTTTTTCCGTGAATAGATTTTTCCAAAACAAGTGTTATACTGTAAAAATTATGATCTGGAATTGGAAAAAGAAATAATAGCGCCATCAGATTTGCGCAACGTAGAAATTTAATGATCTAATTGATTTACTAATAACAACTTAAGTAATGTTCTTCTTTATGATAAGACAAGAAGCAATCCTTTAGATACTCTAAATTCGACAACAATATTTTACATATTATTTTAGACGTAACACCCCTGATTAACGCCGTATTACTCATGAAATAAAATAATACGCTAAACGTAATACCTGATCTCAAAAAACAAGAAAGATATATCTCTGGATATTCCTTACGGATATCATATAGACACGACAAAATTCTTTGTTTTGACTAAAGATGTAACGACTGCAGATGAATTAAAAGCTAAATAATATTTAGCAGCATGTTTTAATTACGAATATGATCAGGTAAAGTAAATGCAACATAGGAGTCGCTTGATTTCCCGCCGGATTTTGAGCCTCCGCATGCGATTACAATGTACTGCTTGCCCTTTATTTCATATACAGCTGGTGTAGATGTACCAGGAGCCGGAAGCTCGGTTTGCCATATTATTTTTCCGGTTCTTTTGTTAATTGCCCTAAATTTCCCGTCAGCAGAAGCACCGATAAAAAGCAGACCACCAGCAGTTACTACCGGGCCGCCAAAATTTTCCCTTCCTGTTGCAGGTATCCCTTTTTTCTTCAATTCGTCAAATTCTCCAAAAGGGATTTTCCATTGATATTTGCCGGTATTGAGGTCAATAGCACTTATACTGCCCCAGGGAGGACTAATAGCAGGATAACCTTCTTTAGTTAAAAACTTATTGTAACCCGTGTGCGCATAAGATGGTCTTGACTGATTATTATTTACCGAAGGGCCAGCATAGGCCTTGCCCTGATCAGATTTTATATCCAGAATAAAAGATGCAATCGCACTTCTTTCGGCTTTGCCGAGTTGACTAAAGCCGGGCATCATTCTTCGTCCGGTAGTTAATAATTCGGAAAATTGCGAGAAATTATACTTTTTATTAACTCCAATTAGTGAAGGATAATCACCAGATCCCATACGTTCAGGACCGTGGCAGCCCATACAATTTTTATGGTATAAAAGTGCACCTGCCTCCAGGTTTGTCATTTCTTTTTTATTTGCCGAACTATCTTTAACCATGTTAAGTACCCAAGCCATTTCATTAGCATTGATATAAAGTATATTGGTTTCGGGGTCTACAGCAGGCCCTCCCCAATTTGCTCCGCCATCATAACCGGGCAGAATAATGGTTCCTTGTTCAGTTGGGGGTGTAAAGATTCCTTCAGACCGGTACGAGTGTAGTCTTTGTTTAATGTCCTGAAAGGAGGAATCGCCAAAAATATGGTTTAAGTCTTTTTCTGTTAAAATATTTCTGACAAAAGGCTTGGGTAATACGGGGAATGGTTGTGTAGAACTAACTACTTCTCCTGTTGCAGTATGACTTGTGGGTACAGCCTTTTCAGTAATGGGAAAAAGAGGTTTTCCCGTAGTGCGTTCAAAAACAAATACGAAACCTGTTTTCATCGTTTGCACTACTGCATCAACCTGTTTTCCATTGTGGTTTAGAGAAACCAGGGCTGGCGGACTGGAAATGTCCATGTCCCAAATATCATGATGAACTGCCTGAAAATGCCATATCAGTTTACCAGTAGCAGCATCCAGGGCCAAGATACAATTTCCATAAAGGCCTTTACCTAATCGGTCTCCTCCATAGAAATCGTTGGTAGGATTTCCTAAACCAGCAAATAGAATACCCCGTTTAGCATCAAGACTAAATCCGGACCAGGCATTAGCAGATCCCATGCGCTTGTAGGCCGTTTTATCATCCCAGCTACTATATCCTGGTTCGCCCGGATAAGGAACGGTATGGAATATCCATTTTTGCTTACCCGTTTTTATATCAAATGCACGGATATGCCCGGGAGTAGTTTCACTGACTGCTCCACTGGTAATAAATAGGTCTTTATAAATTGTAACCGGAGAGGTAGGAGAAATGGACATCTCTTTTGGATCCCTGTCCAGCCCTTCTCTAAGATCTACACCTCCATTTATACCAAAATCTGTCACAAGTTTACCGGTTTCTGCGTTTACAGTTAGTACAATTGGGCCCACAGTATATATGATACGCTGATCTTTTCCATCCCTCCAATAAGCGACACCTCTATTCATATTTACAGTGTTTCTATGCCAGGTCTTGTTGACTAAAGAATCTGATGGATCAAAGTGCCATTTTTCTTTGCCGGTTGCCGCGTCAAGAGCAAAAAGCTTTAACCTTGGTGATACACCATAAAGTATATGGTTAATGATAATAGGATTACACTCCATAACGCCAAACTTAGCTTCATCTTTATTCTCAGCGTGATAGATCCACGCTACTTTTAGTTGTCTAACATTGGAGGTATCAATCTGATGAAGCGTTGAATATTTAATGTTATCGGTACTTCCGCCATTTACTTTCCATTCCTGATCTTTTCTTTGCAAAAAGTATAAAAGACAAATAAAAATTGCCCCACTGGTTAGCAGTATGTATGTTGTATTCCTCTTTTTAATTGCCATCTGGTACTTCTATAACATATTTGGATGTAAATTATTGCCCGCTTTAACAGACGACATTATTTAATCATCTGGCATTAGGAAGTTGAACTGCTGTCCAAATTATATCATTTAATAATTTGCCAGTACCCTCTTGTGCCCCCAATTCTGACTATATACCCTTTTTCTTTTAAAAGATCAATATGTTTTAATACTGCAGACTCATTAATGTCCAATTGCTTAGCAATTAACCTGTAACTTATGGCAACATCATCTTTTATAATGGCCAGTACTTCTAATTGCCAATCTGTTAAATCTTCGATTCCACCACCCATTGCACCACCCATTGCACCACCTATTGCACCACCTCCATCTTCATTAACTTTGTAGTTTATAGGAAACGACATTCTTAAAAAGTTATCAGAAAACTTAAAGCATTTCTTATCATAAGACTGTAGGATCCGCGGTATACCAGAGCCTATGAGCTCGTCTTCATTTAGCAATTCTAAATTAGAGGCAAACTTATCATTGAGCTTTTTATTTGCCGCCTCGTAGTATATTTTTAATTGTTCAAAATTAAGCTGCTGCTGATTAGATTTAATTTTGCTGATGGAATTACGGGTACGTTTGGAGAATAAATCAGCTATTAATTTCTGTGGTAAAGGCTCTGACGATGTTCCAACTCTTATAAAACAACCTTTCAAACAATCCCATACATGATGGCGCAATATTATGTTTTAAGCGGTCTTTTATTTTAAGCTGATCTCCATCAGAATCCATTACTCCAATTGGGATACCTCTTTTATCAATTCCAATATAAAATATACCTCCATCTTTATAGTTTAAAAAAGCGATAATTCCTTTTTCTAAAGATTCATTTAGTTCTTGTTTGAATTCTATTCTATTAGTCTCCGTCATATCATTTTAATCATAAATTTCTTTAAGACTAAATTTAGAAACTTTAAAAACAATTAAAGAAATATTTTACCTAAAAAAATAAAAATATAATAGCAAGATTATTAATCTAATAAAACTGACATCTCCTATTCACATCTCCACTTACAGTTGAAAAATTTTTTTCTACAAGAACATTTATACTGCTGTCATTCTTAGGGCTAATACAGTTGTCTTAGCATATTTCCCTGCTTCGATCATATTTGTAGCTTATCTGGAAATCTGAATCATTTTGGCAGATTTATCTAACTCACCATCTGATCAATTAGGTAAGCCCAAAAATAACTAAGACTGTTCTTTTCATGAAGATCATATAAACAAGAATTAAGATTGCGGGAAAGAAAAAATAACAAGAATCTTTATCAATACAATTGTTACAATTCAAAACAATAAATCGCCAAACAAAAATATGTATTTAAGTATATAAAAATGCTGTTTTAACTAAATTATTGCCAACAATTACAACATTATAGTATTATATTGTAAAATAAATAGCAAACTTTAACTAAATAAACGCATCACCAATTATAATTTATACTAACCTTGATCTCTAAATATAAACTTTTGCTGATTGCATTGCTACAGGCAATTTTTACATTAGCGTTTTCGCAACATCAGCCACTGCATTTTACGCATATCAACAATAGAAATGGCCTTTCGGAGCGAAATATAAATTCTATATTTCAGGATAGCAAAGGTTTTATCTGGATTGCAACACGGGATGGATTAAATAAGTACGATGGATATCAGATAAAGATTTTCAGAAATGATCAGAACGACCCTTCTACAATTGGCAGCAATTACATTTCACATCTTGCCGAAGATAAACAAGGAAACATATGGGTAGCTACTATTGGCGGAGGACTTAATAAATTTGACCGTAAAACCAATAAGTTTTATCATTATTACCATCAGGAAAAAAATAGTAAGAGCATTGCCAGCAATTTTATCAATCAAATTGTAATCGACGATCAGGATCACATTTGGCTGGCTACACAAAATGATGGTTTAGACTTATTTAATCCTGTGCTTAATCAGGCTGTTCACTATCGCAATAATAAGTCTGATCAGCGCAGTATAAGTGGAAATAGTATTTTTACCGTTTATAAAGATAGCCGTAATAATATTTGGGCAGGTGATTCAGAAAATGGCTTGAATTTATTCAATAGGAAAACTCATACTTTTAAAAGATTTTCACATCAGGCAACTATCGCTGGTTCGATTTCAGGGAATAAAATCACTTACCTTTTTGAGGACAGTAATCAGCGTTTATGGATAGGAACTTCGGGTACGGGCTTAAATCTGTATAATTATACCGATGGCACTTTTAGTCATTTCCTAAACAATCCAAAAAACAACAATTCACTGGTAAGCAATAATATACAAAGTATTTCTGAAGACAATAATAAAAATTTATGGATTGGAACAGAAAATGGCGGCCTAAGCGTATTTAATTATATTAAAAACACATTTAATACTTATCTGCACGATGATATTGATAGCAGCAGTTTAAGTACTAATTCTGTCGATGTCATATTTAAAGATATTTTCGGCAACATGTGGGTAGGCACTTTTGGCGGTGGCATCAACCTTTATAAAATATACAGTACAAGCTTTAATTATTACAGACATAGTAATGATCCTAATAGTCTGTCAAATAATTTTGTATTAGGTATATGTGAAGACAGTAATCATAATTTTTGGATGAGTACAGATGGCGGCGGTTTAAATTTCTTTAACACGCTTACCGGCAATTTTACTTCTTTTAAACACCAGGAAGGTAAGAATAGTATATCAGGTGATTACATTCTGGATGTAAAAGAAGCAGCTGATAAACAAATCTGGGTAGCTACCTGGCACGATGGAATTAGTGTTTTAAACCCTAAAACAAAGCAATTTAAAATATTTAAACATGATGTAAAAAACAATAACAGTTTAAGTTTTGATAATGTGTATTATTTACTTCCGGCCTCGGATGGAAAGATATGGATCGGTACGTTTGGCGGAGGGCTGGATGTTTATGATCCAAAGTCAAATAATTTCTCACATTATCAGCATAGCAGCAGTGATAATAAAAGCATTTCGAGTAACCGGATCAATTCATTGATGAAGGATCATAGAGGTAACATCTGGGTGGGTACAAATGACAACGGCCTTGATCTCCTTAATAGTAAAACAAATAGCTTTACACATTTTAAACATACCAGCAATAAAAATAGTATTAGCAACAATACGGTAGTTAGTATATTGGAAGATCACGCCGGAAATATATGGCTGGGCACTTTTGACGGCCTTAACCGGTTTAACCCTGCTTCAAAAACCTTTACTCATTTTACGACACAAGACGGGCTGCCAAATAATTTTATTTACGCCATTCTGGAAGATGACCAGCATAATTTATGGGTAAGTACCAATAATGGTTTATCAAGATATAATCCCAGAACCAGGGCATTCAAAAATTTCAGTGTTGAAGATGGCTTGCAGGGATATGAATTTAAGCCGCACTCGGCTCTTAAAAGTAGTAAAGGTGAACTGCTTTTTGGCGGCGTTGGCGGGTTTAATACCTTCTTTCCAGATCAGATCAAAGAAACCCGGTATAATGCCCCGCTGGTTTTAACAGGCTTTCAAATCTTCAATAAGGAAATACCTGTAGCAGTTAGCAGTAAAGATACTTCACCATTGAAACAGGACATTTCTGTTACTAAGTCTATCACCTTATCCTATAAACAATCGACGATATCTTTTGATTATGCTTCTATTGATTTTTTATCATATGATAAAAAATCATATTTCTATTTATTGAAAGGCTTTGATAAGGGCTGGAACCATATCGGACATAGAAACTCAGCTGTTTATACAAATTTACCTCCGGGCGACTATACATTTATGGTGAAATGTCTGAACAATGAAGGCAAATGGTCCAAATCAATGATCAGTTTAAAAGTGATCATTGTTCCTCCATTTTGGTTAACCTGGTGGTTTGAATTTATCTCAGTCATTATTATTATATCCGTCATTTATTTCATTTACCGATTTAGGGTACACGCCATCATCAAGCAAAAAGCCAGGCTCGAGGAATTAGTGTTGGCGCGCACGATAGAGGTTTCACATCAAACGGAAGAGCTGCAAGCGATTAACGAAGAGCTCTATGCGCAGTCCGAAGAACTTAACCACCAAAGAAAGCAGGAATTTGATGCCCGTCATGAAGCAGAGAAAGCCAATCAGGCTAAAAGTATTTTCTTAGCCAGCATGAGCCACGAAATAAGAACTCCAATGAATGGTGTAGTGGGGATGGCATCGTTATTAAATGAAACAAACCTAACTGAAGAACAGCAGGACTATACTGACGCCATCATTAAAAGTGGAGAAAATTTGCTGGGCGTGATCAATGACATCCTGGATTTCTCTAAGATCGAATCTGGAAAGATGGATATTGAACAGGAGGATTTCAATTTAAGAAGCTGCATAGAAGAAGTAATGGACCTGTTTGCCCAAAAATCTGCCAGACAAAAAATTGACCTTGTTTATGATATTGACTTTAGTTTACCGCTGCAAATCATTAGCGACAGTCTCCGGCTTAAACAGGTACTGATTAATTTGATCAACAATGCAATCAAATTCACTGAAAAAGGTGAAGTATTTTTAAAAGTAAGTTTGCTTAAAAACCTGCATGATAATGAATTACTGATTGAATTTAGTGTTAAAGATACCGGCATAGGAATTCCTGCAAATAAACTGGAAGAGCTATTTAAACCATTTTCGCAGGTAGATTCTTCTACCACACGGAAATATGGTGGTACAGGACTGGGTTTAGTCATCAGCGAACGAATAGTAAAATTGATGGGTGGTGAAATATGGGTAGAAAGTAAGATTGGTGAAGGCTCCACCTTCCATTTCACGATCCAAACCATTAAAAGCAATAAAGAAATTGCCAATATGCGGCTGCTTATTCCAGACCCTGATATCAAAGGGAAACACATATTAGTTGTAGATGATAATGCGACAAACCGAATCATTCTAAACACGCAATTGGAATTATGGGAATTTGTACCAGTTACTGTTTCTTCGGGCATGGAGGCGCTGGAAATCCTGAAGGGCCTGCATCGCATTGAATTAGTGATTACCGATATGGAAATGCCAGATATGGATGGAGTAGGGCTGGCACAAAGGATAAAAGCTACTTACAATAACTTGCCCATTATTATGTTAAGCTCCATTGGTGATGAAAATATGAAAAACTTTTCCAGCCTCTTTAAAGCAATTTTAGTCAAACCAGTTAAACAAAAGCAATTGCTGAAAAGTATAGAAAGACAGTTTTCAACCTATAAAGAAGTAACACATGTAGAAGAAAAGCCAGCACAGATTTTAAATGACGAATTCAGCAAAAAATATCCAATGAAAATCCTGGTAGCAGAAGACAATATGATCAATCAAAAATTGATTGAACGTGTTTTGAGTAAGCTGGGTTATGTAATTGATATCGTTGACAATGGACGACAAGCACTGGAAAAAATGTCTGCAGTTAAGTATGATATTATTTTAATGGACATTCAAATGCCGGTAATGGATGGTTTAGAAGCTACAAAAGCAATTAGAGAAACCATGTCCGATCAGCCTTTTATTGTTGCTTTAACGGCCAATGCAATGCCAGAAGAAAGAGATATCTATTTAAAAGGCGGAATGGATGAGTATATTTCTAAACCTATGCAGCTTGAAAAGTTAATGGATATTTTTAAAATCGCTTATCAAAAAATAGCCGGACAAAAATAAATAACGATTTTTACACTTGCACCTCTCCTGCCAAAGGCTAAATTGAGATCAATTACCGTTAAAAGAATAAATAAGGATATTCTATTTCATTAAGTATTACGGATTATTTTATAAATTGCACATCAATATGACTTTGGGTTCATATTCTAATTTAGAACAAACAGCAATGAAAAAATATATTTTAATTTTAACGATGGTGATGGGCTCATTTCTTTATGCTGAAGCGCAGCCAAAAATGCCTACCCCATCAGAAATGGCTACTAAAAATATTGATGCTTTAGATAAAAAGGTAAAATTAAACCCTACACAGAGAAGCATAATTTATAATTATACACTTGATTTGTATAAAGAACAATCGGAAGTTTCTAAAAGACAACAAGCCGGAACGGGCAGTGAAGATGATGTAACAAGATATTATAAACATCAGAATGAAACCACCCAGAATATCAGGAATATTTTAAAAGGTGAACAGCAAACACAATATGACAGCTTTTTAGAAGAACAGCTGCGTGGCGGTGCTAAGAAAAAGAAGAAAAAACACGCTAAAGATGATGATGATGAAGTAGTAACAGGTATATCAGGCTTAAAATTACCTGCCAATACTCCACCAGCTAATCAGTAGATCCCTCTAATTCTTTATCCTTTCCTTCTCTTCATCTATACCCGCAGATCTCCGTCTGGCGGGTTTTATTTCTTTACCACCAAATGCATAATTGAGGCCTAAGGCAATAATCCTGGTTTCTGGCTTATTGTACATCCGGTAGGTAAGTCCGGGCAAATTACTTACAATCGTTTGGTGCTGTCTATTAAACACATCTTTTATAGAAAGTTTCATGCTTAGCTGATCGCAGTATAATTTATGAGATAAGCCCATGTCGACATAAAAGAACGACTTTAAGTAAGAGGTACCTAAAAGCTGAGTAGATTGATAATTACCAGCCACTTCAAAACGGGTATGTTCGTCTATTTTAAACGATTGGCTGCTCTTACCATTAAATGCAGTCTTTGAGCTTTGATAAGCAGCACCCAGGATATTTGCCGAATGATAGGCCGAGTGATAGATACTGAGATCGTTTTCCATACTCCAGAAAGAAGCAATGATCACCGGAATACTGAGGTTAAGGTTAACAGTGCGCTGGTGTGACAGATTTTGGGGACTGATAAATAAAGCTTTCCGGGAAGTATCTGGCATGACCACATCTGCAATTACATCCTTTGTATCATCATAACTGATGTTTAAATTATATTTTTGAAAAAGCTGATAGCTGATAGAAAAGCTATTGGTATATTGAGGAGTTAAGTAGGGATTGCCCGTTTTATAAGTGTATAAATCTAAAAAATAGAGGAAAGGGTTAAGAGATCCATAAGTTGGGCGGTCAATTCTGCGCGTTATAGAAATACCAGCGGACTGATTCTCATTAATTTTATGATTTAAAAAAATAGCTGGAAACAGATCAAGGTACTTTCTCCCGGTTATATCTGCTATAGTTAAGGAATTACCCTCTGTAGAGGTTTGCTCGGCTCTTAAGCCAAGCTGAAGGGTAAACGCCGTCCACGATTTATTGATAGTGGTATAAGCCGCATTTATGGTCTCCTTGTATAAAAACTGGTTACTGCTCGTTACATCCTTCGTCCAGATCTCATTCAGCCTGTTTTCAAAAAGAAAATCATTGTCAGTATTTACTGTACTGCTTTTTATCCCAAAATCCATCTTTAAAATCTTAGAAACAGGATAGGTATAATCAATTTTTAAGGCTTTGATATTTATTTTTACTGGCGATGAATTTCTAAATACAACCGGCAAACCGATCATCGTGTTATGATCATCAAAAAAGTTATTTTCATATAAATCCTGCTCTGAATTATGATAAGTAAGTAAATTAAGATCAACGTTTAATTGCTGACCCAGGGTGTCTATTACCGATCTGTAATTCAAATTGGAGGAGAGGTTATGGTAATAGTTCTTCGCTGTGTTCTCCGCTACAATTACAGATTGATCAGCCAATAAGTTATTGCTGATCATAGAATGGTCTGCAATAGCTTCGCTCTGGTTATTGGTGTATCCGTTCAAAACAAAACCTATGGTATTGTTTTGATTGATATCATAATCTAATCCTGCTTTATAATTATGATTATAGTTATGGTTTACAGATTCGCTTTGCTGCCGGATATGACTGTTGCTTCCAGGCACATTCACTATCCTATCCAGATCTAGCTGGCTGTATCTTTTGTTATCAGCATAGTTATAACTGCCAAAAAAATTAAAGTGCTCGTTTCTCTTGTTCAAACTAAAGCCGCTATTAGATTTAACATATTTACCTGTTGCTGCTTCGGCTGTCACAGTACCGTTTGTTCCATAAGCTTTATTCTTCTTTAAAATGATATTAATGATACCGGCACTCCCGGCAGCATCATACTTTGCTGATGGATGGAGCATTATCTCAACAGTGCTGATTTGACTTGAATTGGTGCTCCTCAATAAAGTGGTG